>ERZ773103.899-NODE-899-length-33361-cov-4.191557_pt1 | contig 33361 bp, 32 predicted proteins | sample MGYA00511118_ERZ773103 | MGnify/ENA primary metagenome ERZ773103 (study PRJEB29015, sample SAMEA2737821) | human gut metagenome | biome: human gut; feature: human-associated habitat; material: faeces | place: China | collected 2012 ... | reverse complement strand
GATTGGGAATCAGATTAGAAAATATGAACCGCTTTTATATTTTGATGGAATTAAATTTGATGATTTAGGACATAGGGGAAAAGACAGAAAGAGAAGTTATTTGTTTCAAGATGTTCATAACGTTCAAGATGTTCATAACGTTCAAGATGTTCATAACGTTCAAATAGCACTGAACATGGGGGACACATAGAACATGCGAACAAGAAGAACATGTGATTTTATACATAGCAACAGCGGAGGGATAATAACATGGTACGTAACATCGAACAGTATACAAAAGATACTTATAGTCATGTACCGGAAGGGTATGTCAATACAGTTTGGACTATAACGGAAATTCTTCAGAAGAATAACGGGAGTGCTATAGACTGTATATTTGACGCTTGGAAAGTTGGCTTTGAGCAAGCGTATCGAGCAGCGAAAGCCGGGAAATTAGACTTTCAGAGAGGAGAAAAGAAATGACAACAGAATACGCAGAGAATCAGCTAGCAAGAATAGCTTATGCATTAGAATGCATGAACGAGAAATTAGATCACCTGGAGGAAATCTCTAAAAAATTAGACGCCCTGGAAGAACTACCAGAGACGCTGGAACAGATCACGGATTGCGTTGGAACATTTCCACCGTCCAGATTTGCCCCTCCTGGGACACCTGGCGCTAGTTTTATCCGTATTGGCGGAAGTATCTACAGAGAATAAAAAAAGCCCCATAGAAATTAATCTACAGGGCAATAACATAGCTTTTAGCCATGCTACAAGGACAACCTTATAATAGCATGGGTAGGAGCGGAAAGGCAAGGGAGAAAATGAAGATAAAAGACGAAATATTACAAGACATGTATGAATTAAACAGTAATGAGAACATATATCCAGAACTTAACAAAGAGACTGAGAGAATGATTAACTTGTGCAAAGAATACTTTCCAGAGGAAAAAGCGGATGATTACATGGACGCTACATTCTCATTAGAGCGCAAAGCTTTTTTGATCGGCGCGAATATGGTTTTAGATTTCCTGTCAGGGAAAGAACTTTAGACGGTCTATTGAATACATACCTGAAGCGCGAGCCCCGGCGATATAGGGGGCAGTATAGCCGCCCTTCCGGTAAACGAGCTACCAACTTATAGCCGGACGGCGGGTATTAACAAAACAAACGAATAAAGAGGAGAAGTGATAATATGAGATTTAGTCAGTTATTTTTGAAGATGGGATACAATGAATCAGTTAAAGTTTATAAGGCTGTAAAGTACGGTATGGAAGATAATGAAACGGCTGTAAATACGGAGTATGTCGGAGCGTTTAACCGGTATGATAAAGTGCCGCGTGATATCTGGTCAGCATTTGTTTGTATTATTGGAGCAGATAAGAAAAACGCACTCGCTGTAATTGTTGCAGGTGTTGAGGTACGGACCAATGATAAAGCTTAAAATCTCTTATGAACACGAGGAAGATCTGGATAGAGTGCTGGCGGTATTGCGACCGATGATCACGAGGTACCGGAGATCAGGAAATCGGGAGGGACGATATAAAAAAGTGTATGTTGAACTTGAACACGCGATGAAGACCGGAGAAAGCCGAAAAGAAAACGGATTGAAGCAGGGGCGAAGCCCGGGAAAAGCATGAGAAAGAAATATCCAAATCTAATCCCGAACAGCGAGCGAAGCCCGGAGGAATTACGGGAAATGGGAAGAAAGGGCGGTATTAAGTCAGGCGAGGCAAGGAGAAAGAAACGTGATCAGGAGAAAGTTGCTCAGATAATGTCCAGTATTCTGATAAATAATCCAGAGTTTAAGGCAAGAATGAAAGAGCTTGCAGATCTTTTCGGAGAAAATAAAAGTTGACCAAATAAACTATATTTGATATAATTGATTTAGAACAAATAGAATAAAGAAATCGCATGGTTATGGGCACAGTTTGACCATGTAAGCCTATGGGCGTGATGTGATTATGGACTTAACTCCTTGTCTGTAATTATGTTACGCCTTTTTATTTGTTCGCCTTCATGTTCACCAGTAGCAACGGGGGAAAGATTGCAAATAGGTCTACAGGACGTTAAACAGGAGGTTACCAGATGGAAGGTAATAACAAGGGTACTGATACTCAGGAAGAAAGAACTTTTACAGAATCAGAAGTTAATGAGATTGTACAGAATCGGCTTGCGAGAGAGCGCAGAAAAAATGACAGAGAAGATTCTGGAAGTGACAGAAGCGCCAATTTAGATGATCGAGAGCTCAGAATCATGGCTAAAGAAAAGTTATTAGATATGGGGATGTCTACAAAGTTAGCGGATCTTTTGAAATATGATGACGAAGAAAGCCTAGAGGATGCGATCGAAGCATTTAATTCTTTGATTGGCGGAGCTGGTGGAAACAAAGAAGAAAAGCCTAAAAGCTGGGGACAGCGTCATACTGGAGCTGGAATAAGAAAGACGGAAGAAGAACGGATCCGGCAAGCTATGGGGCTTAACCATAAAGAATAGGAGATGATTTAATAATGGCTATAGATTTAGCTGTAAAATTTGCTCCTTATGTAGATGAACAGTTTTCTACAGAGAGCAAGACAAGCCTCCTGACTAACCAGGACTTTAACTGGACAGGAGCGAATACGGTCAAAGTATATAAAATCGGTACAGGTTCCATGAATGATTATGGAAGATCGGGACCGAGCGGAGGCAATTGGTCAAGATATGGAGCTGTTGAATCATTAGATGCAACAACAGAAAGCTTTACATTACGCAAAGATAGATCCTTTACATTTGCAATTGATACTATGGATACAGATGAAACAGTGCAGCAGCTTGAGGCAGCATCAGCACTGGCAAGACAACAGAGAGAAGTTGTGATACCGGAGGTTGACACTTATGTATATGGAGAGATTGCTGCAGGTGCAGGAACCAAAGTGGAAATTTCATCTGTAGACAATTCTACGATTTACACGGAAATCTTGAAAGGCTCTAACGTGCTTGATAATAATCAAGTTCCAGAAGAGAACAGGCAGTTAATCGTTCCACCAGATACGTTATTGTTGATGAAACAGTGTAAAGATATTGTTATGGAGACGGATATTGGTAATGATTTAAGAATTAAAGGTGTTATCTCGAACTTGGACGGAATGAATGTGATCAAAGTTCCGGCTTCAAGACTTCCGAAGAATTGCGCATTTATGATTGCACATCCATGCGCGACAGTAGCGCCAACAAAGCTCGCATCATACAATACACATATTAATCCGCCGGGAATTAACGGGCAGTTAGTGGAGGGGCGTATTGTATATGATGCCTTTGTTTTAGAGAATAAGAAAATGGCTATTTATTACGCAGCGCACAAAGCATCTTAGAAGTAAGAGCTGACCACAGAGCCCTGGGCGAGAGCCTGGGGCTTATTTCATATTAGGAGGGAACAACCATGACGAATGAACAGCTTGTGACAAGAATCCAAGCCGGAGAAAATACTGCTGCCAATATGCTGCAGTTATGGCAGCAGAACAAAGCGTTTGTTGCAATGCTGGCCAGAAAATACAAAGGCTATGCAGAGATTGACGATCTGATGCAGGAGGGCTATTTGGGACTAAATGATGCGGTAGAGCATTACGATATTGATTCAGGCTGTCCGTTTATTAGTTATGCAGCGTTCTGGATTCGGCAGAAAATGAGACGATATATAGAGCACTCCGGCGTGATCAGATTACCTGCAGAGATGTATCAGTCAGTTATAAAATATAAAAGTCTGGTCAGTAAGTATGTCCAGGAGCATGGCTGTAAACCCTCTGATAAGGCTTGCATGGATTTTCTTGGTGTGGATGAAGAAGAACTCGACAAGGTACGAAAAGCGGCGCAGAAAGAGCAGACAAAAAGCCTGGATGCTGTTGTCAGTGAAGGCGATGACAGCTTAACGCTGATGGACCTAGTTGCATCTGATCAGAATTTAGAAGAAGATGCGATCCGGAAAAGGGATTGCGAGCTAATGAGTGCGGAGCTGTGGGAGGTGATCGGCAAGCTCCCGGAGAATCAGGCTTTTGTGATTGCCGGTAGATACCAGGATAAACGCACACATGAATCATTGGGGCATGAGATGGGATGTTCTTTCCGGTATAGCCAGTATTTAGAACGGCAGGCACTAAGGACACTTAGAAGACCGCACATAAGCAAAAAGTTTCGCCCATATTTCGAACAGTATATAACACCTTACCCAATTTATCATGTTGGAATTGAGAGTTTTCAGCGTACCGGATATAGTGAAGTAGAGCGGGCCGTACTGGGTTGGGATTGATACTAAAATGATACTAGAAATATATGAAATGAGTGGAAATGGTACGATTTAATTATAAAAACTCTATAAAAAAGATAAAATAAGCGTGATATAAGCGTGAAAAATCGGTAGATGGTAATGTTTTTATTGATTTAAAGAGAACCTGTTCGTATAATTAAGGAGTGAAATAGGAGGAGAAACATGGATAACCAGAATCAGAATAAGCGAAACAACAAAAATAATCGAAATAATAAGCAGGGATTCTCTTTTATCGTTATCGTAACGTTGATTACTACTATATTAGTATTGGCGTTATATCAGTTTCAGGGAACTGGGTCTGACCAGGAGATCAGTTACGATAAATTTTTGAAAATGGTTGACGACGGAAAAGTTGAGAAGGTTGTGATTCAGAGTGATAAGATCGTGATCACCGAGAAGAAGGAAAAAGGACAGATCATCGCGAATGAATATTACACCGGTGTTGTAAAGGATGATTCTTTGTCCGACAAGCTTTATAAAGCAGGTGTCAAATATGAACAGGAGATACCGGACACAACATCCGCTATTATATTAGAAACGATTATGACCTTTCTGCCGATCGCATTCCTGGTGGGAATGATTGTGTGGATGACCAGAAGAATGTCTCATGGCGGAGGCATGATGGGAATTGGAAAGAGCAATGCCAAGATGTATGTGGAGAAATCTACGGGTGTTACATTTAAGGATGTAGCAGGTCAGGATGAGGCAAAAGAGTCACTCCAGGAAGTTGTAGATTTCCTTCATAATCCTGGAAAATATACCAGCGTAGGTGCGAAACTTCCGAAAGGAGCTTTGCTTGTAGGTCCCCCGGGAACTGGTAAGACGTTACTTGCAAAGGCAGTTGCCGGTGAAGCGAAAGTTCCATTCTTTTCACTGAGTGGATCTGCGTTTGTGGAGATGTATGTCGGTGTCGGAGCATCCAGAGTCCGTGACCTGTTCAAGCAGGCACAGCAGATGGCTCCGTGTATCATCTTTATTGATGAGATTGATGCGATCGGTAAAAGCCGTGATAATCAGATGGGAAGTAACGATGAGCGTGAGCAGACACTGAATCAGTTACTGGCAGAGATGGATGGATTTGAGAGCAACAAGGGATTAGTACTTCTTGCAGCGACAAACCGTCCGGAGATTCTTGATCCGGCGCTTTTAAGACCGGGACGTTTTGACAGACGTATCGTGGTTGAAAAACCAGACTTAAAGGGACGAATTGATGTATTAAAGGTTCATGCAAAAGATGTTCGCATGGATGAGACGGTAGATTTAGAGGCAATTGCACTTGCAACTTCGGGAGCTGTTGGATCTGATCTTGCAAATATGATCAATGAGGCAGCAATCAATGCAGTTAAGAACGGAAGAAATGCAGTGTCACAGAGTGATCTGTTTGAGGCTGTGGAAGTTGTACTGGTAGGTAAAGAGAAGAAAGACCGCATTATGAGTCAGGAAGAAAGAAGAATCGTATCTTACCATGAGGTAGGACATGCGATGGTAAGTGCACTTCAGAAAGATTCAGAGCCGGTACAGAAGATTACGATCGTTCCTAGAACGATGGGAGCATTGGGATATGTAATGCAGACACCGGAAGAAGAGAAGTTCTTAAATACAAAGAAAGAGCTGCAGGCGATGTTAGTCGGCCTTCTTGGAGGACGTGCAGCAGAGGAAGTTGTATTTGATACGGTGACAACCGGAGCTTCGAATGATATTGAGCGTGCAACGAGTATTGCAAGAGCTATGATCACGCAGTATGGTATGAGCGATAAGTTTGGTCTGATCGGGTTGGAATCTGTTCAGCACAAATATCTGGACGGACGAGCAGTTAGTAATTGTGGTCAGGAGACAGCTTCTGAGATCGATCAGGAGATCATGAAGATGTTGAAAGAAGCCTATGAGGAAGCCAAGAATATGTTGCGTACGCATCGTGCAACTATGGACAAGATCGCAGCATTCCTGATTGAGAAAGAAACCATCACCGGTAAAGAATTTATGGATATTTTCCATGAGATGGAAGGAATAGATCCGGATGCACCAAAGAAAGAAGAAGCGCGAATCGGCATGAATCCGGTAGAAGAACCGACAGAAGAACCGGTAGAAGAATAAGAAAGATTTTTTGAAAAATCTTGGTAAGAATTATGGAAGGGATCGATTGATGAATCGGTTCCTTTTGCTATTTTTTACAGTCAAAATGTGATAAGCTAGAGTATATGACAGAGAGGGAGAAAGAACATGTTTGATATTCAGGAAGAATTAAAAAAATTGCCGGGAAAACCGGGGGTTTATATCATGCATGATGAAAATGATGCAATCATATATGTGGGAAAGGCTATCAGTTTAAAAAACCGTGTCAGGCAGTATTTTCAGTCGAGTCGGAATAAGGGTCCAAAGATTGAGCAGATGGTCACACATATCAGAAGATTTGAATATATTGTGACGGATTCGGAGCTGGAGGCACTGGTTTTAGAGTGCAATCTGATCAAAGAGCACCGACCGAAATACAATACGATGCTGATGGATGACAAAACGTATCCATTTATTAAAGTAACCGTAGATGAACCATACCCGAGAGTAATGATGGCTCGCCGTATGATAAAAGATAAGGCAAAGTATTTTGGACCGTATACCAGTGCGGGGGCTGTAAAAGATACAATCGATCTGATACGAAAATTATATTGTATCAGGGATTGTAATCGGAAACTCCCACAGGATATAGGGAAAGACAGACCCTGTCTGAATTATCATATTCACCAGTGCAATGCCCCGTGTCAGGGTTACATTTCGCCGGAAGAGTATAAGAAATCGATCCAGGAGGTTTTAAGATTCCTGAATGGAGATTACGATATCATTTTAAAAGAGCTCGAAGAAAAGATGTATAAGGCTTCAGAGGCATTGGAATTTGAGAAGGCGATTGAATACAGAGAGCTATTGACCAGTGTCCAGAAAATCGCTCAAAAGCAGAAAATTACGGATACGGATGGTAATGACAGAGATATCCTGGCGGTTGCGACAGATGCAGATGATGCGGTAGTTCAGGTATTCTTTATAAGAGGCGGAAGACTGATCGGGCGAGATCATTTTTATCTTACAGGGATTCATGGTGAGACCAAAAGTGCAATATTATCCAGTTTTGTGAAACAATTCTATGCGGGAACCCCATATATTCCGGCACAATTGATGCTTCCGGAAACCATTGAAGATCTGGAACTTATAGAGGAATGGCTTTCGAAAAAACGTGGACATAAAGTACATGTCTTGGTCCCGAAGAAAGGGACTAAAGAAAAACTTGTGGAACTTGCGGAGAAGAATGCATGGATGGTTCTTCGTACGGACAGGGAACGTCTTAAGAGAGAAGAAGGCAGAACGATAGGTGCGGTCAAGGAGTTGGAAAAGCTATTAGATTTAAAAGGAATTGTCCGTATGGAAGCATATGATATCTCGAATATCAGTGGTTTTGATTCGGTTGGCTCAATGGTGGTGTATGAAAAAGGAAAGCCAAAGAGAAATGATTACAGAAAATTTAAGATCAAAGGTGTTCAGGGAGCGGATGATTATGCCAGTCTGAGAGAAGTTCTGACCAGACGATTTGAGCATGGACTGGAAGAAAAGAAAGAAGGAAAAGAGCTGGGAGGATTTACAGCATTTCCGGATCTGATCATGATGGACGGAGGAAAGGGTCAGGTGAATATCGCACAGGAAGTTGTGGATGAATTGCGGTTAAATATTCCAATCTGTGGAATGGTGAAGGATGATAACCACAGGACCAGGGGACTGTATTATCATGGTGTGGAGATTCCGATTGACAGAAATTCCGAATGTTTTAAATTGATTACGAGGATTCAGGATGAAGCTCATCGTTTTGCGATTACTTTCCACAGACAGTTGAGAAGTAGGGGGCAGGTACATTCTATTTTAGATGATATCCCTGGTGTTGGACCGGCCAGAAGAAAGGATCTGATGCGTCATTTTGAGAATATTGATGCGATTAAAAATGCAAGTGTTGAGGAATTGAAAGAACTGCCATCTATGAATGAAAAATCGGCACAGGATGTCTATAATTTTTTTCATTAGTATGATATGATAACGATAGATGTTAAGCGTAAAAGGAGCGTATCAATGAATAACAAAAAAGTTGAACTAAAAAAAGTGGTTGAGAAGATGAATCTCAAGAATCTTACGCCGGATGTTGATGTTTCTGAAAAGATAGTAGAAGTTCCGGATATTAACCGTCCGGCACTACAGCTTACCGGATTTTTCGAGCATTTTGATTCTGAGAGAATCCAGATTATCGGTTATGTAGAGTATACATTTTTGGAGCAGATGGATCCACAAGAGAAGGAGCGGATATATGATCAGTTAGTGTCTTATGCAATTCCATGTATTATTTATTGCAGAAGCCTGGAACCAGATGCTTCATTGCTTGAGAAAGCGACCAAGGCCAATGTGCCGGTATACATTACAGACAAGAAGACTTCGGCATTCTCGGCAGAGCTGATCCGCTGGCTGAATGTAGAACTTGCACCTTGTATTTCAATTCATGGAGTATTGGTTGATGTATATGGTGTAGGCGTTCTGATCATGGGAGAGAGTGGTATTGGTAAGAGCGAAGCTGCCCTGGAATTGATCAAGAGAGGACATCGACTGGTCAGTGATGATGTGGTCGAGATCCGAAAAGTCAGTGATGAGACGCTGGTTGGAACTGCACCGGATATCACGAAGCATTTTATTGAACTTCGCGGAATTGGTATTGTAGATGTAAAGGTTCTCTATGGTGTGCAGAGTGTACGAGAGACTCAGAATATTGATCTGGTAATTACATTAGAAGACTGGAATAAGGATAAAGAGTATGACCGTCTGGGATTAGAAGAAGAGTATACGGAATTTCTTGGAAATAAAGTCGTCTGCCATCAGATTCCGATCCGTCCGGGACGTAATCTTGCAATTATTGTTGAGACTGCTGCAATCAACCACAGACAGAAAAAGATGGGATATAATGCGGCAAGAGAATTGTATAAGCGTGTACAGGCGAATATGATGAAAAAGTAAAAGGAGATAGAGAAGATGGAATTTTGTTTTGGAGTGGATATCGGTGGTACAACTGTTAAAATCGGACTTTTTCAGACGACCGGTGTTCTGAAAGAAAAATGGGAAATCCCTACACATGTAGAAAATCATGGAGCTTCTATTCTTGCTGATATAGCAAAAAGCATAGAAGAAAAGCTAAAAGAGACAACTATAGCAAAAGAGGAGATTGTTGGTATCGGTGTTGGTGTTCCGGCTCCGGTAGATGCTGAGGGAGTTGTTCAGAATACTGTGAATCTTGGTTGGGGATACAAAGAAGTTAAACGTGAGCTGGAAGAACTTACAGGATTGAACGTTCGAGTGGGAAATGATGCGAATGTTGCTGCATTAGGTGAGATGTGGCTTGGAGCTGCATCTGGTGAGAAAAATATGCTCATGGTAACGCTTGGAACCGGCGTAGGAGGCGGAATCGTTGTGGATGGGCAGCCTCTGATCGGTGCACACGGTGCCGGTGGAGAGATTGGTCATATGCATGTGAATCCGCATGAGACAGAACATTGTGGATGTGGAAATACAGGATGTCTGGAACAATATGCATCAGCGACCGGTGTAGTAAAACTGGCCAAAAAGCATTTGGAGACAAGTACGGTGGAATCTGTACTTCGAACGGAAGAAGTCGATGCAAAGGCTGTATTTGATGCCTTAAAAGATGGTGATGCGCTGGCAGAAGAAATTGTGGAAGAATTTAGCAATTATTTGGGAACAGCACTGGCTAATCTGGCTGCAGTTACAGATCCGTCGGTCATTGTAATCGGAGGCGGTGTTTCAAAGGCTGGACAGATATTGATTGATCATGTACAGACCTATTTTAGCAAACATGCATTTTTTGCAAACAAAGATACCAGACTTGTGCTTGCGTCTTTAGGAAATGATGCAGGAATGTGTGGAGCTGCAAAACTGCTTTTGTAAATTAAATAAATTATAAAAAACCCCTTAAGTAGATCAGGACGATATGTCTTGTTTGACTACTTAAGGGGTTTTTGTTTTAGTTTAAATTTTGAGTTTTTTATTGGAGCGATTGTTTATTCGCCGCCACCAGCAGCATCGCCGCCGCCGGTATCACCGCCGGTAGCATCACCACCAGTGTCACCACCAGTAGTATCACCACCAGTATTTCCGCCGGTATTGTCACCACCAGTGTTATCCCCGGTATTGCCTCCAGTAGTAGTGTCTGTAGTATTATTATCACTGTCTGTCTTCTTGCTGTCAGAGCTTGTACTGTCTTCACTGGTACTTGGCTGATAATAATAAGTATGCTGCGTACAGTAATCTTTTGGTGCTGTCTTAGTATCAAAATATTCTGTGATCGCAGGGCATCCATTGGAAGCTAATTTTCCGGTGGTAGCACATACTGTCAGCTGTTCCACTGAAGATGGCATCGTGAACTGCTTGGTCTGTAAGTTCGCATGGATTCTTGTCATAATGTTGGACCAGATAATATCTTTAAAAGTATGGCTGAAATCCATGGATTTGTTATCATCATATCCACACCAGATCGCTGCTGTATAGTAAGGTGTGTAACCACAGAACCATAAGTCCTTGTTGTCGGAAGTTGTACCTGTCTTTCCGGATACAGGCTGATTTGGTATCTTACAGTAAGTACCGGTACCCTGATTGACAACATCCTGCATTGCACTGGTAAGAAGAGCAGCGGTACTGTCTTTGATGACTTCGCGAGTTTCTCCGCTTCCTTCTAATAATACATTTCCGTCATGGTCTAAAATCTTGGTGTACAATGTTGGTGTATTGTATACACCGCCATTTGCAATTGTTGCATAAGCGGCACACATTTCGTAGTTGTAAACACCGTGTGTCAGTCCTCCAAGAGCCATTGTCTGAGTCAGATCTGAGAAAATCTGTCCATTGATCTCTTCGTTATCTACCAGAGTAGAAATACCGAATTTTTCGCAGTACTCTTTTCCGAGCTTCTGAGTGATCTCATCACTGAGTTTTACGGCTACAACGTTGTTAGAAACGGTGATAGCTTTGCGGATGGTGATACTTCCAAGATGAGAGCCATCTGCGTTCACCAGGTCCTGTCCGCCTTTTAATTTCATAGGTTCATCGACGATCGTAGTAGCAAGTGTCTTGCCACAGGAATCAAGTGCAGGTGCATAGGTTGACGGAATCTTGAAGCAAGAACCAGGCTGTCTTGTTGTTCCGGTGTATGCACGGTTCAGGCCAAGACTTGAAGATTTCGTTCCGCGGCCACCGACCATTGCTTTGATTTCTCCGTTGCTCTGATCCATCAGAGTAAATGAAGCCTGTGGCTGAGGAGAAAGATTGATGACTTCATCATAAGTATCTCCTTCTTTGGCAATGGTGGATTTCCATTCTGCAATACGGGCGTTTGCCTCATCTTCACTGGAGAAGAGAAGTCCTTGTTCATCACCGTAAGCTTCGGCACCATAATTCTTAATATTATTTGAACCATAGTTCTCGACAGTGCCATCAGCTCGAGTGACCGTCAGGGCATAATCGAGTCCAAGTTCTGTTCCGTTCGGATAATTCTCTGCATTGTTGATCTCTTCATCACAGATCTGCTGCATCTCCATATTCTGAGTAGAATAGATGCTGAGTCCACCGCTGTATAAAGCGTTGTAGGCCTGCGTCTCTGTATAACCTAATTGTTCCTGCAGATCGTTGATCACCTGTTCTGAGAGTGCATCGATAAAGTAAGTATACGGTTTTTCTTCGGATTCGGAACTGTTGACTGTCTGAATCCTTGAGTATACATCATCCGTCATGGCCTCTTCGTATTCGCCCTCATCGATATATCCCTGCTCTAACATATTTTTTAGTACCTTATCACGACGTGTCTTATTATCGTCAGGGTGGTCTACCGGATTATAGCCGGAAGGATTCTGAGTGATACCTGCAATGACTGCACACTCTGAAAGTGTTAATTCACTGACATCTTTATTAAAATATCTCTTTGCGGCAGATTGTACACCTAAGCAGTTCTGACCAAGGTTGATCGTGTTCAGGTAGTTCTCTAAGATTGTATCCTTGTCCATCTGTTTCTCGATTTCGACTGCCAGATATTGTTCCTTAATCTTACGTTGAAGTTTATCATAGAAAGTATCTTCATTCACGAAGTTCGGGAAAACATTATTCTTGATCAGCTGCTGTGTGATCGTACTGGCACCTTCGGAGAAGTCTCCGGAAGTAAGTCCGACAACAGCGGCACGGGCAATACCCTGAAGGTCGATTCCGTGATGCTTGTAGAATCGCTCGTCCTCAATTGCAACAAAGGCATGCTGCAAATTCTTTGGTATACTGTCAATCTTCTTATATATACGATTGGATCCTGAGGATACAAAACGTTCAGTTTCGGTTGTACCATCGTCTGCATATACGAAAGTTGTAAATCCGGTTGGTCTGATATCGGAAGCAGAGACTTCCTGAGTATCATCAATAATCTTTTTGATGAACATACCTCCACCGATTACTCCCGCAATTGCAACTACCAGAATACATAATAAAAATGCTTTAAATAAGCGATATCCGATTCGCTTTTTCTGCATTCTGGATTTTGAAGTAATTTCTTTTTGCTTTCGAGAAGCTTTTTTCTTACCATAATTCATGAGTATATGCCTCCTTCATTCTAGTCATTATAGCAAAGAAACAACCTTTTATAAAGAAAAAAATGAAAACTTCATATTTCTATACAAAATACTTAAGAAATCGTGTAAACTATACACGAGACTATCTTAGAAAGGATTTTTACATATGTTGTTAAAATATAAAGCGGTATATCAGGGTGGGGAGAGCGAGATCATAGAGAAAAAATCCAGGTTTATCGCTACTGTGATTCCGGCAGAAGATGAAGAGATTGCATTGGAATTTATTGAGTCAATGAAGAAAAAATACTGGAACGCTACCCACAACTGTTATGCCTATGTAATAGGAGAGCGAAATGAATTGCAGCGGTGCAGCGACGACGGGGAGCCGGGAGGAACTGCGGGAAGGCCTATGCTGGATGTGCTCTTGGGAGAAGAGATACATAATGTTGCAGTAGTAGTGACCAGATATTTTGGTGGAACTTTGTTAGGAACAGGTGGTCTGGTAAGAGCGTATTCTTCGGCGACAAAAGCAGGACTTGAGTCTTCTGTAATTATAACCAAGATTTATGGAGTTAAACTGCGGATAGAGACAGATTATACCGGACTTGGAAAGATACAGTATATATTAGGTCAGAGAGGATTAAAGATACTGGATTCAGAATACAGCGATAAGGTTGTATTAAGTGTATTGATCCCGCAGACAGAATTGGAAACTGTGAAAGCGGAACTGGTAGAAGGAACCAGCGGACAGGCAGAGATGGAAGTGGAAGCAGAGTGCTATTATGCGGAGATAGATGGGGAACCGAAGGTGCTGGAGTAGAGCGATTCCTCGGTCATGGCAGTCGCCAGATGTGTACATTTTCATAAAGCAACGAGCCGTAACCTCGAAATCGCAGAGCGATTCCTCAGTCATGGCAGTCGGCAGATATACATATTTTCATAAAGCAACGAGCCGTAACCTCGAAATCGCAAGGCGATTCCTCGGTCATGGCAGTCGCCATAAAAGCAAAAAAACACACCCTGGAGAGTGAACTCTCCGAGGTGTGTTTTCTCACTTTTATTGCTCGTTGCTTTATGAAAATTCTGGTTCGATCAGTCCGAAGGTTCCGTTTTTGCGTTTGTAGACTACGTTTACTTCGTCTGTCTCTGCGTTTGAGAATACGAAGAAGTTATGTCCAAGTAATTCCATCTGTAAGCATGCATCTTCTGGATACATTGGTTTGATTCCGAATTTTTTTGTTTTTACGATCTGAATTTCTTCTTCGGATATATGTTCGTCTTCGTCGATGAATTCTTGCTTTAAGTTTCCACCTTCCTGTTGTCTTGCTACTAATTTGTTTTTATATTTGCGGAGCTGACGTTCGATAATTTCTTCTACAAGATCGATGGATACATACATATCATCGCTTTCTTCTTCTGAACGGATAAGCCCGCCTTTTACAGGAATGGTTACTTCGATCTTCTGACGTTCTTTTTGTACGCTGAGTGTTACGTGAATCTCTGTGTCAGCGGTGAAGTATCTCTCCAATTTTCCTAATTTGCTTTCGACTGCTTCTTTTAAGCCTGGTGTCACATCAATGTTTTTTCCGATAATGATAAATTTCATGATGCTCAACTCCTTTTCAAGAATATTTCAGATAATATAGTCTGATAACTCTGAAAGAATCTTCTAATATTTCTGATAGATTTAGTATAACATGTTTTTTGAATTGTGTATAGTTTTTACCTGAATTTTATACAAATTTGATATTTGAAAATTTTGTGAACAAATATGGATAAATATTCAGAATCCAAATCACTAATATAAAATATTCCAGAAATTTTACAATTGATGATGTTCCCAATATCATAGGAATAAGTTCTTTTAATGCAATTGTAAGGAGCAGACCGATGACTGCTTTGAATACTTGGTCCCTCGGGCGTTTTGTGGAGGTGTCGAATTGCAGGATGGATTGTTCCAGATACCATCCACAGGCAAATCCGAGTCCTGCCCCTGCAGCTTTACAGCAATCTTTGGCATATGGGGAAGTGATGATTCCACCGGAGTTTAATAAAAGAGCGTAAGCAGCGACTGCGCAGGATGCAACGATCAGTGCTAGTGCAATATATTTTCGATGTTTGCTGTTATCCAGTAAATGATTTTGAAAATGCCAGATGAGCCAGACGAAGAAAAGCGATACGAAAATCGCTGTTAATACATCTTTTGGGGTGTGGCATCCAAGGTACATTCTGGAAAATGATATCAGTAGGAATGCCAGAATACAGAGGGCTTTCTGCCATTTTTTGTTACATTTTAACGCCAACGGGATGAACAGGCAGGTGGCGTTCTGGGTGTGACCGCTCGGAAAAGAATATCCGGTAGCCCCGGCAACTGCACTGGATACTGGTTTAAAGGCCGGATCCAGAACCCACGGGCGTGGAACCCGGAAAGTGATTTTCAGAGTCTGTACGCTTAAACCTGCTGTGAAATAGGTAAATCCCAAAAGATAAGCGAATCGCTTATCAATGCACCAGTACAGGATACAAATAACGGACAGTGTAAGGATTTCCTGGCCGAAGTAAGTGATGATCTGCATGATCTGATTGAAAAGAGGGGTGCGAAACCCCTCCAATATCCATAAAAATGTCATTATTTAAGATTACTCCTTCTTCGCATCTTTGAATCCAGAATCTTTTTGCGGATTCTGAGAGACTTTGGTGTTACTTCCAGAAGTTCATCGGTATCGATAAAGTCTAATGCTTCCTCAAGGCTGAGTACTTTCGGTGGTGTAAGTCTTAATGCTTCATCTGCACTGGATGAACGTGTATTTGTAAGATGTTTTGTCTTGCAGACATTAATCTCAATATCATCAGTTTTGGCATTCTGACCAACGACCATACCAGAGTATACTTTTTCACCAGGTCCGATGAAAAGAACTCCACGTTCCTGTGCAATGAACAGACCATAAGTAACAGATTCTCCGGTCTCGAAAGAAATCAGAGATCCCTGTTTACGATACTGAATATCTCCCTTATATGGAGCATACCCATCAAATGCTGTATTTATGATACCATTTCCCTTTGTATCTGTTAAAAATTCACCACGGTATCCGATCAGTCCACGAGAAGGAATCTTGAACTCGAGACGAGTGTAGCCACCATTTGCAGCTCCCATGTTCTGAAGTTCACCTTTTCTCTGACTTAATTTCTCGATAACACTTCCGGTAAATTCTTCCGGTACATCGATGTAAGCAATCTCCATTGGCTCGAGCAATTTACCATTCTCATCGTGACGATACAAAACTTCTGCCTTACTAACAGCGAACTCGTATCCTTCACGGCGCATATTCTCGATCAGAACGGATAAATGTAATTCACCACGTCCGGATACTTTGAAACTGTCGTTATTCTCTGTCTCTTCCACACGGAGGCTGACATCTGTATTAAGCTCGCGGAACAGACGGTCTCTGATGTGACGGGAGGTTACGAATTTACCTTCCTGTCCGGCAAACGGACTGTCGTTTACGATGAACTGCATGGAAATCGTAGGCTCAGAAATCTTCTGGAACGGGATTGCTTTTGGATTCTCAGGAGAGCATATCGTATCTCCGATAGAAAGATCGGCAATACCGGAAATCGCTACGATGGATCCGATAGAAGCTTCCTGCACATCTACTTTATTTAAACCATCAAATTCATATAATTTGCTGATACGCACTTTTTCGTGGCGGTCAGGATTGTGCTCGTTTACAACCATTGCTTCCATACCGACACGGATCGTACCGTTATCTACTTTACCGATACCGATACGTCCAACATACTCGTTGTAATCAATCGTGCTGATCAGTACCTGAGTATCTGCATCCGGATCTCCTTCCGGAGCCGGAATATAATTTAAAATCGTCTCAAACAGCGGTTTCATGTCTTTTTCTTCGTCTGTCAGATCGAGTACGGCAACACCTGCTTTTGCAGAAGCGTAAACGAATGGGCAGTCGAGCTGTTCGTCAGAAGCGTCAAGGTCCATGAATAATTCTAAGACTTCATCGATGACTTCATCCGGTCTTGCTTCCGGACGGTCAATTTTATTAATGCAGACAATAACCGGAAGATTCAGATCCAGAGCTTTTCTAAGAACGAATTTTGTCTGTGGCATAGCACCCTCGAATGCGTCAACGACCAGGATAACACCATTTACCATCTTAAGTACACGTTCTACTTCACCACCGAAATCTGCATGTCCCGGAGTATCAATAATATTAATCTTTGTATTCTTATAATATACAGCAGTATTCTTTGAAAGAATTGTGATTCCACGCTCTCTTTCGATATCGTTTGAATCCATTACTCGTTCAGCAACTTCCTGATTATCACGGAATACACCACTCTGCTTCAGAAGTTCGTCTACTAAAGTTGTCTTACCATGGTCAACATGGGCGATAATTGCGATATTACGAATGTCCTCTCTTTTTGTTTTCATATTTATCTTACCTCTTCTTACCTAATTAAATGCGACTTTGCAACCTCATTAGTTTATCACATTTTATGAAATTTACAAGTATTTAGTTCTAAAACTATATCCCGACACATAAATATAAATAGTGTCCCTGAAAAGAAATGGAATTTCAGAGAGAACCCTGACAACAAAAAATACGAGACAGAGGAAGGAGAATGTAGTTTATGTCAGATAAGATTATTGAGAACAATCAGGTAACAATTATGGGTGAGATCATTTCTGATTTTGTGTTCAGCCATGAGGTATTCGGAGAAGGATTTTATATGGTAGATGTCAGTGTCCGAAGACTGAGTAACTCGGAGGATATCATTCCGCTTATGGTTTCTGAAAGACTGATCGATGTCTCTCAGAATTATATCGGAGAATTTGTGATGGTGAGCGGGCAGTTCCGTTCTTACAACCGGCATGACGAATTGAAGAATCGTCTGGTACTATCTGTATTTGTGAGAGAGATTACATTTATAGACGAGGAGATGGACGGAGCAAAGACCAATACCATTCTTTTGGACGGTTATATCTGTAAGACTCCGGTATATCGAAAGACTCCTCTTGGAAGAGAAATTGCAGATTTATTACTGGCAGTGAACAGACCTTATGGAAAATCTGACTACATACCATGCATCTGTTGGGGAAGAAATGCGAGGTATGCTTCTACATTTGAAGTTGGAGAGCATGTACAGATCATCGGAAGAATCCAGAGTCGTGAATATGTCAAGAAAATTACAGAGACAGAAACGCAGAAAAGAACGGCTTATGAGGTGTCTGTAAGTAAGCTTGAGTGTCTGGTTTAAGTAGCCTGTAGATTGCCTTTTTGCGTTGACAGAGTTTCTGAATGATGATACTATCAACTATAGATTGAAACAGTTTTTGAAAGGCAGGAGGTTAATTATGGCCATTTTTACTGGAGCGGGCGTAGCTATCGTTACACCATTTAATGAAGATGAGAGTATTAATTATGATAAACTTGATGAGTTGATTGATTTTCAGATTTCGAATGGAACAGATGCGATCATTATTTGTGGAACAACCGGAGAGTCAGCAACGATGACAGAAGAAGAGCATGCAGAATGTGTACGTTTTGCGATCGAACGTGCAAAGCACAGAGTACCGGTGATCGCTGGTACAGGATCTAACTGTACGAAGACAGCGATCGAGTTATCAAAAGATGCTGCAGAGCATGGAGCTGACGGACTTTTGTTAGTAACTCCATATTATAATAAAGCAACACAGGGTGGACTGATCAAGCACTTCTCAGCAGTAGCAGAAGAAGTGAACGGAACACCGATTATCTTATATAGTGTAGCAAGCCGCACAGGATGCAATATCGAGCCTGAGACTGTTGCAACTTTAGCAAGAGATGTGGATAATATCGTGGCGATCAAAGAAGCATCTGGAAATATTTCACAGGTTGCCAAGATTATGGCTGCAACAGACGGAAATATTGATGTTTACTCAGGAAATGATGATCAGATCGTACCGCTTCTGTCATTGGGAGCAAAAGGAGTTATTTCTGTATTATCTAATGTAGCTCCGAGAGAGACACACGAGATCTGTGAGAAGTTCTTTAATGGAGATGTTGCAGGAAGTGCTGCACTTCAGTTAAAGGCAATCCCGTTGATCGAGCAGTTATTCTGTGAAGTAAATCCTATCCCGGTAAAGAAGGCTATGCAGCTGATGGGTAAAGACTGTGGACCGCTTCGTATGCCTATGACAGAGCTTTCGCCTGCACATGTGGAGACACTTGCAAAGGCAATGAAAGACTTTGGAATCAAACTTGCCTAGATAGGAACGAGCCGGTATCTTGCGGGCGGAGTATATGAACATATTGGAAAGGATACCATCATACAGAGAGTGTAAAGTGGTATCCTTTCTTTGAATTGACGGATACTTGGAAATAAAGAAAATAAAATACATGGAGGATATAAAAGATGGTAAAAGCAATCATGCATGGATGCAATGGAAGAATGGGACAGGTAGTGTCAGAACTGGTAAAAGCAGATGACGGAATCGAATTTGTAGCGGGTGTAGATTCTTATACAGGACGTGCAAATGACTATCCGGTGTTTGAAAGTATTGAGAAATGTGACGTGGACGCAGATGTAATTATTGATTTTTCAAATGCGGCAGCCGTTGATGGATTATTAGATTACTGTGTAGAAAAACAGGTACCGGTTGTTTTATGTTCAACAGGTCTTTCTGAGGAGCAGCTTCAGAAGGTAGAAGAGGCTTCTAAGAAGGTGGCAGTTTTGAAATCTGCGAATATGTCTATGGGAATCAACCTGTTATTAAAATTGTTGCAGAATGCGACAAAAGTTCTGGCTCCGGCAGGATTTGACATTGAATTGGTTGAGAAACATCATAATCAGAAATTAGATGCACCGAGTGGAACGGCAATCGCACTGGCAGATTCTATCAATGAGTCTATGGACAATGCTTACGAATATGTATACGACAGAAGTCAGGTGCGTAAGAAGAGAGATGCAAAAGAAATCGGAATCTCAGCCGTTCGTGGGGGAACAATCGTAGGAGAACATGAAGTGATCTACGCAGGAACAGACGAGGTGATAGAGTTCAAGCATACAGCATATTCCAGAACTGTATTCGGAAAAGGAGCTGTAGAGGCTGCAAAATTTCTGGCAGGAAAAGAAGCCGGAAGATACGATATGTCTGATGTGATTCAGTTATAAGTTATAATGGGGGATAATCATATGAAAAATCTGGAAGACCGTTACTTGGAGAGGCTGTCACAGTTGTATCCAACAATTGCAAAAGCGTCTACAGAGATTATTAATCTGCAGGCGATTTTGAATCTTCCAAAAGGAACGGAACATTTTCTGACGGACATTCACGGGGAATATGAAGCATTTGCGCATGTGCTGAAGAATGGTTCCGGTTCTGTAAAGAGAAAAGTAGATGAGGTTTTTGGTAATACTCTTAGCAGCAGAGATAAACGTGCACTGGCTACCCTGATCTATTATCCGAGAGAGAAGATGGATCAGATTAAAAAGGAAGAGCCGAATATGAAGGACTGGTATAAGATCACGCTGTATCGACTGATCGAAGTATGTAAAAGTACTGCCAGTAAGTATACCAGATCAAAAGTGCGTAAGGCCTTGCCGGATGATTTTGCTTATGTGATCGAAGAGCTGATCACTGTAAGATCAGAGTTGAATGATAAAGAATCTTATTATAATGCTATCATTAATACGATCATAGATATCGGAAGGGCAGAGAAATTTATCATAGCGCTCAGTGAACTGATCCAGCGCCTGATCATCGATCATCTGCATATTGTGGGAGATATTTATGACAGAGGACCTGGACCACATATCATTATGGATAAGCTGATGGAGTACCATGCGGTGGACATTCAGTGGGGAAATCATGATGTGCTCTGGATGGGTGCGGCAGCAGGACAGAGAGGATGCATTGCCAATGTAATCCGAATCTGTGCACGCTATGGAAATCTGGACATCTTAGAGGATGGATACGGGATCAACCTGCTTCCACTGGCGACATTTGCGATGAATACGTATGAGAATGATCCTTGTAAATGTTTTCAGCTTAAAGCAAATCTGAATCGAAGTGTCAAAGAACTTGAGATGGATATTAAGATGAATAAGGCGATTTCCATTATCCAGTTTAAGGTAGAGGGGCAGATTATTAAGAAGAATCCAGAGTATCATCTGGAGAGTAGAAATCTGTTGCATCATATTGATTACGAAAAGGGCACTATCGAGATTGATGGAAAGGCATATGAATTGTTAGATACGAATTTCCCGACGATCGATCCGAAAGATCCATATGCACTGACCAAAGAGGAAGAAGATGTGATGGAGCGTCTGGAACAGGCATTCTTAAACTGCGAGAAGTTACAGCGACATATGGCATTTTTGTTAAATAAGGGTGGACTTTACAAAGTTTATAATAATAACCTTCTGTATCATGGATGCGTACCTCTGAATGAAGATGGATCTTTAAAGAGCGTTCAGTTGTATGGAAAGACTTACAAGGGAAAAAGCTGGTATGAAGTCTTAGAAAGCTATGTGCGCAAAGGATTTTACGCTGTGGATGAGACGGAGAAGGAGCGTGGAAAAGATATCATGTGGTATATCTGGCTGAATGAAAACTCTCCGTTATTCGGAAAAGATAAGATGGCTACATTTGAACGTCTGTTTATCGCAGATAAAGAGACGCACGAAGAGGTGAAGAATCCGTATTATCACTATCTGGAAAATGAAGAAGTCGTAGATTCCATTTTGAAAGAATTTGGTCTGGAAGGGGATGAGATTCATATTATCAATGGACATGTCCCGGTAAAGGCCAAAAAAGGTGAAAGCCCGATCAAATGCAATGGAAAAGTTCTGGTCATTGATGGCGGATTTTCAAAGGCTTATCAGTCACAGACCGGAATTGCAGGTTATACATTGATCTACAATTCTTATGGATTACTTTTGATCGCCCATGAACCATTTGAATCCGCGGAGGCAGCAGTTCAAAACGAGAGCGATATTCATTCTGAGCGGACGGTAGTGGAACGTGTGGTAAAACGTAAGCTGGTGGCAGATACCGATAATGGAAAGCATATCAAAGAACAGATTGAGGATCTGAAGATTCTCTTGGAAGCTTATCGGAGTGGTAAGATCACACAGAGATTATAGATTTATAAAAGTATGGAAAAAATTTCCAGTCCCTTTTCTGGTATAGAATACTAGAATTTGCAGATATTACAGGTAACAAGTAATACTTGATTATAGATGAATATACGGAAAGGGAGATTCTATTATGAAACAATGGAAAAAATTCTTACTGATCATGATGTGTACAGGAGTGCTGACAGGTCTTCTGACAGGATGTGGAAGCAGTAATACATCACCGGATACCGAAAGCACGCAGGACTACCAGCAGAATAATAATACGACCAGTCCTAAACCGGAGAATGAAGACACCGCAGGGCAGGATAATACCGACAATATGAATGGTGCGACAGACGGAACGGATAAGGGAGATGGTCTGGTGGATGATATCGGAGATGACATTGAAGATGGTGTCGATGATCTGACTGATAATAATGGTACACGAAATGATACCGATAACAATACAACAAATAATAACAGATAATCAAAGAAAGCAGGAACCTGAAACTTAGGTTTCTGTTTTCTCTTTTCTTATGGTAGAATGTTGGAATAACGGTGAGATGGGAGGGATTACCATGAGATTTAGACCTTGTATAGATATACATAACGGAAAAGTAAAGCAGATTATAGGAGGAAGTCTTCAAGATAAAGGTGACCAGGCGACTACGAATTTTGAATCGGTTCAGGGAGCGGAGTATTTCGCCAGATTATACAAAAAAGACGGGTTGACAGGCGGACATGTGATTTTGTTGAATCCGGTTTCATCTGAATATTATGAAGAGACCAGAATGCAGGCATTAAAAGCCCTGAAGGCATACCCGGGAGGTTTGCAGATCGGCGGAGGAATCACGGCGGATAATGCGAAGGAATATATTGAGGCGGGAGCAAGCCATGTGATCGTGACTTCTTATGTTTTTAAAGGTGGAGAGATTCACTGGGACAGACTGGAAAAGTTAAAGGAGACAGTGGGAAAAGAACATCTGGTCATAGATCTTAGTTGCAGGAAAAAGGCAGATGATTATTATATTGTGACAGACCGCTGGCAGACATTTACGAATGTAAAATTAGATGGAAAAGTGATTGAAAAGATTGCTGCTTATTGCGATGAATTTCTGGTTCATGGTGTGGATGTGGAAGGAAAGGCATCGGGAGTAGAAAAAGGACTGGTGAAGATATTAGCGAAAGAGTGCCCGATTCCGGTGACTTATGCCGGTGGAATCGGAAGTATGGAAGACTTAGAACAGTTCCGGGAGATTTCCGGTGGCAAATTAGATTTTACGATTGGAAGTGCACTTGATTTATTTGGGGGAACGATACCGTACGAAATGCTTGCACAAATTGGTTGAATTGGGCTATAGATAGTGCTAGAATGAGGAATAGAGTGGTCGTACCAGACCATGAGAGACTAAATTACTATAGTGTGCTATAGTACAACAACAGTAGAATTAAGGAGTAATTAATCAGCATGGGTTTATTTCAAAAAATATTTGGAACGCACAGTGAACATGAATTGAAGAGAATTTATCCGATCGTAGATGCGATCGAGGCATTAGATCCGCAGATGCAGAAACTTTCGGATGAAGAACTTAAAGATAAGACGAGAGAGTTTAAAGAGAGACTGGCAGCAGGAGAGACTTTGGATGATATTTTACCGGAGGCATTTGCAACAGTCAGAGAGGCTGCAAGCAGAGTACTTGGAATGAAGCATTATCGTGTGCAGTTGATCGGTGGTATCATTTTACATCAGGGTCGTATCTCTGAGATGAAGACTGGTGAAGGAAAGACATTGGTATCTACACTTCCGGCATACCTGAATGCACTGACTGGTGAGGGTGTACACATTGTCACGGTCAATGATTACCTGGCAAAACGTGATGCCGAGTGGATGGGACAGGTTCATGAATTTTTGGGACTGACAGTTGGTGTTATATTAAATGAGATGGATAACGATGAGCGTCGTGCTGCATATAACTGTGACATCACTTATGTGACAAATAACGAACTTGGTTTCGATTATCTGCGTGATAATATGGTCATCTATAAAGAACAGCTAGTACAGAGAGGATTAAAATATGCCATCATCGATGAGGTCGATTCAGTATTGATCGATGAGGCGAGAACTCCGCTTATCATTTCCGGACAGAGTGGAAAGTCTACGAAGTTATATGAAGCTTGTGATATCCTGGCGCGCCAGTTAGAGCGTGGTGAAGCCAGTGGCGAATTTTCGAAGATGAACGCTATCATGGGTGAGGATATTGAAGAGACCGGTGACTTCATTGTAAATGAAAAGGAAAAGAATATTAACCTGACAGAAGATGGTGTGAAGAAAGTCGAGCAGTTCTTCCACATTGAGAACCTGGCAGATGCAGAAAACTTAGAGATTCAGCATAATATTATCCTGGCGCTTCGTGCACATAATCTGATGTTCAAAGATCAGGATTACGTAGTAAAAGATGACCAGGTATTGATCGTTGACGAGTTTACCGGACGTATTATGCCGGGACGTCGTTATTCTGATGGACTGCATCAGGCGATTGAGGCGAAAGAACATGTGAAAGTCAAGAGAGAGAGTAAGACTCTGGCAACGATCACATTCCAGAATTTATTCAATAAATTTGAGAAGAAAGCAGGTATGACAGGTACTGCTCTGACTGAGGAAAATGAGTTCCGCGAGATTTACGGAATGGATGTTATCGAGATCCCGACAAACAGACCGGTACAGAGACAGGACTTGGAGGATGCTGTATATAAGACAAAAGAAGAGAAGTTCCATGCAGTATGCGATGAGATTGAACGTGCACATGCAAAGCATCAGCCGGTACTGGTTGGTACGATCACCATTGAGACTTCAGAACTTTTGAGCAAGATGTTGAAGAAACGTGGAATCCCACATAATGTATTGAATGCCAAATTCCATGAAAAAGAGGCTGAGATCGTAGCAGAGGCCGGTGTACATGATGCAGTTACGATCGCAACCAATATGGCCGGTCGTGGTACGGATATTAAGCTGGATGAAGAATCGAGAGCTGCCGGTGGTCTGAAGATTATTGGTACAGAGCGTCATGAATCCAGACGTATTGATAACCAGCTCCGTGGACGTGCGGGACGACAGGGAGACCCGGGAGAATCCAGATTTTACATTTCTCTGGAGGATGATCTGATGCGACTGTTCGGTTCTGAGAGACTGATGGACGTATTTACAGCACTTGGCGTGGAAAAGGGCGAGCAGATTGAGCATAAGATGTTGTCAAATGCTATTGAGAAAGCACAGGAGAAGATTGAGAGCAATAACTTTGCAATCCGTAAGAATCTGTTAGAGTATGACCAGGTAATGAATGAGCAGAGAGAGATCATCTACGAAGAGAGAAGAAAGGTTCTGGATGGAGAGAACATGCGTGATTCTATCTTCCATATGATGAATGATTATATTGAGAATCTGGTGGATATGGTGATCAATCCGGATCAGGATTATGATGAGTGGAATCTGACAGAGTTGAATCTTACACTTCGCAATACGATTCCGATGCAGCTGGTAGTGGAGGATGACATTAAGAATATCAGTGCCAAGGAATTAAAGCATCTGTTAAAAGAACGTGCTGCAAAGGCTTATGAATTAAAAGAGTCTGAGTTTACAGAACCTGAACAGATCCGCGAGATCGAGCGAGTGGTTCTTCTGAAAGTCATTGATGCAAAATGGATGGATCATATTGATGATATGGATCAGTTACGTCAGGGTATCGGACTTCAGGCATATGGTCAGAGAGATCCGAAAGTAGAGTACAAGATGATCGGATATGAGATGTTTGATCAGATGACAAAGAATATTACAGAGGATACTGTCAGAACATTGTTCCATGTGCGTCTGGAAGAAAAAGTAGAAAGAGAACAGGTGGCAGAAGTTACCGGAACAAATAAGGATGAGAGTGCCACACGTGCTCCGAAGAGACGTCTGGAGAAGAAAGTATATCCAAACGATCCATGCCCGTGTGGAAGTGGTAAGAAATATAAGCAGTGCTGTGGCCGTAAATAATGGTCACGGACAGCGAGTCTATAGAATGAAATGGGGTGAATGCAAGTGGTTGAACTTGATCAGTTTAAAAGCATCATGAATGCATACGAAGAACCTCTCGCAGAAATGAGGGATTCACTTTGACGTCGCAGGAAAAGAACAGCGAGTCGAAGAATTAGAACGAAAGATGGAGGAACCTGGGTTCTGGGATAATCCGGAAGAATCACAGGAACTGATGAAGGAATTAAAGAGTCTTCAGGAAACACTAAAAACGATTAAGGGACTTGAGATTTCTTACCAGGATATCATGATGTTGATAGAGATGGGATATGAGGAAGAAGATCCTGATATGGTAGAGGAGATTGAGGGTGAGATCAAAGAGTTTGAAGAAACTTTTGAGAATATCCGGATACAGACTCTTTTATCAGGAGAATATGACAAATGCAATGCAATCGTAACGCTTCATGCAGGTGCCGGTGGAACAGAATCCTGTGACTGGGCAAGCATGTTGTATCGAATGTATAACCGCTGGGCGCAACAGAAAGGTTTTGGATGGGAACTTCTGGATTATCTGGAAGGCGACGTGGCAGGAATCAAAGCAGTAACTTTTGAAGTTGTAGGTGAGAATGCGTACGGATATCTGAAATCAGAAAAAGGTGTGCATCGTCTGGTGCGTATTTCCCCGTACAATTCTGCAGGAAAAAGGCAAACCTCTTTTGTATCATGTGATGTGATGCCGGATATTGATAAAGACATTGATATCGAGATCTCGGACGATGATCTGAGAATTGATACGTACAGATCCAGCGGAGCAGGAGGTCAGCATATCAACAAGACTTCATCGGCAGTGCGTATTACACATATCCCAACGGGAATTGTAGTGCAGTGTCAGAATGAGAGATCCCAGCATCATAATAAAGAGAAAGCAATGCAGATGTTGAAGTCTAAACTTCAACTTTTAAAAGAACAGGAACAGGCAGAGAAAGTATCCGATATTCGAGGTGAGATCAAAGATATCGGTTTCGGAAATCAGATCCGTTCTTATGTCATGCAGCCATATACGATGGTGAAAGATCACAGAACCAATGTGGAGAACAGCAATGTGACTGCGGTCATGGATGGTGATATTGATATGTTTATCAATGCTTACCTGAAGCAGATTGCGAATAGTTAGAGGAGGAATATATGGTAAATATAGCAGTTTTGGGTTATGGAACAGTTGGCTCAGGTGTGGTAGAAGTTATTAATACAAACGGAGCACAGATCAACCAGAGAATCGGGGACGAATTAAATGTAAAATATGTTCTGGATCTTAGAGATTTTCCAGGAGATCCGGTTCAGGAAAAGATCGTACATGATTTTGATATCATTTTAAAGGATGAGGATGTACAGATCGTTGTGGAAGTAATGGGAGGAATCGAGCCTGCTTATACATTTGTAAAAAGCAGTCTGGAAGCAGGAAAGAGTGTTGCAACATCGAACAAAGCACTGGTAGCAAAGCATGGTGCGGAACTTTTGTCAATCGCAAAAGAGAAGAATATCAATTTCCTGTTTGAGGCTAGTGTGGGTGGTGGAATCCCTATCATCCGTCCACTCAACAGTTCGCTAACTGCGGATGAGATTGAGGTTATTACTGGTATTTTAAATGGTACAACAAATTATATGTTGACGAAGATGTTCTATGAAGGTGCTGATTATGATACTGTTTTAAAAGAGGCACAGGAGAATGGATATGCAGAACGTAATCCGGAGGCTGATGTAGAAGGGTATGATGCCTGCAGAAAGATTGCTATTTTATCATCATTGATTTCCGGACAGCAGGTAGACTTTGAAGACATTTACTGTGAAGGAATTACCAAGATTACGGTAGAAGATATGAAATATGCAAGAAAAATAGGAGCAACGATCAAATTGCTGGCCTCCAGCAGGCGCTATGCAGGAAACCGCCTGCATGCGATCGTGGCACCTTGTATGTTGTATCCAAGCCATCCGCTGTATAATGTAAATGATGTATTTAATGCTATTTTTGTACATGGAAATGTGCTTGGGGATGCAATGTTCTATGGAAGTGGAGCAGGAAAGCTTCCGACAGCCAGTGCAGTGGTAGCGGATGTGGTGGATGCTGCGAAACATTTGCATACCAACATTATGACAATGTGGGACAGCAAGAAACTGAAGTTAGAGGATAAGGCAGATGCTAAGAGAAGATTCTTTGTCCGTATCAAAGGCGATGTAGAGTCATTGGTTCAGGAACTGAAAGAATCGTTTGGAGAGATAAAAGTTGTTCGGGTAGAGGGACTGGATGACGAATTTGGTTTTATAACGCCGGTTATCATGGAAGGTGATTATGAGACAAGAGCTAAGATCTATGAGGATAAGATCTTACATATGATTCGAATCGAAGAGTAAGAATCATTTTCGGGTATGTTAGGGTATGAGAGCTGAGAAGGAGTGGAGAACAGATGAAATATGTAGTAGTACTTAGTGATGGTATGGCAGGAAGACCATTAGAAGAACTTGGCGGTAAGACAACCTTGGAGGCGGCAGACACTCCGGTGTGGGATGGACTGGCTCCGGTATCTGAGATAGGTACTGCGTCCATGGTCCCGGAAGGAATGGCACCAGGAAGTGATACGGCGAATCTTGCGGTTATGGGATATAACCCGAGAGAGTATTATACAGGACGCTCACCGCTTGAGGCATTAAGTATTGGGGTGGATATGGCAGATACAGATGTATCTTTCCGCTGTAATATCGTAACATTATCCGAAGAAGATTGTGCATATGAAGACCGCAGGATTATTGATCACAGCTCTGATGAGATCAGTACAGAAGATGCGGAGGTATTAGTAGACGCTTTGAAAGAAGGCCTGAAAAGAGACGGCTATGAATTTTATGTAGGAACAAGCTACAGACATTTGTTGATCTGGAAGAATGGAGAAGTAGTAGAACTGACAGCACCGCACGATATTCTGACCAAACGTATCGGAGATTATCTGCCGGAGGATAAGGTGCTCCGTGAGATGATGGAAAAAAGCTACGAGATTCTTGAGAATCATCCGATCAATGTAGCACGCAGAGAAAAAGGACTAAATCCGGCAAATTCTGCATGGTTCTGGGGTGCGGGAAAACGCCCGGCACTTACGAATTTCGAAGAACGCACAGGAAAAAGAGGTGTTATGATCTCTGCGGTAGACTTGTTAAAAGGAATTGCGGTTGGTGCGGGAATGGATCGTATTATCGTCGAAGGTGCGAATGGAGGCTTGCATACCAATTATGTGGGAAAAGCAGAAGCGGCTGTAAAAGCATTGACAGAAGATGGATATGATTTTGCGTATGTGCATGTAGAGGCTCCGGATGAGATGGGACATCAGGGAAATATAGATTATAAATTACAGGCAATCAGTAATGTCGATAAACTTGTGCTTGGAACTGTGGTAGATGGATTAAGAGCGGCTGGCGAAGATTTCAGAGTGATGGTACTTCCGGATCATCCGACACCGATCGAAGTCAGAACGCATACAGGAGAACCGATCCCATATCTTTTATATGACAGCACGATGAATGTGAAAGGGGCAGATAGCTATAATGAAAAAACAGCCAGCACCGCTTCGCGGTACTGGCCGGATGGTTATAAATTAATCGGTCATCTTTTGCAGAATGATATAGAAGATTAATCTGTAGAATAAGCTTTGATAAAACCGGTGATAATTTTTCTGTTCTCTTCGGAGAGTGAGCGGTAGTTAATAAGTAGTTCCGTCTCGTCTTCGGATAGATAGATTTTATTGCCGGTATTTTTATCAACTCCTACATGGTAAGAAGAGATACTTTCAGAAAGACTGTCTGCAGAATACAGGTTATTTTTTATATCCTCCAATACAAGAACATCAAGCGAAACTTTATAAAAATCACAGAGCTGAAGTAAGGTGTCCAGATCAGGGGTACGTGTACAGTTTTCGTAATTGGAATAGGCCTGACGAGAGATGTTTAAAATGTTACCAATATCTTCCTGTCTTAGGTTTCTCTTCTTTCTGAGATATCTTAAATTGTTAGCTAGTTGTATGTTCGGCATATAGAAGATCTCTCTTTCCGTAAATTCAATTGTAAGTATAACAATTTCGTTTCTAAAAGGATATCAACGCACCGAGAAGTAGCAAAGAAAAGAAAAGCAACAAGATGTTGCTTTTCTAAAGTTGACTTAAATGACTGTTATGATATTCACCGGAAAAAGTAACATCTTCTCCAAACCATTCCGGTGGAACGAAGGACATGGCCATAGCTTCTGTAGGAAATTCTACTTCTGCCAGTACTAATGGTTTCAGATACCCTTCAAAAACATCTAATTCTATGGTAAGCTCTGTGTTGAGAGGAATTATATATCTCTTTTTGCTGATCAGATGTCCATCTACTTTTGCTTTCAGATGTTCATAGGATGCCTCGTCTAACGGCAGATTATACTCCTGGCGTGCTAAGAGTCCGGAAGATTTATAAGTAAGTTCGTATTTGTGATCATCCTTTCGAATACGGATCACCGGGCTGGTATTCAGATAACCCTGTTCAATCTGGCGGCAGGGATATTGATCCAGATCTTCCGGGAGCGTGTGGATCAGGTACTTGCGTTCTATTTCCATAGTAGATAGAACCTCCTATCTTTTAGATTTCTGATTAATATAATAGTCGTGTTTGAGATAAATGTAAATAATATAAATTATGCAATGTGAAGGAGGAACACACAATGAAAAAGGTAAGTGTGTTATTGGCAGACGGGTTTGAGGAAATTGAAGCCCTGACAGTTGTAGATCTTTTGAGAAGAGCAAGAGTGTATGTGGATACCGTATCCATTACGGATGATTATATTGTTCATGGGGCGCATGGAATCAATGTGCAGACAGAAGACCTGTTTAACGAAGTAGATTTTGTAGAATCGGACATGATCGTATTGCCGGGTGGTATTCCGGGAACACCGAATCTGGATGCTCATGAGGGTGTAAAAAGAGTAGTGAAAGATTTTTACGATGATGGAAGATATGTAGCAGCTATCTGTGCAGCACCTTCTGTGTTAAGCCATCTTGGAATCTTAAAAGGGAAACACGCAACTTGCCATCCGTCTGTAGAGGGAGAGTTAAAAGATGCGATCGTAACAGGTGCACCTGTATCCGTGGATCATAACGTGATCACCAGCCAGGGCGTGGGAACTGCGATTGAATTTGCGTTGAAATTAGTAGAATTGCTCGTCGGTGAGGACAAAGCAAAGGAAATTGCCACAGGAATCGTATATAATAAGTAAAATCTAGTCTGGATATTTGCAGAAGTTTGTGTTATACTTCTGTGGTGAATGTAATCTAGTATAGTACGCCTATCTTCTTGCTACCGAAGGCCGGGCGTAGAAAATAGGAGGAAAATAGTAATGAGCTTACAGGTAGAAAAATTAGAAAAAAACATGGCAAAACTTACAATTGAAGTGTCTGCCGATGATTTAGAGAAAGCGCTTCAGAGTGCATATATGAAGCAGAAAAAACAGATCTCTATGCCGGGATTCCGTAAAGGAAAAGTACCTCGTCAGATGGTAGAGAAGATGTATGGACCAGCAATCTTTTATGATGATGCTATCAATGCATTGATTCCAAAGGCATATGCAGATGCTTATGATGAGTGTGAACTTGAGATTGCTTCAAGACCGGCAATCGAAGTCGTACAGATTGAGAAAGGTAAACCTTTCATCTTTACTGCAGAAGTAGCAGTGAAACCAGAAGTAAAACTTGGACAGTACAAAGGTCTCGAAGTAGAGAAAGTATCTACACGTGTAACACAGAAAGAAGTAGATGCTAAGATCGCTGAAGAAGCAGAGAAGAATGCAAGAACTGTATCTGTAGAGCGTCCGGTAGAGGATGGAGATGAAGTAATCCTTGACTTTGACGGATCTATCGATGGAGTACCATTCGAAGGTGGTAAGGGAGAGAACTATCCACTGAAGATAGGTTCAAGAACATTTATCCCGGGATTTGAAGAAGCATTAGTAGGTGCAGAGCTTGAGAAAGAAGTAGACGTTAACGTTACTTTCCCAGAGGATTACCAGGTTGATGAACTGAAAGGTAAACCGGCTGTATTCAAGTGTGTAGTACACGAGATCAAGACAAAAGAAGTACCGGAGATCGATGACGAATTCGCAGCAGAAGTATCTGTATTCGATACATTAGATGAGTACAAAGCTGATGTAAAAGCTAAGATCAAAGAGCAGAAAGCAAAAGAAGGAAAGGCTAAACAGGAAGACGAAGTTGTAAAACAGGCAGTAGAGAACGCTGAGTTTGAAGTGCCTGAGGCAATGGTAGCTGATCAGGCTTCACAGAACTACGACAATTTTGTACAGCAGATCCAGCAGAACGGATTAAGCCTTGAACAGTACTTCCAGTTCACAGGAACAACAGAGGAGACTCTGATGATCCAGATGAGACCGGAAGCAGAGAAGAATATCAAGAACCGTCTGGTTCTGGAAGCAATCGTTAAAGCTGAGAATATCGAAGTAAGCGATGAGAAGTTAGATGAAGAACTTCAGAGAATGGCAGAGCTTTATAGCATGGAGGTAGAGAAGATCAAAGAGCTTCTCGGAGACGCAGAGAAAGAGCAGATGAAGAAAGATATGGTGACGGAAATAGCTGCAACATTGGATTTTTCCGCCATTCAAAATAATGATAAAATCGGTGTCATCTTTTTTTCAGACCGGATAGAAAAGTTTATTCCACCCAAGAAGGGACGTAAACATATACTATATATCATTCGCGAATTGCTTGATTTCCGTCCGGAAAGTCGCCGGACCAATATCCGTCTCGGCTTGGAGTATCTTACGAATGTTATGAAGCGTCGTTGTACGGCTTTTGTCTTATCGGACTTCATCGACCAGGAGAGTTTTAAAAATGCCATGACTATTGCCAATCGGAAGCATGATGTTGTGGCTATTCAGGTATACGACCGCCGTGTAGAGGAGTTGCCTGCTGTGGGGCTGATGAAAATAAAAGATGCGGAAACGGGGCATGAACAATGGATTGATACTTCTTCGCGTGCCGTACGGCGTGCTCATCGTGATTGGTGGGTGAATAAGCAGACGGAACTGAATGATACATTTACTAAGAGCAATGTAGATAATGTGTCAGTACGTACGGATCAGGATTATGTGAAAGCATTGATGAATTTATTTGCGAAAAGAAACTAATCGGAGAATGAAAAGATATTTATTTCTGATAACGCTGTTGACAGCATTGACGGGTAGGATAATAGCCCAGTCGGTGACAGTGGATGCTACTGGAGA
>ERZ773103.894-NODE-894-length-33456-cov-4.054549_pt1 | contig 33456 bp, 37 predicted proteins | sample MGYA00511118_ERZ773103 | MGnify/ENA primary metagenome ERZ773103 (study PRJEB29015, sample SAMEA2737821) | human gut metagenome | biome: human gut; feature: human-associated habitat; material: faeces | place: China | collected 2012 ... | reverse complement strand
ATCCGGATACAAAGATCAAGTTCGGACCGAATATCAAAGACTGGCCGGCAATGTCCGCACTTCCGGAGAATCTGATCTTAAAAGTGGTTTCCGAGATCCACGATCCGGTGACGACGACCGATGAACTGATCCCGTCCGGAGAGACTTCCTCTTACCGTTCTAATCCGTTGGGACTTGCGGAATTTGCACTTTCCAGAAAGGATCCGGCATATGTGGGACGTGCGAAAGAGGTACAGGCAGCTCAGAAAGCGATCGAAGCAGGAAACTGTCCTTTGGATGCACTGGAAGAACTGAAACCGGTTATGGAGACGATCCGGAAAGAGTATCCGGAAGTCGGAGAGGGAAATATCGGTGTCGGAAGCACGATCTTTGCGGTGAAACCGGGAGACGGATCCGCCCGTGAACAGGCGGCGTCCTGTCAGAAAGTGCTTGGCGGCTGGGCAAATATTGCCAATGAATATGCAACAAAGCGGTATCGTTCGAATCTGATCAACTGGGGAATGCTTCCGTTTTTGACAGATGCGGATCACGAAGCGCTTCCGTTTAAGAACGGCGATTATCTGTTCGTTCCGGATGTGAGAAATGTGATCGAAAAGAAGCAGTCCGAGGTAAAAGCTTATGTGGTCGGCGCAGAATTGAAAGAGATCACACTTCGCCTGGGCGACATGACAGATGCGGAAAGAGAGATCATTTTAAAAGGATGCCTGATCAATTATTACAAAGGCTAGAGATGAATAAGCGATACAAAAAGAGATGATACAAGGAGCAGGGAGTGATTCCCTGCTCTAATAGTCTAAAGAATCATAATCTGAAAAGGGAAAGGTGTACGAAGCGCATGGGAAGCGAGAAAGAATTTCTGCAAAAATTAAAAGAATTATTGGATATTGCGGCAGTCAGCGGCAATCGGATCACAACAGAAGAGGTCGGAGCATTCTTTGGGGACAGTGAATTGTCAGAGGAGCAGATGCTGCTTGTATATGATTACCTGCTCACGCAGAAGATTTCTGTGGTCGGATACATGAAAGGACAGGAATTGACGGAGAAAGCGGAGAAAGAGACAGCGGCGGCATATACGCCGGAAGAAAAAGAGTATCTGGAAGAATACCGCAGGGAACTTTCCGGAATCCGTCCGGCAGAAGCAGGAGAAAGGGAGAGACTTTTTGAAGCTGCGGCGGCAGGAGATGGGCTTGCGAAGAGCCGTCTGACGGAATTGTACCTTATGACGGTGCTTGGCATTGCGGAGCAGATGCACACGAAAGAGGTATTTTTAGGGGATCTGGTACAGGAGGGAAATGTCAGTCTTCTGCTTGCGCTGGATCTTCTGGACGGTGCGGAAAATGCGGAAGCATTTTTGCTGGATGAAATCCGTCAGGGAATGGCACAGATGATCGAAGAACAGCAGGAACAGAAGCGTTGCGACAGAAAGATGGAACAACAGGTCAATCATCTGGATGATACGCTTCATCAGCTTGCAGACGAGAAAGGCCGTGCGGTAACGATCGACGAGCTGGCAAAATATATGAAGATGTCCGAAGAAGAGATTTTGGATATTATGAAGCTGGCAGGGGAAGATTTATATGAGAAATACAAGAAAACGGATGATAAAAATCCGGACGATACAAAACCGGAACTGTGATCCGGAATTGTAAATCTTATTGCATTATAAATTTTTTGGATTTCTTTGCAACAAAGCAGACTTTTTTTGACTCTAATAGATAAGAACAGTAGAAGCGGACGTATTTTGTCCGGAAAGAAAGGAGGGGAACGGATGAAAGATTTTGAAAACTGTTCGGAAACAGTATTGATCCGCAGAGCACGCCGGGGAGATATTCAGGCATTCGGCGTATTATATGGGAGGATTTATAAAGAACTTTACCGATTTGCATTGTATACGATGCGCCATAAGCAGGACGCGGAAGATGTGGTAAGCGAGACGGTTGTTGCAGCCTACGAGGGCATCGACCGTCTGAAAAAGGAGGAATCTTTCCGAAGCTGGATCTTTACGATCCTGGCGAATCAATGCAAAAAGCGTTTTTTACGAAAAGGAGAGACGGAGGAACTGAGTGATGAGCTGATCGCAGAAGAGCCGGATCACGCATCAGACCATGATGTGAGGGAAGCTTTGATGCTGCTTGGGGAAGACGATCGGCTGATCGTTGCCTGGTCTGTGCTCGGAGGATATTCCAGCGAGGAGATCGGGAAGATTCTGGAGATGAATCCGGCAACGGTTCGTTCCCGGAAGTCGAGAGCATTGGAACAGATGCACCGGATCCTTGAAAATTAGGGTGAAAGAAAGGGGATTTCAGTATGGAGATGGATGGGAAAAACATCAAAAAGCTGATTGATGAACAGACTGATAAATTAGAAGTTCCTGCTTCTTTGCAGCCGGAAGCAGTTGTTGAAAGATTAGAAGAAAAAGCAAAGAAAAAGAGAAGATCCTACTATAAGAAAGCGGCGGCGTTTGCAGCCTGCGGTGTAGTCGTACTGGGGATCGGAGCAGTCGGTATGCGGGATCGATTCAGCCCGGATAATGGAGAAATGCTGTATAAGACAGCAGATAAGGGTGAGAAGATCGAAAGCGGTGCGGTCACAGCCGGCAGGATTGATACAGCGGAAGATTTTGATCAGATCTATGGATTTATAAAAGCAGAGAGGGATGCGCAGGAAAAGGACGCTGCGGCTTACGGAGCGGAAAAGAACGCCGTGAGTGATATTGCCTCAAGTGCACAGACGATGCAGGCAGACAGTACGGCCGGTGTGGGATATTCGGATACGAATATCCGGCAGGATGGCGTCGGAGAGGGAGATATTGCGAAAACAGACGGAGAGCGGCTGTATATTTTGAACAATCAGACGATCGAGATCGTCGGGATCGGGCAGGAGACGATGGAGAAGATCGGTGAGATTCCGCTGAACGGAGAGGTTCATTTTTCTGAATTTTTTGTAGAGGGGGACCGTCTGGTTGCCGTGTATGGAGAGTATCCGGAGGAGACAGGCCCCACCGGTTCGTATCCGTACAGAGAATATACGACAGCAGAGACTTTTGACATCAGCGATCCGGAAAATCCGGTTTCATTGGGGAAGATCACACAGAGCGGAAGCTATCATACGATGCGGATCGTGGACGGATATGTGTATCTGTTCAGTGATTTTCGTGCGGATATATCGGTGCTGAGAACGGATCTTTCGGGATATATTCCGACGATACAGGGCGAATATATGGACAGCAGTAATATTGTGATCCCACCGGTCAAACGCGGAAGCAGCTATACGGTGATCACTTCATTTTCGCTGCAGGATCCCGGGGAAGAGACGGATAGTAAAGCGGTATTCGGAACAGCAGGTCTCTGTTATGTGAGCGGAAAGAACATTTATATCTGTGAGACGGAGTATGCATCAAAAGAAACAGAGACAGACGCAACATGGATCCGAAAATTATCTTATGAAAACGGAGAATTAAAAGCTGTGGCACAGGCAAAGGTTCAAGGTGTATTGAATGATTCGTTCAGTATCGATGAATATGAGGGAAATCTTCGTCTGGTGACAACAGTGACGCCAGGATTCGGAAATTCCGTTATGCCGATCTCACAAGAGGAAGACTCTGTTCAGACAACGGAAAAGACCGTTACTACAAATACACTGTATGTTTTGGATGATAAGTTAAAAGAATTGTCCAGAATCGAAGAACTCGCTCCGGACGAAAGTATATATTCCGCACGGTTTATCGGAAATACCGGATATTTCGTAACATTCCGTCAAATGGATCCGTTGTTTTCCGTAGATCTTTCCGATCCGAAAAAGCCGGAAATACTCGGTGCACTTAAGATTCCGGGATTTTCCGAGTATCTTCATCCGTATGGAGACGGTCTGCTTCTCGGGATTGGAATGGATACAGATCCAACCGGAATGACGACAAACGGGGTGAAATTATCTATGTTTGATGTGAGTGACCCGAAAGACGTCAGGGAGATTCAAAAGTATGTGATCGAAGGTGCGTATTCCACAGATGCTGCTTACAATTATAAAGTGGTATTGGCGGATCCGGAAAAGAACCTGATCGGATTTACCGTAAATGCAGAGACGATCAGCTATTATGTATTTTCTTATGGAGAAGATGGATTTACATGCCTGATGCAGCGGGATATGACAGGTTATGCAACAAATGTACGTGCTTTTTATGTAGGGGATAGATTTTATCTTATTGCAGGAAATACAGTGGAAGCTTACGACGTGCATACATTTGAAAAGCTGGATGACATTGTGCTATAATAGATTTCAAATGTCAGGGTCAAAAGGTCATAAAACCACCTTGTGCTTGCACATAGGTGGTTTTATGACCTTATAATTCCCCGGTTTTTTAAACAATATTTTTTTGGATCCGGTTTTACCGGATCACTGGAGGATCATAGCGATGATAATTGATACACATGCACATTATGATGATGAGCAGTTTGATGCGGACAGGGAAGCTTTGCTCGGCATGATGCAGGAGAACGGAATCGGGAAGATCGTAAATGCGAGCGCCGCGATCTCATCCTGGGACAGCGTGATAGAATTGACAAGGCGATATCCGTTCGTATATGGAATGATCGGTGTTCATCCGGATGAGGTCGGAGGACTGGATGAGGAGAAGTTGTTCAGGATGGAGCAGCTTCTCAAGGAAGAGAAGATCGTCGCGGTCGGCGAGATCGGTCTGGATTATTATTGGGATCAGGAAAGTCACGATGTGCAGAAAAAGTGGTTTGTCCGACAGTTGGAACTGGCAGAAAAGCTGGGAAAGCCTGTCAATATCCACAGCCGGGATGCGGCGGCGGATACAATGGAGATCATGCGTGAATATGGAAAAAGACTGCGCGGGATCATACACTGTTATTCCTATTCGCCGGAGATGGCGGCAGAATATGTCAAGATGGGATATTCGATTGGGATCGGCGGTGTTGTCACATTTAAAAACGGACGGAAATTAAAAGAAACTGTTCAGGAAGTTCCGATCGAATCTCTTGTGCTTGAAACAGACTGCCCGTATCTTTCGCCGGAACCGAATCGGGGAAAGCGAAATTCTTCACTGAATTTAAAATATGTAGCAGCGGCAATCGCGGAGTTAAAGGGAATTACACCGGAAGAAGTGATTCAGATCACATCGAAGAATGCAGAAAGGATATACGGGATATGAAAGAGCCAACGCTGGGAAATCCGCAAAATACAATTGCGGTACTCCAAAAGTATAATTTTTCGTTTCAAAAGAAATTCGGACAGAATTTTCTGATCGATACACATGTACTGGATAAGATCATCCGTTCAGCAGAAATTACAAAAGAGGATATGGTTGTTGAGATCGGTCCGGGAATCGGAACGATGACACAATATCTGGCATGTGCGGCGGGAAAAGTGGCTGCCATTGAGATTGATAAGGCGCTGATTCCGATTTTGGAAGATACGCTGGAGGGATATGAGAATGTGCAGGTCATCAATGACGACGTGCTTAAAGTTGACATTGCAAAATTAGTGGAGGAAGAGAATGGCGGACGACCGATCAAAGTGGTTGCAAATCTGCCGTACTATATTACCACCCCCATCATTATGGGATTGTTTGAAAATCATGTACCGTTAAAAAGTATCACAGTTATGGTACAAAAGGAAGTGGCCGACCGGATGCAGGTAGGACCCGGAACAAAAGATTATGGCGCGCTCTCTCTGGCAGTCCAGTATTATGCGAAGCCTTATATTGTGGCAAACGTTCCGCCGAACTGCTTTATGCCGAGACCGAAAGTCGGATCTGCGGTCATCCGTCTGGAACGGTATGACGAGCCGCCGGTGCAGGTAGAAGATGAAAAGCTGATGTTCCGTATCATACGGGCGTCGTTCAATCAGAGAAGAAAGACACTGGCAAACGGTCTGAAAAATTCTCCGGAGCTTCAATTTTCAAAAGAAGAAATAGAAAAAGCAATCGAGGGAATTGGAAAGAGTGTCAGTGTGAGAGGGGAAGCGCTGACCTTGGAAGAGTTTGCCGCACTTTCCAACCTCTTGTGTGAAAGTGAAAGAATGCGTACGAAAGAGTGATTTTGTAACGATTTTCTCATAAATACTTAATAAACATTTTATTGTACAAAAAATGTGTTTTTTAGTATAATAAAAAAGTATATAAAAACGGAAAAAGGAGGAGCGCATATATGCAAAAGGATGTAGACAGCATTTTCTTTGAGAATACTCCCAGAATACAGGAACTGGCTCGTAAGTGTGAAGAGAATAATGCAATAGAAAGAGAACTGTATACTCAGTATGAGGTGAAGCGGGGACTGCGGGATCTGAATGGAAAAGGTGTGCTTGCAGGATTGACGAATATTTCAGATGTCTGCGCAAAGAAAGTTGTGAATGGTGAAGAAGTTCCGTGCGAGGGAAATCTTTATTATCGTGGGTACAATATCAAAGATATTGTCAAAGGATTTTTGGAAGCACATCATCCGGGATTTGAGGAGACAGCGTACCTGCTTTTATTCGGTGAACTGCCGACACAGAGTGAGCTGAAAGAATTTCAGGCGATGTTGGCAGAGCGAAGAATGCTCCCTCCGAATTTTGTAAGAGATATCATTATGAAAGCGCCAAGCAGGGATATGATGAACAACATTTCAAGATGTATCCTCCAGCTTTACAGCTATGATGCAAAAGCGGATGATACAACCATCCCGAATGTTCTTCGGCAGTGTCTGAACCTGATCAGTCAGTTCCCAATGCTGATGATTTACGGATATCATGCATATAATTACAGAAGAGGAAGAGATCTGTATATTTACGCTCCGGATCCGTCGCTTTCCACAGCGGAGAATATTTTGATGATGCTTCGGGAAGATCGGCAGTATACGGAACTGGAGGCAAAGATTCTGGATATGGCTCTTGTTCTTCACATGGATCACGGCGGTGGAAATAACTCTACGTTCACAACACACGTTGTAACGTCTTCCGGTACGGATACATATTCGACGATCGCCGCGGCGATGGCTTCCTTGAAAGGACCAAAACATGGCGGAGCGAATGTAAAAGTAACACAGATGTTTGATGATATGAAGAATACGCTCACAGACTGGGAAGATGAAGATCAGATTCGCTGTTATCTTGAGGCACTGCTTGATAAAAAAGCATTTGATCAGAAAGGTCTGATCTATGGAATGGGACATGCGATTTATTCGATTTCCGATCCGAGAGCAGATATTTTCAAAGGCTTTGTACAGCAGCTTGCAAAAGAGAAGCATCGTGAACAAGAGTATGCGCTTTATGAGAAAGTAGAACGTCTGGCGCCGGTTATTATCGGTGAGAAGCGTAAGATGTATAAGGGTGTTAATGCAAATGTAGACTTTTACAGTGGCCTTGTTTACAGTATGCTGAACTTGCCGCCGGCATTATACACACCGATTTTTGCTGCGGCGCGTATCGTAGGATGGAGTGCACATCGTTTGGAAGAGCTGAAGAATGTAGACAAGATTATTCGACCGGCATATAAGCCGCTTGCACCGCATCGGGAATATATAAAATTAGATGATAGGTAGAGAATAAAATGAAAGACGAATTTTATTTCCCGTCAAAAGATGGGAATACAGAGATTCATACGATTGAGTGGAAACCGGAAGGCGATGTGAAAGCAATTCTACAGATCAGTCACGGAATGGTTGAATATATAGACAGGTATCGTGAGTTTGCAGAGTATCTCTGCTCAAAAGGATATTATGTTGTGGGAAATGACCATTTGGGACACGGCAAGTCTGTACAGTGTAAGAGTGAATACGGATTTTTCCATGAAAAGTATGGGAATGCATGTCTGTTGGGAGATATGCATACACTGCGACAGCGCACAATGAAAAAATATCCCGGAGTTCCGTATTTTATTTTAGGGCACAGTATGGGATCTTCTCTGGTTCGTCAATATATTCAGATGTATGGAAACGGACTGGCAGGGGCACTGATCATCGGCGCTGTGGCTGAACGTCCTCAAATTGTCCTTAAGTTTGGAAAAAGACTGTGCCGTGGAATAGCAATGGTGCGCGGCTGGCATTTTAAAAGCAAACTGGTTGACAATATGGTGGTCGGATCTTTCAATAAAAAATTCAAGCCGGCTCGCACACGGGCTGATTGGGTGACAAGTGATCAGGAAAAGCTAGATGAGTATGTGGCGGATCCGCTTTGTTCGTTTATGTTTACTGTGAATGCTTATTATCATATGTTCAGCGGAATGATCGGTATGCAGAAAAAGGAGAGTGTATTTACAATTCCTAAGGCGATGCCGATCTTGATGGCGGCAGGAACGGAAGATCCGGTTGGTAAGTTTGGAAAAGGCGTCCGGCGTATCTATGAGAAATACAGAGCTGCCGGAATACAAGATGTGACGCTTCAATTATATCAGGGAGATCGGCATGAATTGCTGAATGAACGGGATCGGAATCAAGTGTATGAGGATTTCTATCGCTGGATGGAAAGCAAGATCAAATAATAAACAACGAATAAAAAAGGGAGCATATCAACAGTGTGATTTTGCGGTTGATATGCTCCCTTAAAAAATCAGGAAGATCATTTGATTGCATTATCCATACTTTTCTTTACAGAAGATAAGGTTCTTGCAAGAAGCGTTTCGATTTCATCGGATAAAATCTGCATTGCTTCCATATAAATCTCAGCTTTCAGCTCGCAGTTCTGGACAGAGCAATGGGCTGGAGTGCAGTCATTCCGACGATGTTCTTCCTGCTTTAATCTCAGGTAGAGAGTTTTCAGCAGATTCGAATTCTGTGTATTAACTGTATCAAGATATTTGTTGACCATATCCTGATTCCCTTTCATAATAGCAGTTTCAAAAGCATGACGGATTGCCCTTTCAACACGGGAAGAGGTTGTGTCGTTCTTCTTGGCAATGTCAATATACAATGCAGACATTTTCCCATCTGCATAATATGGATCCGTGTCGAATATTTCAATTGCATCACATATATACGAAAATCCCTTTACACCTGCCGGAACTCCAACATCTAGTAGTACATCAATAACTTTATCCCTCATTTGTGGCACCTCACTTTGTTTCTCTCTTTGAATCGTGCAAGTTATAGTTTACGATAAATACCAAAAAATGTCAACGAGAATTGCAAATTTCTTGCAAAAACGGCTTGAATTTTCAAGAAATTTGTAATACACTTTAAAGTGTGAAAGTGAATAGAAGGAGGGGGTTTATGGTAATTGGTAAAAAACTGCAGAAACGCCGCAAGGAACTGAATCTGTCCAGAGCGCAGCTGGCAGAGATGGTTCATGTGACAGCCTCGGCAATAGCAAATTATGAGAATAGTATCAGCTATCCGAAACCCGATATTTTGATTTCACTAATTTTGGCACTTAAAATAGACGCAAACTATTTGTTTGAGGATTATTTAAAAGATCAAATGGTTTTAACGACATATGGTCAGGAGTTGTCAGCGGAAGAAAAGGATGCCATAACAAAATATCGAGAATTGAGCAATAAGGGAAAGCGGTTCGTGAGAACTGTGATCGATGAGGAATACGACCGGATGAAGCATGAGGAATGGGTTGTATTTCCTTGTTATCAACCGGGCGAACGAAATGGCGATGCAGCATTTCTTATGACGCCTCACCCCGATGTGTTCCGTGTCAGACGGGAGAACATCGTGGACGGGATGGAGTATTGCTTCCAGATTCAAACTGATCGATATGAACCGGTATTTAAAAAGAATGATGTCATTGCGTTGGCACAGCAGCCGGTAGGAGAAAATGAAATCGGGATTTTTTCATTGAATGGGGCATGTTACATTCGCCTGTTTTACCGAAAAAATGGTGTGATCAGGCTGCGAGCATTGAATGTCATGGATCCGGATGTGGAAGTTCATGAGAATGATCGATTTGAATGTTTTGGGAAAATACTTGGTAAAGTTCAGGGAATCTTGGATTCGTAGAGCTCAGATATGCAAAAACTTGGTATGAAAAAGTATGCAAAAAACCGCCTGTACAGGCGGTTTTTTGTAATTATTATAGTTATAAAGGAATGAGAGTAAAGTGCGGTACCCCGGTTGCCCGGGATACCTATACTTTATGAGGGGGGAGATAGTTGTTTATTAACTATCTGGTTATTAGTATAGCCAGAAAATGTGTATAAACCGTGTTCAATATATAAAAGAAAAATAAAAGTAATAGGGATATTACTGTCTTGTCACCTGTAAAGTTATGTGCTATAATCAAATGAATTTGTATGCGGAAAGCGGAGCAAATGGCTCCGTTTTTTGTTAGTGTCTGTGAGTGGACTGACCGCTGCAAATGAAAACAACTCAAAGGAAGTTCATTTGAGAAAGGCAAGGACAATGACAATTACAGAGGAAATCAAACAGTTAAAAAAAGAGAAGAATGCAGTGATCCTGGCGCATTATTATGTGACGCCGGAAGTACAGGATATTGCAGATTATATCGGAGATTCTTTTTATTTGAGCAAGATCGCGGTCGGATTAGAAGAGCAGACGATTGTATACTGCGGCGTGTCATTTATGGGAGAGAGCGCAAAAGTTCTGAATCCGGAGAAGACCGTTCTGATGCCGGACGCAGAGGCAGACTGTCCGATGGCGCATATGGCAGACCGGGAGACGATCGAGCGGATGCGCGAGACATACGAAGATCTGGCGGTTGTCTGCTACATCAATTCCACCGCGGAATTAAAGCAGTATTCGGACGTGTGTGTGACTTCTGCAAATGCGGTACAGATCGTAAAGGCGCTGCCGAATAAGAATATTTTCTTTATCCCGGATCGGAATCTGGCACATTTTGTTGCAGAGCAGGTACCGGAAAAGCATTTTGTATATAATGAGGGCTTCTGTCCGATCCACGAAGAGATGCAGCTTGAAGAATTGAAGCGTGCAAAAGAAGCACATCCGAATGCGTTGGTATTGACACATCCGGAGTGTACGAAAGCAATATTGGAGCTTTCCGATTACATAGGAAGCACATCGGGGATCATCAATTATGCAAAAAACAGCGATGCAGAAGAATTTATCATCTGTACGGAAAACGGTGTGCGGCACAAACTGGAAAAAGAGAATCCGGGAAAGAGGTTTTATTTTACAGAGACGGAACCGGTATGTGCGGATATGAAGAAGATCACGCTTGAGAAGATCCTGCATGTACTGAAGACCGGGGAGAATGAAGTTCAGATCAGTGAGGAATTGAGAGAATTATCCAAGCGCCCGCTGGAAAAAATGCTGGAATTGGCAAAATAGGAAGCCGGTCGGAAAGGAATTTAAAAACATGAGAATAAAGGCAGACGTTGTGATCGTCGGTACCGGAGTCGGCGGGCTATTTGGCGCGCTGAGTTTTCCGAGGGAAAAAAAGATCGTGATGATCACAAAATCCGATCTGGAAAGCAGTGATTCGTTCCTGGCACAGGGGGGGATCTGCATGCTCAGAGACGAGGATGATTACGACAGTTATTTTGAAGACACGATGCGCGCGGGACATTATGAAAACCGAAAAGAGTCGGTGGACATTATGATCCGCAGCTCTCAGGAAATCATCCGGCAGTTGGTCGGATACGGCGTGGATTTTGAGAAGAAAGACGGAGAATTTGCATTTACACGGGAGGGTGCGCATTCGAGACCGCGGATTTTGTTCCACGAAGATGTGACCGGAAAAGAGATCACGAGCAAACTTCTGGAACAGGTAAAAGCGTTAAAAAATGTGACGTTATACGAATATACGACGATGACGGATCTTCTGATCGACGATGGGATCTGCAAAGGGATCAAGGCAGTGCGTCGGAATGAAGACGGTTCGGGAGAAACGGAAGAACTGGAAATTTATGGAGAGAACACGATCCTTGCAAGCGGAGGGATCGGCGGACTGTACCGGCATTCGACGAATTTTCCGCATTTGACGGGAGATGCGATTGAGTTGGCGAAGAAATACGGAATCCGTCTGGAGCATTTGGATTATGTGCAGATCCATCCGACGACACTGTACTCGACGAAGCCGGGACGGCGTTTTCTGATCTCCGAATCAGTTCGGGGAGAGGGCGCGGTGCTCTATAATAAAAATATGGAACGGTTTGTGGATGAGCTTTTGCCGCGGGACGTCGTGACAAAGGCGATCCATGAACAGATGGAAAAAGACGGAACTGATTTTGTATGGCTTTCGATGGAACATATTGAAAAAGAGACGATTCTGAGACATTTCCCGAATATTTACCGGCACTGTCTGGAAGAGGGATATGATGTGACGAAAGAATGCATCCCGGTTGTGCCGGCGCAGCATTATTTTATGGGAGGGATCTGGGTGGATTCCAACAGCAGGACTTCGATGCCGCATTTGTATGCGGTCGGGGAGACAAGCTGCAACGGCGTGCACGGAGCAAATCGTCTGGCAAGCAACTCTCTGCTGGAGAGTCTTGTATTTGCAAAACGTGCCGCAGATGAAATAGAAAAACGAGGTGGAAGAGATGAATAAGATTACAACAACATTACAGGTAGATCATTTGATTTTAGAAGCATTGAGAGAGGATATTTCCAGTGAAGACGTGACAACCAATTCCGTGATGCAAGAAGCAGTGGCAGGCGAGGTGGATCTGATCTGCAAGCAAGACGGTGTGATCGCGGGACTGGACATTTTCAAACGGGTATTTGAACTTCTGGATGCAGAGACAAAGGTGGAATTTTTCTGCAAAGACGGAGATCATGTGAAGAACGGAGATCTGATGGGAAAAGTTTACGGCGATATCCGTGTGCTTTTGTCCGGCGAACGTGTCGCGCTGAATTATCTGCAGCGGATGAGCGGAATTGCGACTTATACAAGTAATGTAGCAAAATTATTGGAGGGATCCAAGACAAAATTGCTGGACACGAGAAAGACAACGCCGAATATGCGTATTTTTGAAAAATACGCGGTGCGTGTCGGCGGCGGTTTCAATCACCGTTATAATCTTTCCGATGGCGTACTTCTGAAAGATAACCACATCGGAGCGGCAGGAAGCGTGACAAAGGCAGTGCAGATGGCAAAAGAGTACGCGCCATTTGTACGGAAGATCGAGGTGGAAGTGGAGAATCTCGATATGGTAAGAGAAGCGGTGGAAGCCGGAGCGGATATTATCATGCTCGATAATATGTCCACGGAAGAGATGCAGGAAGCAATCCGCATCATTGACGGACGGGCGGAGACAGAATGTTCCGGAAACGTGACAAAGGAAAATATCGGAAGACTGACAAGTCTCGGCGTGGATTACATTTCCAGCGGCGCGCTGACACATTCCGCACCGATCCTTGATATTTCCCTGAAAAATCTGCATCCGACGGAGGCTTAAAGAAGACATGACAGGGACGGAGCGAAGAACAAAGATCGTAGAACTGATCCAGAACAGTGAAAAGCCGCTTTCCGGAACTGCGCTCGCAAAACAGTGTGATGTGAGCCGTCAGGTGATCGTACAGGATATAGCTCTAATCCGGGCGTCCGGATATGATATTATTTCTACGAACCGTGGATATATCATACAGGAACCGCTTGTGAGAGAGCGGATCTTTAAAGTCAATCATACGGATGAACAGCTGGAGGAAGAACTGTATTCGATCATCGATCTGGGCGGTACGGTCGTCAATGTTATGGTGAATCACCGGGTATATGGGCATATGGAAGCGGAACTTCGGATCAACTCCCGCAGAAAAGTAGAAGCATTTATGGAGGATATCCGGAGTGGAAAATCAAGTCCGCTGAAAAATATCACTTCCAATTACCACTATCATAAAGTGGCGGCAGATTCGGAGGAAACGCTGGATCTGATCGAGGAGGCATTACGGCAGAAACATTTTCTCGTATCGTGAAAATAGTTTGCGGCAACGAACTGGACCGGATGAATTGAAAGATAGTGGATATTTTGACAGAACCAGATTTGTGATATTGTAAAAGCATGGCGTCGGTATGTGCCGACGCCCGATTTATTTGTATAGGCGACGAGCCAAAGTCCGGGCTTGCCCGGGACCTTGGCGACCGCTTACAATCCCGGAATGTGCCTTTTGGCACTTCCGGTGATTTACGGATAGGAACATTGTGTTTGGTAGAAAAGAGGAAGTTTATGATAAAGAAAATAGCAGTTGTCAATGATCTGTCCGGATTCGGAAAATGTTCCCTGACTGCGGCAATCCCGGTGATCGCGGCGATGGGTGTGCAGCCGTGTCCGCTTCCGACAGCGGTTTTGAGTGCACAGACCGGATTTCCGAGCTATTTTTACGATGACTATACAGAGAAAATGGAAAAGATCCGCGCAGAATGGGAGAAGATGGACGTTCACTTTGACGGGATCTATACCGGGTTTGCGGGGAACGAAGCGCAGATCGGACAGATGCTTCGGTTTCTGGATACGTTTTATAAAAAAGGGGCATTTTTGCTCGTGGATCCGATTATGGGAGATGAGGGGAAAATATTTTCAATCTTCACCCCCGAATTGCTTGCGGGTATGAAAACGCTTGCGGGAGAGGCGGATCTGATCACGCCGAATCTGACGGAACTGTGTCTTTTGACCGGGACGGATTACCGGATGCTGGAGCAGATGACGGACGAAAAACATCTTGTGACGATCGCAGAGCAGATGGGACAAAACTTTCTGAGGAAAGGATCGAACAGCCATGTGAAAAAGGCGGTTGTCGTGACCGGGATCCGTTTCAGCGATGAGAAAACAGGGGAAATGAAGATCGGAAATCTGGTCGTGACGAAGAGGCAGACGAAACTTCTTGCATTTCCATATATCGGCGGCAGTTTCTCGGGAACCGGAGATCTGTTTGCGTCGATCCTGGCAGGAGGAATGGCGCGCGGCGAGGATTTGTTTGAGACGGTGGAACTGGCGGGCACATTGATCGGGGCGGCGATGGCGGACGCGGCGGAAGAGAAGGTCCCGCGCAATGAGGGGGCGAACTACGAAAAATATCTGGGAATGTTGATCCCCGGTGCAGACTGGAAAAATTTCGGGAAGCGAGGCGCATAAAAATGGCAGAGATATTGTATACTTATCAAGATCAGGTTTATGTAAATCTGACGAACAAATGTGACTGTAATTGTAAATTCTGTATTCGGACGCACCATGACACAGTCGGGGATGCACAGACGCTTTGGCACAAAGCAGACCCGACACTTGAAGAGGTAAAAGCGGCGATCGATGCATACGACTTTACGGGGAGATCCGAACTTGTATACTGCGGTTACGGGGAACCGACCTGTGCACTGGACGTGCTGACTGCATCTGCGAAGTACGCAAAAGAAACCTACGGTCTGAAAATCCGCGTCAATACGAACGGATTGGGAAATCTCTATCATCAACGGGATATTGTTCCGGAGCTGGCAGAGGTTGCGGACGTCGTATCGATCAGTCTGAATGCACCGACCAAAGAGAGCTACATGGAGATCACGCGCCCGCAGTTTGAAAATGCGTTTGAGGGAATGCTCGCATTTGCACAGGAATGCGGAAAACAGATACCAAAGGTAAAGATGACGGTTGTGGACGTACTTACGCCAGAGGAGATCGAGGCGAGCCGGAAACTGGCGGAGTCGGTCGGCGTAGAACTGCGTGTAAGAAAATATGTATGAAATACAGTGGAGTGGGGATGAACCCGGGAATGCACGGCGGATGCTTGCGTGTTCCCGGGTTTTGCTTTACAATAGGAGGGTGAAAATAAGTTTGATTGATTTGACAGAATAGATGAGGAAATTATGGAAGCGATTCAGAAATTATTAAATGACGTATTGAATATAGAATTTGTACAGGCGATCTTGAGCAATCCGCGTAAAAAAGACGGCGTTCTGAAGATCAAAGTACGCCCGGTGGAGATGCGCGGAAAGCGGCTTTACCAGTTGGAATCCTTTACGAAAACACAGGCGTTTCATGAGAATCTGGAGACGGAGCAGGCGGCGGAGCGGATTCTGTCCTATATGGAAGAGTTCCGGCAGATGCAGCTTGATTCGGGGAACATGGAATATACAGTTCTCGTGAGTAAAAAGGGGAAAGTGACGATCCAGAAACATCAGGCAAAGGGCGGGAAAAAGCAGGCGGATCTTTCCCATAACCGGAGTAAGAAATACATTCTGAAAGAGGGGATCCCGGTTCCGTTTCTTCAGGATCTCGGCGTGATGACGCAGGATGGGAAAATCGTGCGCACAAAGTTTGATAAGTTCCGGCAGATCAACCGTTTTTTGGAATTTATCGAGGATATTCTTCCGAGACTGGATCAGAAACGGGAAGTGACGATCCTGGATTTCGGATGCGGGAAGTCTTATCTGACATTTGCAATGTACTATTATCTGCATGAACTTCAGAATTACGACGTTCGGATCATCGGGCTGGATCTGAAAAAAGAGGTGATCCGCCATTGGAGTGAACTGGCAGTAAAATACGGATATGAAAAACTGACTTTTTTGGAGGGGGATATTGCGGATTACGATGGAGTCGACGAGGTCGATATGGTCGTGACGCTTCATGCCTGCGATACGGCGACGGATCATGCGCTTGCAAAAGCGGTTGGCTGGAATGCGAAAGTCATTTTGTCAGTGCCGTGCTGCCAGCATGAGCTGAACGGACAGATGCGAAACGATATTCTTGCTCCTGTCATGAAATATGGACTTTTAAAGGAGCGGTTCGCAGCGCTTGTGACAGACGGGCTTCGCGCGCAGTATCTGGAAAGCGTCGGCTATGAGACGCAGATTTTGGAGTTTATCGATATGGAGCACACGCCGAAAAATATTTTGATCCGCGCGGTAAAACCGGTCCGGGAGAAAAACGGAGAGAAAGAGCCGGCGAAGCGCGCGGAGACAGAGAAGTGTGTGCGGCAGATCCGTGACTGTGAAGCATTTCTTCATGTGGAACCGACACTTGGCGCACTGCTGAAAGCAGGAGGTGCGTATGAAGAATAAGAAGAATGAAAAAAATAAGCGGAAGACGAAAGGCGGAATCTGGACGCGGATCGGAATCTTAAGCGGCGTTTTTCTTCTTGCGCTTGTTGTAAGCAGTATTTTGACGAACCGCGGGACCGCGGATCAGACGATCAGTCTGGGGGATCCGACACTGCCGAGAGTTTCATTTTCCGTGGAGGATCATACGGTCAACATCCTTGCCGGATATGTGGATGAGATGGATATTACCGCGATGCGGGATACGATCACACCGGTTCCGGACAATGGGATCCTGACGCTGGGTCTGGAGAAGAAAGGAAACGAGATTGAAAATGTGCAGTATGAGGTGTACTCACTGGACGGTGGTACGACCTATCTGCAAGATACGGTGCGGGATCTGACCGGAAGCAGCGTGACGCTGGATGTGAACCGGGGCTTGCCGGAAGGTGTGCAGGAGGCAGTTCTGAAAGTGATCCTGGAAACCGCTGAAAAAGAACAGATTTTTTATTATACGAGGATCGAGTGGCAGTCCGGGCTGTCCATTGCGGAATGTCTGGATTTTGCCGTGCAGTTCCACGACGCGACGTTCGGAGCGGAGAATGGTCTGAATCTTGGAGGATATCTGGAGCCGGGAGAAGAGAGTGACAACACGACGCTGCAGACCGTCAATATCCATTCGGATCTTACGCAGATCCAATGGGGAGAACTGGAACCGCAGATCTCAACGGAAGTGGAATGGAGCATCAAAGAGAGCAACAGTGTTTATACGTCGCTGCTGGCGGATTATCAGGTGACTTGCAAAGGTGATGCCGGGGAAGTCGAGACATTTAATGTGAAAGAATTTTTCCGCGTGCGGTACAGCGGCGAAGAGATGTATCTTCTGGACTATAACCGCAGTATGAATCAAGTATTTAACGGCAACAAACATGTGCTGGATGAGACGGGGATCCTGCTTGGAATGGCAGAGCTGGATCTGGATTTTGCGGTAAATAAAAAAGGGACGGTCGTCTCCTTTGTGCAGGAACGGGATTTGTGGACGTACAATCAGAAGACGGACGAATTGTCTCTTGTATTCAGCTTTGCCAACATGGAGGGACATGATGTGCGGAGCCGCAACGACGAGCATGCGGTCCGGATCATCAGCATGGAAGAGGACGGAAGTACCGTATTTGCCGTGTACGGCTATATGAACCGCGGAGAGCATGAGGGAGAAGTCGGCGTGGACGTCTATTACTTTGATATTCAGGAAAATGCCGTCAATGAGATCGCATTTATCCCGAGCACGAAATCATTTGCGATCGCGGAAGAGGAACTGGGCAAGATGGTTTACTATAATCATCGGGAACAGCTTCTCTATGTGCTTGCCGGGGGTGTGCTCTATCAGGTGGATGTGACAAAAAATTCACAGAAAGAGCTTGCGATCGGTCTGGAAGAGGGACAGTATGTGGCGTCTTCGGACGGTCATCTGCTGGCGTACCAGACGGACGGAGAATTGAACACTGCGAAGACGGTTCAGGTGATGGATCTTGCGGACGGTTCCTCTTATCAGGTGGAAGCCCGGAAAGGGGAAGCGATCCGTCCGCTTGGATTTATCAAAAATGATTTCATATGCGGATATGTGCTGGAGAGTGACCTTGGAAAAACAACTGCGGGCGAAGAAGTGATCCCGATGTATGAACTGGAGATCCGCGGTGCCGATAATAAGGCGGAGATGAACTATGCTCAGGAGGGCATTTATATTTCCGATATTATCGTGGAAGAAAATATGGTGACATTGAACCGGGTAACAAAAGAGGGCGAAATCTATACAGGAACAAGTCAGGATTATATCACGAGCAATGAAGAGCGGAAAGAAAGCGCGGTGACGCTGGAATCTTATGATACGGAGCGAAAGCAAAGACAGATGCATCTGACATTTGCAAAGAAGATCAAAGAATTGTCTCCGCACATTTTACGCCCGAAACAGGTCATGATCGATCAGGCGGTGACGATCGCCCTGAATGATAAGATACCGTCCGATCAGTATTATGTGTATGGAATGGGCGAGCTTGTAGCAATCTACGACAAAGCGGCGTATGCGATCCAGAAAGCGGAACAGGTATCCGGAGTGGTGATCTCTTCGGAACAGGCTTACATCTGGGAAAAAGGAAATCGCGATCTTGTCTATTATAATGAGATCCAGCCGTTTGGACTTGCGGAGGGGCAGACATCATTCGATGCATGTACGGAATTTGCAAAACAGTACGGTTTAAAGAAAATTGATCTGAGTGGATGTACATTGAGTCAGGTGCTCTACATTATCAACAGGGGAACGCCGGTGCTGGCGATGACGGATGCGAGCCATACGATCCTTTTGACCGGATACAGTACGGACACGGTGACTTATGTGGATCCGGAAAGCGCGGCAGAATATACGGTGACAATGGAAGAGATGGAAGCGATGACTGCGGGAAGCGGAAATACATTTGTTGCGTATATGAAATAAAAAAAGTAAAAAAAGAAGAAACAGGAAAAGCAGACTTTGCAGGGCGGTGAGTTTTCGGAATTGAAATTGCCGTTTGCGAGATCTGCTTTTTGATATACCGATACGAAAATTTTGAAAATAGCAGTTGACATTTTGCAAGAAAAGGACTATATTAATCTTACAAAGATTAAACAAATGATTAATTGATAAAATGATAAAAGGAGAGGTAATCATCATGAAAAAAACTTACAAAATTGAAGTGGACTGTGCAAACTGTGCGAACCTGATGGAGGAAGCTACAAAGAAAACGGCAGGAGTTGCGGATGCAACCGTGAATTTTATGACACAGAAGATGATCGTTGAATTTGAAGACGGTCAGGATGCAAAAGCGGTTATGAAAGACGTATTGAAAGCCTGTAAAAAGGTAGAACCAGACTGCGAGATCGAATTATAGGAAATGGAAAAGAGCACTCCGGCTGCGAGAGCAAAAGGGGTGTAAATTTAAAGATAACATATGAATGATTGAACATATGATAAAATGAGTGAGATCATAAAGTGGAGAAAATGAAAAGGAGAGAACGGCTATGAATAAGAAGCAGAAAAAGATGCTTTACAGGATTCTGATCACTGCGGCGATGGTACTTGTGCTAAATCTGATCCCAATAGAGGGAGTCTTGCAGTTGACTCTTTATCTGGCGGCATATCTTGTGATTGGTTATGACATTTTGCGGAAAGCGGGAAAAGGAATTTTAAACCGCCGGATGTTTGATGAAAACTTTCTGATGGCAGTTGCGACCGTCGGCGCATTTGCTCTGGCGATTTATTCCGGAAGCGGCGACTATAATGAAGCGATCGCTGTGATGCTGTTTTACCAGATCGGGGAACTTTTTCAGAGTTATGCGGTAGGGAAAAGCCGGAAAAATATCAGCGCGCTGATGGATATCCGTCCGGATTATGCCAATGTGGAAAGAGACGGCAAGTTGGAACAGGCGGATCCGGATGAGGTGGAGATCGGAAGCATCATCGTTGTGCAGCCGGGAGAAAAAGTTCCGTTGGACGGTATCGTGACCGAGGGAACGGCGAGCCTGAATACGAGCGCATTGACTGGTGAAAGTCTTCCGAGAGACGTGAAGCTGGGGGACGAGATCATCAGCGGCTGTATCAACATGACAGGTGTTCTGAAAGTGCGGACAACAAAAGCATTCGGTGAGTCTACGGTATCTAAGATACTGGAACTTGTGGAAAATTCCAGTTCCCGTAAATCGAAATCGGAGAATTTTATCTCGAAATTTGCGAAAGTATATACGCCGGCAGTCTGTTATGGAGCGCTTGCGCTGGCAATTCTTCCGCCGCTTGTCCAGATGTTGTTTTTGGGGCAGACTGCACAGTGGAGCGTATGGATTTACCGTGCATTGACATTTCTGGTGATCAGTTGTCCGTGCGCGCTCGTGATCAGTATTCCGCTCAGCTTTTTTGCCGGAATCGGCGGCGCCGGCAAAGCAGGAATCTTAATCAAAGGTTCTAATTATATGGAAACATTGTCGCAGGCAAAATACGTTGTGTTTGATAAAACAGGAACTTTGACACAGGGTGTGTTTGAGGTGAGCGCGGTTCATCATAACAAAATGGATGAGAAAAAATTGTTGGAGTATGCGGCGCTTGCGGAATGTGCATCGTCCCATCCGATCAGTAAAAGTATCCGCAAAGCATACGGAAAAGAAATCGATCGGAACCGTGTGACCAAGATTCAGGAAATCAGCGGTCATGGTATTCTTGCAAAGGTTGACGGGCAGGAAGTCGCAGCAGGAAACAGTAAATTGATGGAGCGGCTGCATGTAAAATATCGTGACTGCCATAAAATCGGGACGATCATCCATATGGCGGTCGACGGCGAGTATGCAGGGCATATCGTGATTTCCGATCTTGTGAAGCCACATGCAAAAGAAGCCGTTGCGGAACTGAAAAAAGCCGGAGTGAAAAAGACGGTCATGCTGACCGGAGACGCCGGGCGTGTAGCGGAACAGGTGGCAGAAACACTTGGAATTGATGAAGTATACAGTGAATTGCTTCCGGCAGATAAAGTCGAAAAGGTAGAGGAGCTGCTTGCGAAAAAATCGAAGAAAGAGAAACTGGCATTTGTCGGCGACGGGATCAACGACGCTCCGGTGTTGACACGGGCGGATATCGGAATCGCAATGGGAGCGATGGGATCGGATGCGGCGATCGAAGCTGCGGATGTTGTGCTGATGGATGATGATCCGCAAAAGATAGCGAAAGCGATCGGGATTTCGAGAAAATGTCTGCGGATTGTCTATCAGAATATTGTATTTGCGCTTGTTGTCAAATTTGCCTGCCTTGGGTTGGGGGCATTGGGAATCGCAAATATGTGGGCGGCGATCTTTGCGGACGTCGGAGTGATGATCCTTGCGATCCTGAACGCGATCCGTGCCCTGCGGGTACAAAATTTATAAAACAAATGAAATAAAAGAAAGACGTCGAGACAATCGTGTCCCTTGGAGTTCCGGGGAAAGATTGTTTCGACGTCTTTTCTTGTAGAGGCGACGAGCCAAAGTCCGGGCTTGCCCCAGACCTTGGCGACTGCTTACAATCCCGGAATGTGCCTTTTGGCACTTCCGGTGATTTATCTGCTTCAATCTATGAAAGCGAAGCCGTTCTGAAAATGGTATGTTTATAACGGTTCAATGCGGCATAGACGATCATGCCGAGCACACCGCAGGAGATGACTTCACCGATTCCGACGGTCAGCATCATAAATGGGATCGGCAGCGGCACTTGGTATCCATAACGAAGTACAAACGGTACAATCAGTATATTGGACAGGATCGGCGGTAGCGGTGCAAGGAATTTGTTCCGATTGCGAAGCATGTAAGTGAAGACCGCTCCAAGCAAAGTGGCAAGACTACCGAAAATAATATCCGGGATGATGCATCCGCCTAAGATATTGCTGATGAGACAGCCGATAAAAAGTCCTGGAATTGCAGCCGGAGTGAACACCGGGAGGATCGTCAGTGCTTCGGACAGGCGAACCTGCACTTCACCATAACTGAATGGCGCGAACACAAGAGTTACTACGACGTAGATTGCAGCGATCATCGCTGCCTGTGCCATGAAGAGCACAGAGAAGGTTTTCTTTTCTTTCATTTTTAAGCTCCTTTAGTTTTGTTTTACGAGTGGAAGGTCACGAACACTCGATTCATTTAACGCCGGGAATCGGCGGCAAGCCCGATAAGACCTTGGTTTTTGTGGGCTTTGTTACGGGTGGTAGTATAACATGATGGTAACAGGAAATCAAGAAAAGTACCAAAAAAGTACCACATTGGAAAATGAAAACATCTCATTCGCTTGAAATGTTCGTCTTTTTTTTCTTTTCCCAAACACTGATGTCTGGGAAAAAATCGTCATCGTGATTAACCCATATACTGTTCTCTAAATAATCGGGATTTTCGGAAATATTCTTGCTCGGTTCAGGGTATATATATACCTCGCTCCCTTTGCATTTAGGGAAAATAGCACCATCATCATACTTCCATGCATATTTGCTTTCTAGCTGTGTCATTCTGAACTTTATATATTCTAAAATTTCATATTCTAACAGTTCGAAATCTTCGGTATCACAGTAAAATTTTTTCCCATTAGGCGTTTGGATTTCCGTAGAAAATTTTATTTTGCCATCAAGATCAGGATCTGTATGCATCCCGGGCGTGTCTCCTTCTGTAAATGGTCCGTAAATAGTTCTATCTAATCCCAATTCTTTCCAATTCTCTATGAAGTTGCATATAGGTTTAAAGCCAGCAAGATTTAGCAGTGAAGTTGTTATGTCATTTAGTTGATCGAATAGATTTTTGCGTTTTTTAAACATTTCAGTAACCGTTTTTTTATCGTCTTCGTCAAGCAAATATTCTTCTCTTACATGAAGGTGTTCAGCGAAAAGCTTTGCTGCTTTAACGGTCATTGGTTTTTTGCCAACAACAATATTGCTGATATATTGCTGGGAATATCCAGTCAGCTCGGCCAGTCTATTTTGTGTCATAGGGAATTCTTGCAAACATTCTTTTAAACGTTTTCCACTTTCTGTGTTTAATTCTGATTTTATCATAGTTTATAATAGCACTCCATTTTAGATATAGTTAAACAAAATAAAGTTTGTAAGATGTTTGAATATATTATAACTTTAGTTTAAAATAATATCAAGAGGATTTATACAAATCCTTTAATTAAATTGAGAGGAGACGCAAAATTATGAAAGAAAAGACGCAGGCGGTTAGCGAAACGAAGAGGCTTGTGGATGTTCCCGGATTCATGTCATATACGGGACTGGGGCGTAATAATGCGATGAAGCTTGGGGAAGAAATTGGCTGCAAAATTAAGATTGGCAGGAGGGTTCTGTATGATCTTCGGAAAGCAGACCAGTATTTTGATTCATTATCGGGGGTAAAGTAATGCAGAAAGAAAACAGAAATAACCGAGTACATACAGGGGATCAGTCCGGCAAGACTGAATTTCCGATAATGAGCCTGCTGCCAGTCGGTAAGGAAAATGCGATCAGCACGGGGGATCTGGTGCGGTTGACAGAATGTAAGTCTGCCAGAGAATTACAGGAGTGTATCGCTTATGAGAGAAATCACGGCGCGGTGATATGCTCCGGCTCCGGGCGAGGATACTGGAAACCAAAGAACAGACAGGAGATACAGGAGTTTGTGAAGACGATGGACGCAAGGGCGCGGAATACTCTGAGAGCAGCAAAGAGCGCGCGAGCAGCTTTGAAAGTGCTGGAAGGGCAGCAGGTCATGGAGGGGAGTGAGGAAGATGGCAGAAGTGAAGTGGATTAAGATAGCAACGGATATTTTTGATGATGAAAAAATACTGCTCATTGAAAGTATGCCAGACTCTTATGCGATCATAACGGCATGGTTTAAATTATTGTGCCTTGCAGGGAAACAGAACAATGAGGGAGTATTCCTCATGAATGATAGAATCCCATATACAGACAAAATGCTTGCAACTATATTCCGAATGAAAGAAACAACGGTGACGCTGGCACTGGATACATTTGAACGATTTGGAATGATTGAAAAGATAGACGGGGCTATTACAATCCCCAAATGGAATAAGCATCAGACCTTAGATGCTTACGAGAAGAAAAAGGCTAGAGATAGGCAATATCAGGCAGAAAGAAGGGCGAAACAAAGAGCGTTAATTATGAAATCGTCTGACACATCTGCCGAGGAATCGTCTGGCGTCGCTGTTTCAGATAAAGAAGAAGATAAAGATATATATAATATATGTTCGCCGGAACCGGACGAACGAGAGTCTGACTTTGAAAAAATCTATGCGATTTACCCTAAAAAGCGAGGACGGACAAAGGCATTTGCAAATTATTGTTATTGGCTGAAAGGTCGGACAGTAAACGGGAAACGCAGAAAGCTGACGAACCGGGAAATGTATCTGGCTGTGTATCGTTATGTTGAACAGCAAAAGGCGGAAGAGACGGAACTGGAATATTACAAGAATTTTGATACCTTGATGGGAAGCCAGCTTCTTGATTATGTGGAGGTGGAAGAAGATGAGCAGCCTTGAAGAACAATCGGTGATCGGTTGTCTGCTGATAGATAACGGACAGATACAGAAAGTTTATGACATATTAAAGCCGGAAATGTTCGCTGATCCACTTCTGAGGGAGATATACCGGGAAATTATAAAGTCTTATGATATTGGTTGTCCCTCTAATCTCGTAACTATTACGCAGGCTGTAGAGTGCGATACGTTTCCACGAGATCATATCGGGCGAGTGCTAAAGGAATGTGCCCTGCTGCCGATCGCATCTGGAGAGATTAGGAGTTATGCTGACAGCCTTGTGAAAGAGTATAAGGCTAGAGAATTGCAGCACCTTTTGTCTAATATGCAAGTCACGGCAGCAGGTGTTAATACACAGATTGCGGGTCTGTTAAGGGAACTTGAAGCACTCAGAAAGAGCGAAAAGAGTAGAGCAAGGCAATTATCCTTGATTGTGGGAGAATACCAGAATCAATATTTCAAAGAACAGACAGAGGACAAGCTGTATACAGGGTTTCCTAAACTGGATGATATTACGGGCGGCTTAGAGGGCGGTGATATGATCGTGATAGGAGCAAGACCGGGAGTCGGGAAGTCTGCATTCATCTCTCAGGTTATCCTTGAAATGGCTAAAAAGGGAAAACGAATCGGTTTTTACAATCTGGAAATGTCAGATAAGCAGGTGTATGAGCGTTTTCTGAGCAATCAGAGCGGGATTCGCTTAAACCGTATCCGTAGGGCAAAGCGGTTTCTCGGAGAGGAACAGGAACGCTTTCAGAAAGCGAATGATGCGCTGGGGAAGATGGATATTCTTATCAGCAGTGGTGCAAAGTCTGTATCTGAAATCCGCAATGAATGCCGATATCAAGAGCTTGACTGTATCATTATTGATTATTTGCAGTTAGTCAAATCAGATATTAGATACCAGAGCCGGGCGAGTGAGGTTGGGGCGATTTCCAAAGCGATAAAGGCACTGGCTATGGAATTGAATGTTCCGATCATTGCTCTTTCACAGCTCAATCGAACCAGCGAGGTCAGAGAGACAAAAGAGCCGACAATGGGAGAACTTAGAGAGGCTGGAGACATAGAACAGGATGCAAGCATTATTATCCTGCTGTGGAATTTAGACGCTGAGGACAGCAGTAGGAAAGGTCTGAAAGTTGACAAGAACCGGCAGGGAGAACTTGGGAAGATTGTGTATCGGTTTGATGGCGGTGAAATGAAATTCATAGAAACTGACGAAGAAGTAAAAGGCGGCGGGGGATTCAAACGGGCTCCGACAAAAACCCCGTTTGATTAAAGTATGAGTGTGATAAAACTTCAAAAGGGTACGGAAGAATTTGAGATGTTCCGGGATTACTGGAAGATGCTTGAAGAAAATTGGGGAATTGAGGACTCGGAATCGTACTGGAGCAAAGTGATTGAGGATACCGAGGCATTTCACAGAAAATATAACACAGAGTTTTCAAAAGCTCTTGCGCTGGCATTAATAGACGAATTGGAAAGGAAAGCGAAAAATGAAAAGAAATTGCAGGGCAATCATTGAAAAAGGAGATCCCAATATTCAGCACAGTATGAGCCTGTATCCTAAGGAATGGGCGGCTGAAATGATGGATATAGCAGAGGATAAAGGTGTAGACAGCAGAGTACATGAAATAAAAGGGGAACTATTAGAGATAAGTGGGGATAAGGGCTGTATTGTTTTAAGGAGCGGAGTCCTATTGTCATTGCCCCTCTATCACATACAGTTGCTTGATACATAAAAAGAGCCTGCCGCAAGCGGTCAAGCCCTTCCCTAAGTATTCAATGATTCAATTATACGGGAGGGCGTTGGAAATGTCAAAGGGGCAGCAGGTAGATAACGAACAGTTAATTGCACGGATTCGTGCAGGAGAGAACGAAACAGAGAATATGCTTCAGCTCTGGCAACAGAACAAGGGCTTTATAGCAATGATCGCCCGGCGATATTCAGCGGGCGCAGAGATGGAAGATCTGGAGCAAGAGGGATATATTGCACTGTGCGAGGCTGTAAGGCAGTATGATCCGGAACGTGGCATGTCATTCATCAATTATGCAGCCTTTTATATCAAGCGCCGGATGCGGATCTGTGCAGACAATAACCGGACAGTGCGGCTTTCATTTAACGCAGGGGATGAAGTCCGGCAGTATCAGAAGATCATGGGAGAATACCGGAAGTATTATGGTCATGATCCATCTGATCGGGAGCTGTGTGGCTTTCTCAATATCAGCAGGGAGAAACTTGGTCAGATTAGGAAAGCGGCTCAGATGGGCAATATACGGAGCCTGAGCGAGCCTATACCGGGAACAGATGAAGATATCACGCTGGGAGACTCAGTGGCATCTGGTGAGGATATGGAAGAGGACACAATCCGGGAGATTGACAGGGAATGCATGAAGCGTGAACTGTGGATTGCCGTGGACAATCTTCCGCAGGATCAGACTGCTGCCATCCGGCTCAGATATATAGATGGTCTGACGTTGGAGAAAACGGGGCAGGCGTTGGGGGTAAACCGGGAGAGGGCGCGTCAGCTTGAATATAAAGGAATGAGGATTCTCAGACAGCTCCACAGGTGCAAGAAGTTCCGGGCATACTTTGAAGAATATCTGTCAGCCGCTTCGATCCATCATGTAGGCGTTGAGAGCTTCCAGAGGACATGGACAAGCGAGGTTGAAAAAGAAGCCCTCAGGTGGGCAGAAAAGGAGCTGGGATATTCATGATGAAGAACCATCAGGGATACATAGATACAACGGCAGGAAAGGCAATCAGGCGGGCGGACTCCTCAAAATTTAGGAGACAAATCCGTACTAAAAGAACCGGGGCAGCAGGGATATATAAGCACCCCCGGTCAATTCTCTAAAGTGTAAATTTATACGGAGAACGGGTATGTGGCCATAACTCTGGAGAAATTCTCTCTCTCGCGTGAAAGGGGTATCCCCCCTATTGCAGAGAATAATGAATTGAGATCTCTTGCGACCGACGCCCCACCTTTATCTGCGATTTATTCCCAGAACAGCTTTTTAAGAGTAAACCACGTGTAGGGAGGGGCGGTCTGAAAAGTTTTGAGTGATACTCTCTGACCGCACGTCCTCCTCTCTTTACAGAAAACTCCGAATTAAAATAAAAAGTTGGCAAGGAGGAACTATGGGAACATCAAACCTTATCCCAAACACTGAACGAAGCCCGGAGGAACTACGGGAAATGGGAAGAAAAGGCGGAATTAAAAGCGGAGAGTTGCGGAGACGGAAAAGGGATATGCTGAAAATGGCGAAGCTGTGGGGCGAAGTGTTTGAGGCAGAAGCCACGAAGGAAGCCCGGGCGAAGCGTGAAAAAGCTTTGAAAGAGATTGCCGGAAGATATGGGCTGAAATGGTAATGATCTTCTCTTTTTTCCGTCCCTAAAAAGAGATATTGTGACATTAGTGAGTCCCTAAAAAGGAATTGTTAAGCGAAGGAGAAATACATAATGAGGTTGACCAGATATGAACAGGAAGTGATTATTAATTTTAATGCAGAAGAGGAACATGCATCACTGTATACGGCAAATCCGGTCTGGATCAGAAAAATGGATAAGTTACTTGAACAGAATCCAGATCAATTCAGACTGGGAAGAGTGGAAAGGGTAAAGGGAGAAGTTGTATCAAAAGAATATTTCTTTCCCAAAAGATTTGTTACCATCCGATCAAGGGATGTTAAACGGGAACTGACGGAAGAACAGAGGAAAGAAATTGCAGAGAGGTTCAAGAAACCATCATGAAATCAATTCTGCGCTTCAAAAATCCATACAGGAATGAGAAAGAAGCATTTGAAATATGATAGGTGGGGAAATGTTTGCCTAAGTTGGAAAAAGAGGGAAAAGCATGTCAGAATAAAGAAAAAGCATGGTTGCCTGCCTGCTGCCCGATATGGTAGTATATGGACAGGAACAACCGTGTTACAGGGTGGCTGACCTCTATTCTACATAGAATGGGGGTGGTGCTGATGGACAAGAAACCGTTTGACTTTAAAGATCTGATGGCTTTTGGAATGTTCATTCTGGCATTGCTGACATTCGTTTTTACGTTTATCAGATAATGTTTTAAGCATAGAAAAACCACCCTCAGAACTTTGGCGAGTTTGGGTGGCATTTTCTATGTTCATTCTTTAACTGGTCAACCCCTTGTGGGCGGTTGTTCCTTTTTGTATCTTTAATATAGCATATCTGACAGCAGAGCGCAAGAGTACAGCGGAAAACTCCGCGGTATTTAGAAAGCTCACTTTTGAGCTCTCTTATTCGACTGCTCAATTTTGAGCCGTCAAATTTTCGACAGTGCGAGTGTCCAATTTTGGACTGTCTCTCTAAAAACTGCTTTATTCTTTTGAGTCCCGTTCCATAGTTTCATTAATTGCCCGAACAACGAAAGCATTCATACTTTCACCTTGACTTTCCGCATGTTCCTTAACAATGGCTTTCTGTCCTTTGGGAACACGAATACGAATATCTTCGACAGACTCTTTGAGATATTTTTCATTTGCACGCTTACGCGCATCCGTATAATATGTTTTGATTTCTTCTGGCATTGTGCCACCTGCTTCCTTTCAAAAGTTCTATTTGGCGCGGAAAAAATGGCGTTACTTTCTCCACCTTACAGTAATAGTATAACATTTGTAAATACATGTGTCCATGCAAAAAGTGCACAAAAATACTGATGTATGTACCCATGTATTTCGGCGGGAATGTCGGTTGAAATGTATGTGTCCATGTACTATAATATAATCAAGATAAAGGTAAGGCAAACGAACAGCCCGAAAAGCTGCGAAGCCGGAAACCATATCCCTGTGAGCGAAGTCGTGGACGAGGTGCAATAGTCAGTGAAGATGATCCGGTCGGATGCATCCGATATCTTAGGAAAGTAATGGAAGGAGACAGGAACATGAAATACAATCTCAGAACAATCATGTTAAGGGCATGGAAGAATTACCACAAGACAGGGCTTTCATTTGCAGAGTGCTTACATAGAGCATGGCTCTCAGCAAAAGCCGAGGAAGTCAATACTAAGCGGATTGAGAGAGCGAAAGCGGCAGCAGGAGTCAGCGAGGAGACAAACACATGGAGCGGCTGGAAACAGCTTGGCTATGAAGTGATCAACGGCAGCAGGGCGCTGTTTGGTGCAGAGCTGATCTGGGGGAGTAAGGGAGATGGTGCTGTATATAAAGCGAGATTCTTTGGACGCTCACAGGTGCAGGAGGTGGTAGCATGAGGATGTTAAGGAGATGGTTGAACCGCAAGAGAAGAAGCAGACAGTTCAGAATGTATCAGCTCAGTCCGGTTTCAGAAGTAATTCGGATTCAGCCAGATATTCAAGTGATATCAGTTACAAGATAAAGAAAAAGCCCTTGCCAGTGCTGCAACACTGACAGGGGCGAGCATAGCCGGAGCTATACCAAATTCAACAGCTATAGTATAGCAGAGATCCGGCGGAAAGAGCAAGAAAAAAGTGAGCATCAAAATATTAAATATAGAACATGGCATTGGATTATGCAACACGGAGGATATACCTAAATGGGTGAGCAGGTTCGGGCGAGTAGAAGATGTAGCCTTCTTTTATTTCCACCAGAGAGACTGGATCGTCCTGAATGAAGATAACCCGAACTTTGAGCTGTATAAAAGGGTCGTTGAAAACTATGAGTATTTCTCGGATTTATCAAAGAAAGAATTTGCAGAGCGGTGTAAAAGGGATTTTCCCAAAGTGGCGCAGGCTCTCAAGGTTCTGGATTATGTTAATCGTATCAGGCGGAATCTGTACCGACACATGAAAGAAGGTGTAGCATAATGCGTGATACAGGAAAGATTTTCGAGAGATTGATTCATTTATCCCGCATCCGTGGTCTGCATGTGAAGTTCTGTCCTCTTAAATGCAGTTATGGACGCTTAAAAGGGGATAGGGTAGCTATTGCGAATGACAGGAACTTGGATGAAATGAATTTTACACTGGCTCATGAATTGGCTCATGCCTATCTCCATTATGACAAAGGAAATATTCTTGAGAATGATGGAAGCTACGAAGAACAGGCGGACAGGGCGGCGAAAATGCTTATGGATGCATTGGGAGCATTTTAAATCCCATGCCCTCCCGGGGAAGGTGTTGGCGCACCAGAACCGGGCGGCAGAGGAACAGATCAGAGAGTGAACGGCGCTCCGGCGTGCTGGTAATACTGCCGGAGCATAGGAGAATAAAGAACCGCCCTCCTGTGGATGGTACGCCAATACTGGAAGCAGGCGGCGGGATGGAAGGGGTGAGGAAGAGTGTATTGTGTGATTCAAGAAATCCAGAAGAAAAAGAAGAACCCCAACGGATATACTAAGGATGAACTTTAGAAAACCTCAGATTGATGTTAAGAAATGTTAAGGTTTAATCAAATGGTATTTTGCTAACAAATGCTAACATATCAAGACATTCAAGACACCCTAAAAAGAAAGAAGGTGAGAGAATGAGCAAATTGCAGGATATTTACCAGAGAGCCTATAACAATACGCCTGCTGCCACTGCTGACGATAATACAGTGGGTGAGGCAGTCCGGGAACAGATTCAGAAACGGAAGGAAGGTGCTGGGCAGCCTCTGTCTGAAGAGGAGTGGGCTGATCTGGTCTGTCTTGGCACAAGCTACGGACAGGCGCAGGGATTCGAGAGTGGATTTAAGTATGCTCTGGCACTGATCTTTGAAAGCCTGAGCAATTAAAAGCCCCACGGTGCGGCAACACCACGGGGCAAAACAGAAATAACCCAATACACACAATAAAGGGTCAACATGATTATACAATGTCATGCTGGCCTATTGCAATATGCGAACTGATATTCGGATCGCAGAGGAAGGAGCAGATATGGCAGTTGATAAGAGAGGGAGAAAGCTCCCGAAAGGAATAAGACAGCGCTATGAGGATTTTGAAGGGCGTTTCATGTATCAGGGTAAAAGATACCTTGTGCATGGGAAAACAGTTACAGAGACGCAGAAAGCTATGACGGAGCTTAAATATAAGCTGGAGCATGGGCTATATGTGGCAAAAGAAAAACTCACATTAGATGAATGGTATAAAACATGGCTGGAGGAATATAAAAAGAACAGAGTAAAATTGGGAACATATACCAGCTATGAAAAATATTACCAGAGTGTTATTAAGAGCAGACTCGGCAGCAGGAACTTAAATGATATACGAGGCGAGCATATTCAGAAATTATACAATGATCTGGTAAAAGAGGGGTATGCACTTTCAAGCATCAAAATTGTATCTGCCGTATTGAATGGCTGTTTTAAGCAGGCGGAGCGGAATGCACTCATAGAGCGTAACCCAGTGAAATTAGCTGAGTTACCGCGCCAGACGGAGAAGAAAACACGGCAGGCCATGACAAGAGAGCAGCAGGCGTTGTTCATGGAATATGCAAAGGAAAGCTATTTATATCATTTCTTTGAGGTTATGCTCCGTACTGGCATGAGAAAAGGAGAGATGCAGGGGCTTAAATATCCGGATATAGACCGAAAAGCAAACGTTATACACGTCAGGCGCACACTGAAATATATTGAGCATCACGGGTATATCGAGGACACACCGAAAACACGAACTTCTACAAGGGATATTCCGCTGACTGCTGCCGTATTGGAACATATAGAGGCACAGCGGAATTACTGGGGCTTTAAGGTCGTTAATATGAATCAGTATATTTTCTGCAATGAAAGAGGGGAGGCACTGAGCAGGGAAAGAATACAGGCAGAAATAGACCGGACTATAAAGCGGATCAGGGCAGCAGGCTATGACTTCCCGAGGATCACTTCCCATGTGTTCCGGCATACATTTGCCACCAGAGCAATAGAGGCGGGGATGCAACCGCAGGTGTTAAAGACGATTCTCGGGCATAGTTCGCTTGCTATGACAATGGATCTGTACAGTCACGTTTTGCCGGATACAAAGGCGGAGGAAATGGAGAAAATAGCGAATGTATTTTGACAAAGAATAAAAAAATTGGTATCCTGAGTATGGAAATGATGTTATTTTCCTTACTTCTTGTAGAGCTCATATCCTCAATTACTGTGGAAGGGAAACAAACAATTTGTCACAATGTGGAACTGAAATGGAAAGTAGAGGTACTAAATATTATGAACTACATGATCATCGCTCATAGAATAGACGGCGGCGCGCTTGGGATATGTCCTAGATGATGAGTAAGGAAATTGACATAAGCGCTATATGCCGGGAGTGCAACTCTCCCATATCCCCCTAAATGAGAGCTCTTACCATAAGGGCTCTTTTTCTATGTTTGCAGTACCAAAAAAGTACCAAACTGCATATATCATGATAAATCACAATAAAAAGAAAGAGCCCGAAAACACGGTGTTTTCATGGCTCAGTAATCAATTATAAACCTATATAAATAGGTAAGAATCGAAGTTTTGTTTTACGAGTGGAAGGTCACGAACACTCGATTCATTTCCGTGAAACAATGAGCCATGTGGAGGTGCTTGCACATCCATTTGGC
>ERZ773103.888-NODE-888-length-33549-cov-12.126411_pt1 | contig 33549 bp, 30 predicted proteins | sample MGYA00511118_ERZ773103 | MGnify/ENA primary metagenome ERZ773103 (study PRJEB29015, sample SAMEA2737821) | human gut metagenome | biome: human gut; feature: human-associated habitat; material: faeces | place: China | collected 2012 ... | reverse complement strand
AACACCCTGTTTTTTACTGTTCCAAGTTATCGAGCCAGTCATCGAAACTCTTCTTAGAGATGCGATACTTTCCGCCATCCAACTGGATCCACCGGAATTCCTTTTTCTTTAAAAGGTTATAAATAGTAGGTCTGCTGACTCCTAAGATTTCCTGTAACTCTTGAACTGTATAACATCTTTTCTCTGACATTTCTTTATCCTCTTTTCTTTGAAATATGAAAGAAAAATTATCCCTTCATATAACGAAACGCTCAGAGCATGTTTTACAGTGGTCAAAAGCAAATTTTTTTACTTTTTTTCTTGCGAGTTTTTTTAATGCAACTCGTAAGAAACTCGTAACATTAGATTTTTACATTTTTCATGAAATTAAGTAAAGAAAAAGAGCATATGGAATTGAATCCATACACTCTATGATTTCTGGAACTTTATTTCATTTTTAATTCAACAAACGTGAATTTCTCTGTTTATTATAAACATATCACGCTATCTTGTTTATTCAAAATCAATATTATCAAACTTACTGTCATACTTGCAATAATCTCTGTAACGGGAAACGTCCACCACACTGCATGTAGACCAATAAAGTGAAACAGCCATGCCAGCGGAACAAGCAAGACTATCTGACGTAATACGATAATAAAAAGGCTCATTTTTATATGTGCGATTCCCTGCAAATAAGAAGTTGTAACAATGGTTACTCCTGCAAAAATGAAACTAATAGAAATTACAGGAAATGCATATGATCCGATTTCTATTATTGCAGACTCTGTCGAAAAAATCTGCACAAGTTTTTCTGGAAACAGAAAAAAATACCTGTTGCCATTGCCATAATACCAGACGAACTCATCAGAGACCATTTTAAAATTTCCCTGTTTTTCTGATTATCACCTGCACCATAATGGTAACTGAACAGCGGCAATAATATCTGTTGAAATCCAAGCAACGGAATAAAAAAGAATGATTGTACTTTATAATAAATTCCGAGTACAGTCACAGCATCCTCTGTAAAAATTTTCAGAATCATATTCAATCCCACAATATAAATCGTATATAAAGATTGTGTAACAATTGATCCAATTCCATTTGCATAAATTTGTTTGCAGGAATCCAGTTTCAATTTTCCTTTTAATGAATACCTCTTTGTTACGGAAAATAAAGTTATCAGCATTGCCACCCATTGTCCAATTACTGTAGCAATTGCGGCTCCTGTTATACCTAATGCCGGAATGTGCCCCATTCCAAAAATCAAAATTACATCTAATATGATATTCATAATAGACCCTATAACCTGTGCAATCATAGGAACAACCATATTTCCTCTTGCCTGAAGAATTTTAGTACAGATAGATTCTACAAATAATCCCAATGAGCCGAAAAAAATAATTCTGCCATATATGATTCCTTGCGTTTTTATTATTACATTTCCAGTTGAAAGAGAAAAATATATATTTAGCAAAACATTCCCGACAATAGCAAATAGTAAAAAATGTAAGAGATTTAGCACCAATCCACTCCTTATGATATTGTGCTGTGCTTCTGTTTCTCCTTTTCCGTCCAACCTTGAAATCAGAATATTGACACCGGCACCTGTTCCGGTTGCAAGTGCAGTAATGAGAAGCTGCACAGGATATATAATAGATAAAGCGGTAAGTCCTTCTGATGAATATCTTGCAACAAAAAAACTGTCTGCAATATTATATATAGACTGAATCAATAATGCCAGCATGACTGGTGGTGACATTTTAAGCAATAATTTGGGAACCGATATATTTTTCACATCCATAATAAAATACCTCCTGAATTAACTTCAGAAGGTATTTTAAACCAGGTAGTAACTCCACGGTCAATATCATTTATTCAGCAAGCAAATGAATTTTTATCTCGCAATTGTAGTGATATATATATTTAAACAGCTGGAATCCCACTTCGTCTGCAAATACAGCGTCTGTTCTGTAACGATTTTCTCTCATCCAGTTTATCAATGCAGAAAAATCGGCAGTTTCATTTTTGATTGGTATTGTACATACTGCATATCTTCCACCGGGAATTGTATACAAATGTTCAGGATTTACAGAACTATAATCCTCATCTGGGAGCTTTACATACTCCCGATATTTTCTGAACCCATTTTTCCAAAAATGTTCAATATCCAGAAAATATCCATATTTTCTACGCACAAACCTTGTAGTCTGAAATTCCTGTTTTAGAACATCCTGAAGATTTGCATGATAAGATGAATCTTTTCGTTTTTGATTTCCTATAATGACGGTTTCTGGTTCAAAATATGCTATACTCACTTCACAATCAGAAATTTTTGATTTAATATGCTCATTTTCTTCATAATACAAGCTAATATCATCTGCCACCTGCCTATAGTACTGACCGAGGCGTAATGCTTCTTTCTGGTATTCCATGAGCAATTTCACTACTTTTTCATTATCTCTCGATGATATGATTTCTTTTACGCTTTCCAATGGTATTTTCAAATTTCGGCAAGTAGTAATAATATCCAACTGATACATATTCCATCTGGAATAATAATGGTAGTGATTTTCAGGATTAATATAGTCTGGCGTTACCAATCCGACTTTTGTGTAAAAATGTAATGTATCTTTTGATATCCCTGTTATTTTACTGACCTCTCCTATCCGATAATATTCTTCTTCCATAAATTATTTCTCTTTCTATTATCCCTATAAATTCCTGTTTGCACATCAAATCGTTTTCTTCATTCTATCACAGCTTCTATTAATCCGCCATCAGTCTTTCAAACCAAGTATCCATAGCAAGGATGAACTGGCTTGCTCCCGATCATTCTTACAGCATCTCATCCAAAGTCTTATGCTTCATATATTTCTGCACATATACCCAGCAGGCAACACCACTGACTTCTGATACAATGTCAGCTATGGTTTCACGCATGACCTCTTCAAATCCAGCGATTTCTTCCTTTGGAACAACATCATACAGTTTTGGCTCTTTATAGTCTAATTTCACGCCATTTTCATGTACATCTTTGATCAGATTTTTCACTTTTTCTCTTAAGCTCTTCGGTACTTTCATGTACTCCCAGATAAAAGCTACCGCATCGAATGATGTTTCTTTTCTTACCTTTTCTCTGATTTACATCCTCAAATAAGGGGTAACAACAGAGCGAAACCCAAATGTTAGCTAGACTTCCTAAAACCCATGTTTGCAAACCGGTGTTTTTGATTAGCTGTCAGCTAACAAAAATCGAATTGCGTTAGCTGGAAATTGATTATTTTGAATGGAGTTTTGTGTCACGAACGTGTTTAGAAAACAACAAAAGCGTTCGTTGTCAGCTAATCCAGCTAACATTTCCGAACGCTTTAAAGACCGTCGCCAAGAGGATTTGAACCTCCGACCCCTCGCTTAGGAGGCGAGTGCTCTATCCAGCTGAGCTATGACGACACATGCCGCAAACCCTTGATTTTACTGGGTTTCTAGGATTTTTCCCTTCGGCCATATATAAGATTATCAACTCTTTTTCGAGTTGTCAATCTACAGATTTTTTCGATTTGGTAACATTAGAACGTTCCCCAAATTGGGGAGTGCTTTGTTGTTACCTTTGGCATTTTCAAAATAGATTCGAACTGAAAGTTGTTTTTTATTTTTTCCCTTTGGGGAATGCCTCGGCTTTCTCTTAGGAGGCGCTTATTATATCCATTTAACTAAGGAAACATGTATTTTCTCTCGCTATTCCGTTTCACTTTCATTTTTGATACAGATTAACAGATGCTAACATTATACCATGAATCATAACAATTATACAAGCTTTATCTGACTTTGACACCTGACAAAATCTAAAAGGAAATCAAATGTTTCACGTGAAACATTTGGTTTCCTTTTTAGAAATCGTACTCTCATATGTTCCTGTCAGGAATACTCCCAACTCTAATAATTAATCTTTCCCTGCAGCCAAATCTGTGCCCGCAATCTTCGACCAATTGCCGGTTCTCCGAGAAGATCCTTTGCATTGATACATACGTCAAATAAAATATTGTTGCAGTTCAGTGCAATATTCCATATTTCTTCACCTGTCATATGATTGCAAATCTTCCTGCAATCCAGAATTTCACCAAGCACTGTATATTGATCGCTTTCGATTCCATACGGCATAAAACTACTTTCTACAATACTAAAAATATCTTCCCGCATAACTCGTCGCGACAATGATGTATAGACATCCATATCCTGCAATGTCAGATGTTCCATTGCAACCGGATTTCCCTCTCGTGCTTCTGTAATCAGATGGATTCTGTGTTCATCTGATTTTCTCCGTTGTTCGATCTGCTCCGCAGTTTTCTGGATTGGCAGTAAGATTTTTCCATAGGAGGCCAGACCGGATAATGTTGCGCTGACGCCATTTCTGTAATGACCTGCAAGCTTTCGCTCTCTCATAACTTCTGTATGATTCTGCACATAAAAGATCAAAGTAACGCCTAGCCTTACATCATCACAAATCCCTGCATAAGATTCCTTCTCTGCATGCCGTTCAATCTCCACCGGCTCCCAGGTAGAATCCGATGTTCCCAGCAGATACGGATAATAATATTGCATGTGAAACTCTGTATTATCGAGATAATCACCACATACGGCGATTCCAATTCCATCTCCAAATTCTTTTTTACATTCTATAAAAGTGTTTCCGTTCTGATCTACTTCTGCCTGTTGTATATCCGGATGATTGATAATCTCCTCCAACAGTTCATAAACATCACTGGATTTTTTCATCTCACGAAAACCAATAGACCGTAAAAAACTGTGTATCATAATCTTTATTCCTTTACTTATAGTTTACAGCTTCTTCCAATGCTTCTTTTTCTTCTTCAGATAAAAGAATAACGGAATTTCCACTGATAATCTCTTTGATATAAGTGTAACAGCCCTCTCTGCTATGCATTGCATTAATGATAAATCCATCATTTTTACGGTTCAATAAGGCAAGAGAGAAACTGAGTTTTCCACCCATTTCATTAAATGCGTCATATTTTACCAGACCAACCTTCTGATAAGTAGCATCCAGATGATCTAAGACAACCTGGATCGCTTCTTTGTTCTCTTTGTCAGATTCCATCAGATCATCAATCTGATCCAGTCGTCTGATCAGCGTATCCTCCAGAGATTTTGCATCTTTTCCTTCCATGAAAATCTTATAATTTTTCTTTAATTTCGACATTTTCACGCTATTCACAATCAGAATGATAATCAAAACTACAACCAACGCTGCCAGTGCGATTACAAAAAGATCCAGTCTTATACCGGTAAGTTCCTGTAAATTTATATCCATCTTTTTTCCTTTCCCAGAATTATCTGCTGTTTGTCTTATACTATTGATTTTTTCTTTTGTTGAATTTTTAGTAAATACATATATATGATTGTGCAATTATATTTATTCATATATTTGATCCGGATTTATGGATTACCTCATATAAATTACTAAAGAGTACTATATTTATATTTTCTTCCACACATTAATGTTCATTTCTTAACAGTCAGCCGGTAACATAACTAGTTATAAAAATGTATTTTTCATACTATTATATTACACATCATATTATGTAAAAACACATACAATTAATATTCACTATTTTTTAATCACATAAAATTTTAACTTTCTTATACTCATTGTACCATATGCCCAAAAACATATATAACTCGTATCTGCTATTCACCAATCATATGAGTAAGTTGATGATCTTACACTCATGGTATTATGTTAAAAATACGCATGGCCAACACTTACTCTTCATCAATTAACAGGTTTATTGATGCGCTTACACTCATTACATTATAAACAGAATCATCTCTTACTTCTGAATCGTCTGCATCATTTCCAGCAAGTGATCCAACTCTTCCTGTGAATAATATTCGATCTCAATTTTTCCCGTATGATTCTTTTTCGGATGTACCGTTACTTTTGTACCAAGGATCTGTTTCATCAGCTCCTGAACATGTTCATAAATCAGGGCTAACTGCTCTGCCTCTACTTTTTTCTCCGGATTTTCTTTTTCCTTCTGAAGTTTTTTCAGCAATTTTTCTGTCTCTCTTACAGTAAGGCGCTCATCAAAAATCCGCTGTGCGATCTGGTACTGTTCTTCCGGATCTTCAATGCCGATCAATGGTCTCACATGTCCCATGGTCAGTTTTTCATCAATGATCATTTGCTGCACTTTATCACATAATTTCAATAATCGCAGAGAGTTCGTAATCGCTGATCTGCTCTTTGATACACGATCAGCGATCTCGTCCTGTTTCATGTGAAACTCAGTAAGCAACTGTTTATATGCATGTGCTTCCTCAATCGGATTTAAGTCTTCTCGCTGAATATTTTCAATCAGTGATATTTCCATGATCTGCTGATCTGTAAGATTTTTTATGATGACCGGAACTTCTTTTACACCTGCCATTTTTGCCGCACGCCATCTTCTCTCACCGGCAATAATTTCATAATAATTATCCCGTTTCTGTACCAGCAACGGTTGTAAGATTCCATATGTTTTTATGGATTCTGCCAGTTCTAACAGTGCATCCTCATCAAATTTCTTTCTCGGCTGATTTCTATTTGGCTCAACCTGAGATATTTTTAAAAGTAATTCTGTTTTTTCAGATTCTTCTTTTGCAGACGCTGTCGCTTTTTCCTTTTTCTCCGGTGTAGATGATGGTTTATGGGATACTTTGTCTGAGATCAGGGAATCCAGACCTTTTCCCAGTCCACTTTTTCTTGCTGCCATTTTACATGTATTCCTCTCTTTCAATTACTTCCTGCGCCAGTTCTCGATAGCTTTCTGCACCGGTAGATTTACTGTCATACACATTGATCGGTAATCCATGGCTCGGTGCTTCTGCCAGACGAACATTTCTTGGGATGATCGTCTTATAAATCGTAGTATCCAGGTTATTTTTCACATTTTCTACGACCTGTAAGGAAAGATTGGTTCTTGCATCAAACATGGTAAACACGACGCCTTCCATGCGAAGATCTGGATTTAACCGCTGCTGTACGAGATCAATGGTATACATCAACTGACTCAATCCTTCCAGAGCATAATACTCGCACTGAATCGGAACCAAAACTGTATTTGCTGTAGTCATGGCATTAACTGTCAGCATATTCAAAGATGGTGGACAGTCAATGATAATATAATCGTAATTATCTTTAATTTTTTTGATTTCCATCTTCAGACGGTATTCTTTATTTTCAATATTTAATAATTCGATTTCTGCTCCGGCAAGATTCATATTAGATGAAATCAATGATAAATTCTCAAATTCTGTATCTAACAAACAATCTTCAATCTCACACTCATCCAGGATCAGTTCATAGACGGTATTTTCAATCTCATTTTTATCAATACCCAGTCCACTTGTCGTATTTCCCTGCGGGTCCATATCCACTGTAAGAACTTTTTTACCGGCCTCAGCCAGACAGGCAGAAAGGTTTATCGCAGTCGTAGTTTTACCTACACCGCCCTTCTGATTTGCTACAGCAATGATTCTTTCCATAATATAATACAAATTCCTTTCTTTTATAGAAAAATGTTTCATCATTTTCATACACTAATATCCGTCTTCATCTGTCATCTGGTGGCATAAATAGCTATGTAAATGTATTTTTTTACACTAACATTTTCCCTGAATCCTTGCATATGTAACAATAAATAAAATGTTTCACGTGAAACATTCATTTTTGATTATATTATATGCAAAAATAATTTACTAAAAAACAGTATAACACTAACTTTCCATTCATTCTACAAAAAAATGTTTCACGTGAAACATTTTAATATTTTTTTCATAAATACATAATGTTTATGCAAAAAAATCAATTTTTTTCTTTTACTTACATTATAAAATAGTTTTATTTATAGAATCACTCCAAGTGTTGTCTGCTATACGATGAAAAATACTTTGGATTGTTATTCTGTTCCCTCTTATTTTGTAAATTTAAACTTTAGAATGTTTCACGTGAAACATAAAATCGTGCACTACCAGTATCTGATATATTTTCTGTTCCATAATTTTAGCCTGATTTTTGTGTATAAGATGATAGTGACAACACTATCAACGGAATAGTATTCTTTTATATTTATGCTATAATATATGTAAATCTCAATATAATAAGACAATGAATTCTGATTTATCGTTGTGTTGAGCAGCATCGAAAAAAGATAAGAAACAAAAACCCGCTTCCGCTCAGGTGCTGCTCGCAGCGGTACATAAGTTCCTGTGCTGCAATAACGGTAGCCCACGAACTAAGGACCGGCGGCATCACATGATTTTCTTATTCTTATAATTGTCCATCAGTGCATCTACCTATCCATTCCGCCAGTTCCCGATAGGAATAACTGGTCATAAAAATAATCCATCGGCTTAACACCAGAATGGAGAACCTTTTATAGGCTGTCACTGTAGCAATCGCAACAATATTGCCAGGAAACAGGAAACGTACATGGTCGTGCCACCGGACAGGACTCCATAAGTGACCGTGTGATGCGCCCGGCACTTAGTGAGCAGTGCCTCGTAAGAGGTGCTGGGAGCTTAGTACCGCTGGCAGCAGCGCCCGAGCGGAAGCGGGTCACGTTGGATTCCTGTCCGGTGGCACGACCTTCACACTCTTCCTTAAGCCACCTTTCTGGAGCCAAAATGTTCCAACAAAGCCAATGATGCAATCAGCGCGACAAATCAGAATTTACACTTTCACAGGAGGTACAACTATGACTCACAAAGAATATATGAAAATAGCAATCCAGGAAGCTTACGAAGGAATCCATAAAAAAGACGGCGGTCCTTTCGGCAGCGTCATCGTTAAAGACGGCAAGATCATCGGCAAAGGCCATAACCGCGTACTGTTAAATAAAGACGCAACCTGTCACGGCGAAATGGAGGCCATTCGCGATGCATCCAAAAATATTGGATCTCATGACCTGTCCGGTGCTGTTCTCTATACAACTGCCGCCCCCTGTCCAATGTGCAAAGGCGCTATTTTATGGGCAAATATAGATAAAGTATACTATGGCTGCACGATCAATGATACCGATAACATCGGCTTTCGAGATGAAATATTCTATGACAAATGGAATGATCCTACTCAGAACAAAAACGGCAATTATGGCGAAGAAGTGGAACGTGAAGCATGCATGGAACTGTTTCATGATTATGTGAATATGGAACATAATATTTACTAATTTTTTTCATATAACTTTATTATATGAAATTTACAGACACAAAGTATATTTTTCAAATACAAAATACATTTTATAGATACATATTGTTATAAATGCAACCCATTTATAAATACAAATATATCATAGTATTTTGCTCATCACAAGAACATATGTTCTTTCTTTAGTTTTATATATACTTTTATGAGTCTTTTACGAATCTATAAAATGTATTTGTATATTGTCAGAACTTCGTCTATAATAATTATAGTGCTGTAATCATCTTACAACTGTTTATTTCGCCAGTTTTCCAGTAGCATAACTTAGTAAAAAACATATGTAAGAATGTCATACAGATACGCTGACATCAATAAAAATCAGATTTATACAGGAGGGACTCTTTTGAAAAAGAATCGAAAAATAGTTAAGAATCTATCCTTACTTGTCATCATCGCAGTAATCATTACTGTTGCTATCAATAAAATCATTAACTTTTTTGCAAATGCCCGTGAAAATCTTCCTGTTGGAAATGGCAGTTTCTACACCTGGAGATACGGTAATATCTACTATATAAAAAAGGGAAAAGGTGCTCCGGTACTGTTAGTGCATGATATGCACCCGGCAAGTTCCGCATATGAATGGAATAAAGTGATCAATCAGCTTGCCCGTACAAACACAGTATATGCCATTGATCTTCTGGGATGTGGTCGTTCCGACAAGCCAAACCTGACCTATACCAATTACATGTATGTACAGCTCGTCAATGACTTTATCAAAAATGTGATTGGCAGTCCTGCACATATTGTGACCACCGGTTCATCCATTTCCTTTACCGTTATGGCATGTCAGCTGACACCTGAGAATTTCAGAAAAATCATCGGCATCAGCCCCGCAGATCTGTATGAACTTTCCCAGACTCCAACGAAAAAAAGTAATATTTTAAAATATGTAATGGAGGTTCCGGTACTTGGAAGTCTGATTTACAATATCCTGATGTCGAGAAATGCCATTCTGGATATGCTGATCGACGAATATTATTTCAAAGATTATCTGATTTCCAATGAAACCCGACTGAGCTATTATCAGTCCGCGCATTTAAAAGATGGAAATGGAAAATATCTGCTTTCCAGCATGCACAGTCATTATACAACCATTAATATTGTACCGGCACTGCGCAAGATCAATAACAGTATCAGCCTGATTGGCGGCAAAGAACATGAATATATAAATGATATTATTGATGAATATATCAAATACAACCCGGCGATCGAAGCCGCTTATATCCCGGATAGCAAATATCTTCCACAGATGGAAAATCCGGATAAACTGGTAGAACTGATCAAAATCATTATCCATCCGGAATAAAAATACAAAATCCTGTAAATTATAGATGCTTTCCCGTTGGGATATCCAATCCAACAAGAAGTCATCTATAATTTACAGGATTTTTATTTTACTCTCCATTGTGCCGCCTTCGACTGGCGGCACAAATAGCTATAAAAATATATTTTTCACATGAGTACCCATGCCGTAACCGTCAGCATAAATAGCCATGAAAAAGTATTTTCCGTACTAGCTATTCTTCTATGTATCATTGAAGGCATGAATGTAGTGTTAAATCCAAACAACCCGAAACTCAACGAAGCAACAATTCCATCAGACGAAACTTTCTCGCCTCGCCGATATCTTCATAACACATTTCTACCGTATCAACATACTGGAAGCCAAATGATCCATACATACGTAACGGTATATCATTTCCCTCGATCACATCCAGATGGATTGCCTTCAGGTTTCTCTCTTTTGCTTTTTCTATCGAATATTGAATCAATTTCTTCGCATATCCTTGTCCGCTGTACTTCGGCAAAATCCGCAGTGCATGCAGAATCACAACCTGATCATCCGGAGCATCTATCCCCCAGGAAACTGTATGATAAGCCTCATCGCACTCATGGTTCATGATAATAGCTCCTACAATTTTATCGTCTTCTATTTCAACAAACAGGTTCTGATCCTTTATTGCATCCGATACCATTTCCGCAGACGGGAAACCACCCTTATTTCCATGGGGAAGGAAATCTTTGCCATCCAACACGGTACACATATAGGTATAAAAATCCATGAGTTCTGCATAATCGCCCAATACAGCCTCTCTGATCTTCATTCTTTCCATTGCTTATTGTTACTCCAGTCTATCTTCTATCACACATCAATCTACATGCCACAGTCAAAAACTGAAGCATAAACAAATAGTAAAATGTATTTTCCATCCTGCAGCTGTTAATTTCCGAACGTTCTGATATAAATATCATCCTGTTCCTGCAGATGTGTCACATATCCAACAGGAATTGTATTTCCAGTAGCATCAATGATCTTTTTCGCACCTTCTGTGCCAAATGCACCGCAAAGTTCAATACAGTCTACCCCATCCTGCTGTAACTCTTTTGCCACTGCTACTGCTTCTTCCATATTTGCCACACCAATAATCCTGGCATCCCCGTTATGGATTTCTGCCCGATCCACGCTGCTCTCAAAATGATCCAAAATAATAAATGCAAATTTCATGATGATTTCCTCCTACAACGGATTTTTCGACGGTGTTCCTGCTTTTCTCGGATACGCATTCGGCGTATTCTTTACTTTCCGGATACGGATCAATGCTCTGCCTGCATCTGATCCCGGAATCTCATATTTTTTAACTTCTTCCGTTTTTCCTCCCAAAAGAAATACCGCATGTTTTGCATCCTGAATCTCCTGGTCAGAATCTGACGCTTTATAAGAAATAAAGCATCCGTCTTTTTTCACGAAAGGCAGACAATACTCAGACAGAGAGGACAGATTTGCCACAGCACGAGAAACACAGACGTCAAACTGCTCTCGGTATGTTTTCTGCCGTGCCATCTCTTCCGCTCTTCCATGTACCGCAGTGATTCCTTGCAGTCCAAGCCCTGCAATGACCTCGTTCAAAAAATTAATTCTTTTATTCAGAGAATCCATCAGTACGATCTCCAGCTCCGGAAATGCAATTTTTAATGGAATTCCCGGAAAACCGGCTCCGGTTCCAAGATCTAAGATCTGGCACTTTTTCGTACAGTCCATCACATGAACAAGGCAAAGGCTGTCCAGAAAATGTTTCTCGATCACTTCATCAAATTCTGTGATTGCCGTCAGATTCATGACTTTATTTTTCTCTACCATCATCTCATAGTAGGTAAGAAACTGCTGCTTCTGCTCTTCTGTCAGCTCCAGTGACAGTTCCTTTAATCCTGCTTCAAATTTATCCAGATTATATGGCATATCTGCTCTCCTTTTATTTTTCATACAGCAGTTTAACGATTAGCTGCTTTCGCTACAAGCTTATTTCTAAAACTGAATATTAAAATACCGTCCGTTTTACGATACTTCATCCAACTTTAACCAGAATATGCCTGTCATGCACCCAATATATCAAAAGGCATACCTATTTCCACAATATGCTGATAATACATGTGCAATATTAAATATCCTACATAATCAGAAAAACTACGATCTTTGTCTATTTATTATGTGTCTGACGATAGTGCAGCTGCTCCAGATAAACCAGAAGTACAGAAATATCAGCTGGTGATACGCCTGCAATTCGTGAAGCCTGTCCGATTGAGATCGGCTGATACAGATTCAGCTTCTGCTGGGCTTCCATGCGAAGTCCGCTGACCTGATCGTAATCAAAGTTTTCCGGAAGCTTCTTATTTTCCAGCTTCTTAAACTGTTTTACCTGCTTGATCTGACGCTTTATATAACCATCATACTTAATGTTAATGTTTACCTGCTCTCTTACCTCTGCGGAAAGTTCCGGTCTCTCCGGATCGATGGGAGCAAGCACATCATAATTCAGTTCCGGTCTGCGGATCAGCTCTGTCAGCGTAGAACCGGCATTTAACCGCTGGCTTCCGTTTGCCTCCAGCACTTCCTGAACCTTCGCATTGGCCCCGATTTTCACCTGTTCCACACGGGCAGTTTCCGCTTCAATCTGCGCCTCTTTTTCTACCACATGATCGTAACGCTCCTGTGAAATCAGACCAACCTCATAGCCTTTTTTCGTAAGTCTGAGATCCGCATTGTCCTGACGCAGAAGCAGACGGTATTCCGCTCTGGACGTCATCATACGGTACGGCTCATGATTTTCTTTTGTTACCAGATCGTCAATGAGAACACCGATATAAGACTCCGAACGATCCAATACCAGCGGCTCTTTGCCAAGCAGCTCCATGGCAGCGTTGATGCCTGCAATCAGACCCTGACTTGCAGCCTCTTCATATCCGGAACTTCCGTTAAACTGTCCGCCGCTGAAAAGTCCTTTGATAGCTTTAAATTCCAGTGTCGGATACAGCTGTCTCGGATTGATGCAGTCATACTCAATGGCATAGGCATTTCGTACGATTTTAGCATGTTCCAGTCCCGGGACGGTGCGGTACATGGCATACTGCACATCTTCCGGCAGAGAACTGGACATGCCGCCCACATACATCTCATTAGTATCAATGCCTTCCGGCTCAATGAATACCTGATGACGGTCTTTATCCGCAAACTTTACAACTTTATCTTCGATAGAAGGGCAATATCGGGGGCCGGTTCCTTCGATCATGCCGGAATACAGAGGAGAACGTTCCAGATTTTCACGAATGATCTTATGTGTCTCCGGATTTGTATAGGTCAACCAGCAACTGATCTGATCAATCTGTACACTTTCCGGATCAGTAGTAAAGGAAAAAGGAACGATCCGTTCATCCCCTTTCTGTTCTGCCATTTTTGAAAAATCAATGGTCCGTTTATCCATTCGGGCCGGTGTACCGGTCTTAAACCGCTGCATTTCCACGCCGTTTGCTACAAGAGAATCGGTCAGATGATTTGCAGCCTGCAAACCGTTCGGACCGGTATGATTAACAATATCACCATAGAGACATCTTGCTCGAAGGTAAGTTCCCGTACACAGTACTACCGCTCTGCAGTGATAAATTGCACCTGAAAACGTCTTTACCCCACAGATTTTACCATCTTCTACGATCAGTTCAGATACTTCCGCCTGACGGATAGTCAGATGTTCTGTCTTCTGCAGCGTTTTCCGCATTTCCATACTATAGGAAGCTTTATCCGCCTGCGCGCGCAGAGAATGCACGGCAGGTCCTTTGGATTTATTCAGCATCTTGGACTGAATAAATGTTTTATCTATATTAATGCCCATCTGTCCGCCAAGAGCATCGATTTCTCTTACCAGATGTCCTTTGGAACTTCCTCCGATATTCGGATTACACGGCATCATGGCGATACTCTCTATGCTGACAGTAAAAATAATGGTCTCCAGTCCCAGTCTCGCACAGGCAAGGGCTGCTTCACAGCCTGCATGTCCGGCACCGACCACAACCACATCATAGTTTTCTTCTAAAGCTGGCATCTATGCTCTCCTTTCTTACTTACCCATACAGAACTTACTGAAGATCTCATTGACCAGATCTTCACCTACTGATTCACCGATGATGGAACCCAGTTCCTCATAGGCATTCATCAGATCAATAGAAAAGAAGTCTTCCGGCATTCCGTTTTCAATACTGTTGATTACCATTTGCAAACTCTTTGCTGTCTCTTCCAGCGCATTTTTATGACGCACATTGGTAATATATACTTCATCATTGAAAGAAATCTTTCCGTGGAAAAACATTTCCTGAATCGCTGTCTCCAGTTCTTCGATGCCGGTCTGCTCTTTTGCAGAGATCTCGATGGTTTTCCGATCAATCTTCTCTTTCAGCATCTCTTTTGTGGTAACCTGATGCAGATCGGATTTATTTAACAGAATGATAGCATTTTTATCCTGAATGGAAGCAATGATTTCTTCATCATTTTCATCCAGTGGTGTAGAAGAATCTACCACATAAATCACCAGATCCGCTTTTTCCACATACTCTCTGGATTTGTTGACACCGATCTGCTCTACCACATCATCGGTATCGCGAATGCCTGCCGTGTCGATCACATTCAGACTGATTCCACGCAGACGAATCTGCTCTTCCAGGATGTCACGGGTCGTTCCGGCGATGTCTGTGACGATGGCGCGCTCCTGTCCGACCAAAGTATTCAACAATGAAGATTTTCCCGCATTTGGTTTACCCACAATTACGGTGTTGATACCTTCCCTTAAAACTCGGCCATTGTCGGCGCTTTCCAACATTTTATCCACAGTTTTCCACAATGATTTTACAGTTATCAACAATTTTTGTGGATAACTTTCGATATCCACATGTTCCGGGTCGTCAAGTGCAGACTCGATAAATGCAATTTCATGAATGATTGATGCACGCAGATCTTTGATTTTTTCCAGCACGGATCCACGCAGCTGACTGACCGAACTTTGCAGTGCAAAATCATTTTTTGCATTAATGATATCGATAACGGACTCTGCCTGAGACAGATCAATCCTGCCATTTAAAAATGCCCGTTTCGTAAATTCACCCGGCTCTGCCGCTCTCGCACCGTATTTTAATACCGTTTCCAGTATTTTCTGCATGACGAGCACGCCGCCATGACAATCTATCTCTATGGTGTCTTCCGTGGTATAACTGTTTGGGGCTTTCATGATGAGAAGCATAACCTCATCCACGATATCCTCTCCATCTTTCACATAACCATAATGAATGGTATGTGATGCCATTTCCGACACTTTCTTATTTCCTTTTTTAGATACAAAAATTCTGTCAGCGACTTCCAGCGCTTCATCTCCACTGATCCTTACAATTCCAATTCCTGAATTCGACATCGCTGTAGCGATCGCCGCAATTGTGTCTGTTTTCATATCTATATCCTCATTATTTAATCTATACTGTACGTTTTTCTTTAACGCAAACAATGAGAAACACGCAGTGCATGTTTCTCATTGCCCTAAAGTTATTTACTGTCTTTTCAGTGATACTACCACATGACGATAAGGCTCGTCTCCCTCGCTGTGGGTAGTTACATAGCGATCTTTCTGAAGAGCAGAATGAATCACTCTTCTCTCAAAAGGATTCATTGGCTCAAGAGCAATCGTTTTCTTTGTTCTCTTTACTTTATAAGCCACGTTGCGGGCAAGATTTTCAAGAGTTTCTTTTCTTCTTCTGCGGTAATTCTCAGTATCAAGCTTAACCTTTACATAAGTATCGGAATTTTTGTTGATAGCAAGATTTGTAAGATACTGCAGAGAATCCAGTGTCTGTCCTCTCTTACCGATGAGAACGCCCATCTCTGTACCTTTCAGTTCCACATCAAGGACATTTTCTTCATCAGATTCCTTAATAATGATCTCTACTTCAAGGTTCATTGCATGAAATACGCTCTGAAGGAACTCATTTACTTTATCTTTTACCGTAAATTTCTTCCAGGCTTTAATCTTAGCAGGTCTGCTGTTGAAACCTAAAAATCCGCTTTTTGCCTCTTCGAGAACTTCATATTCAAGCTGGTCACTGGTCACACCTAATTTAACGAGAGCGTCAGTAATTGCATCATCAACTGTTTTTCCCGTTGTTTCGATGAATTCCATAACAAAACCTCCCTTTATTTTTTCGTATTCTTATTGTTAAAGTCTCTTACCATATTGGCTTTTGCTGCGAGACTTCCCTCTTTATACTTCTTATTGCCGGAATTTGCACTGTTCTGGCTTCCGGTGTTTACATTGGTTTTTGAAGCCATTGTATTTTTCTTCTGGGAGGAATCAATACTTCTTGTATTGATCTTGGCAGCATTTGTCATTGTATTCTGAGAAACACCTTTTTTCTCTACACGTTTTTTCTCTTTTGCTGCCATTTTAGCCTGATTCTTCTTAACCAGAGCATCCAGATCCATCTTATTCAGATGTCTGTTAATAAGGAGCTGCTGAATCGTTCTTACGACAGAACCTGTGATCCAGTATACGCCCAGACCGGTTGGAAGGAAGAATACCAGGATAAAGGAATACAGCGGCATCATGTAAGACATCATTTTCATCTGTCCTGCCATAGAATTACCGTCTGTTCCACCTGCTGTCGGCATCAGTCTGATATTCAGGAACTGAGTGAGCAGAGATAATACCGGAATCAGGATTCCAAGTGCGATGAAAATATAATGTCCCTCATGGAATGAGGTAACAATAATATTTTTCGGTGAATATACAACACTGACGCCAAGGAAATTATTTACCTGATCGATCTGCGTCTGTGCAGCTGTCAGCGCATCAGATACATGCGGAAACAGCTCCTTTAAAGTCTGCCAGTTTCCTGCTGTACATCTGTAAAGTACATCAATGATATGATTTCCGATTTCTGTATCAGTTCCGGTAAAGGTAGCTGCAATGTTTTTCATTACATAGTTGCCGTCTTTTGCAGAATCATAAAAGCTCTGCATCGTATCAGCAAATCCGCTAGTGCCCATAATGCCGGCAACCGCATCGGTAAACATATTTTTGATGCTTGTAATATATCCAGGTACGTTATAGATAACGCGATACAGCGGAAGCAGGATCAGCAGCTGAATGACCATCTGCACACAACTTCCTGTCGGAGATACACCGTATTTTTTGTATACCGCCTGTGTCTCCTCGTTCATTTTCGCCATAGATTCCTGATCACGACGATTTTTGTACTTTTTCTGAATAGCCTGAATTTCCGGATTCATGATCTGAGTCATTTTCGAAAATTTCTGCTGTTTGACTGTCAGCGGCATCAGACAAAGATAAATGATTACGGTAAATACAATGATCGTCAAAGCTACATTGGTAATGCCGATCTTTGACAGAAGGAAGTAGATTCCATTCATCGCCATACCAAGAAGCTTGGCAAGCGGTCCGAGAATCTTTCCCTGATTCGCCGTTAAGATAAACGTTGTCAATGAAATACCTCCTAGTTATGGAACCGGGTCGTACCCTCCCTTAGAAAAAGGATTGCACCGGATCACTCTCCAGGCCGCCAAAAGACCGCCCTTTAATGCTCCGTGCTTTTCAATCGCCTCCAAGCCATACGTGGAACACGTAGGATAATACGGGCATTTCGTAGTCTTAAAAGGAGATATATATTTCCTGTAATGTTTAATTAGAAAAATCAAAACCTTTTTCAATTATTCCATCTTCTTTTCAATTTTCATATTCAAAATTAACGATGTTATGAAGATTTCCCAGGTGAAGCAATGCTTTTTCAATCTGTCTGTATGTTGCTTCTTTAGCTCCTGCCCTGGCGATGACTACAATGTCCAAACCACTATTGAACATCTCTTCGTGCAGTCTGTAACTTTCCCTTAATAATCTGGTCACATGGTGACGCACCACACTGTTGCCCACCTTTTTACTGACCGAAATACCATATCTGTTCTTCTGAGAACCATTTTTCAAAACGTACATGACCAATAATCTGTTTGCATATGATTTTCCTCGTCGGTATACGATTTGAAAATCCCTGTTCTTTTTAAGTGATTCTGAAAAATGCATTTGATCGGTCCTTTTCAATCAATCATTCCCGGATAGAAGAAAAGGCCACAAGTCCTGTGGCCTAAGCTGATAATTTCTTTCTTCCTTTTGCTCTTCTGGCAGCTAATACTTTTCTTCCGCCTGCAGAACTCATTCTTGCTCTGAAACCATGAACTTTAGATCTCTGTCTTTTTTTCGGCTGATATGTCATCTTCATTTGTATCCACCTCCTCTATTATGAAAAAACATCATTTCAATTATAACAAAAAAAGTCCGCAAGTCAAGTATAATTTCTACAATTAAACTTTAAATTGCAAATAATGCCCTTTTGCGGTATTATAGACAGTAGGAGACTAGCGCCTTCTATAAAAATGCACAGATGGAGAAGAGCATGGAATTAGTGGAACAAAAATGGAATGACATACTGCAAAGTGTGAAAGAGGAATACGAACTGACGGACGTATCCTACAATACCTGGCTGAAGCCCCTTGATATTTATGCGATTCAGGATAATAAAGTATTTATCCTGGTTCCTTCCGAACAGATGGGGCTCAATTATATTAATAAGAAGTACTATCTTCCTATTAAAGTGACAATCGCAGAAATGACAGGCATCGAATATGACGTAGAGTTTGTTCTTCCGGAACAGGCAAAGCAGATCCGCCCTGTCAAGCCAAAGAAAAATACGATGCGTGAGTCTTCCGAAAATTCAAACCTGAATCCGAACTATACTTTTGACACTTTCATCGTCGGAAGCAATAACCGCTTTGCTCATTCCGCTTCCCTTGCTGTTGCGGAATCACCAGGTGAAGTCTACAATCCGCTCTTTATTTATGGCGGCGCCGGACTGGGTAAAACTCACCTGATGCATGCTATTGCGCATTTTATACAGACGGAACATCCGGAACTGAAGGTTCTCTATGTCACTTCAGAGACATTTACCAACGAACTGATCGAGTCCATCCGAAATGGAAATAACTCTGCGATCACAAAATTCCGAGATACTTACCGTAATATTGATGTCCTGCTCATCGATGATATCCAGTTTATCATAGGAAAAGAAAGTACCCAGGAAGAGTTTTTCCATACCTTTAATGAGCTTCATATTGCAAAAAAACAGATCATCATCTCCAGTGACCGTCCACCAAAAGAGATGGAAACACTGGAAGAACGTATCCGTTCCCGTTTTGAATGGGGTCTGCAGGCGGATATCGGATCACCGGATTATGAAACCCGAATGGCCATTCTACATAAGAAAGTGGAGATGGATGGCTTCAAGATCAAGGATGAGATCCTTCATTATATAGCGGTCAATATCAAATCCAATATTCGTGAACTGGAAGGCGCACTGAATAAACTGATCGCTTACAGCAATCTGGAAGGCAAACCGATTACCATGGAGATTGCTGTCAAAGAGCTTCAGAACATCATATCACCGGACAAACCGCTGGAGATTACTCCACAGCTGATCGTTGAGGTCGTTTCTGAACATTTTAATATTACCGTGGATCAGATCATGTCGAAAAACCGAAGCAGCGACATTGCAAAACCGCGGCAGATCGCCATGTACTTATGCAAACAGATGACCAGCCAGCCATTAGACTCCATCGGACAGTTGTTAGGCGGAAGGGATCATTCCACCATCATCCATGGCGTTAAGAAAATTACCAGCGAGTATGAAACCGACGATGTGTTGAGAAATACCATTGATACAATCAAGAAAAAGATTAATCCAAATTAAACTTATCCACAATTGTGGATAAGTACAGTGGATAACCTGTTAGTTTTGTGTGTAAACGCTGTGGATTCCCGTGAATAAGTTAAGATCTTCACCTCAGTGACTTCAATCTGTGGATTTAAGCCCTTAACGTTATGCACAGGTTATCCATCCCTTTTCCGCAGGAAATCAACAGGTGAAAATGAATAACTTTTCCACAAAAATTCAGTGAAATCAAGGGTTAACGAACTTATCCACTTATGAACACCCCCTAAGACGACGACGTCGGATAATCAATATTATATAATTAATTATAACAATCCACATTTTTGAAAGGAGCTTATCTACATCATGAAATTAACCTGTTCCAAATCCAGCCTCTTAAAAGGCGTTAATATTGTATCGAAAGCAGTTCCATCTCGAACTACAATGCCGATTCTGGAATGTATACTGATAGATGCATCTGCAAATGAAATTAAACTTACAGCGAATGATATGGAGCTTGGCATTGAAACAATTATTGATGGACAGATTGAGGAAAGAGGCATTATCGCATTAAACGCAAAGATTTTTTCTGAGATCGTAAGAAAGCTTCCCGACAGTGATGTTACAATACAGACAGATGATAAATTCAAGACGATTATCACCTGTGAAAAAGCAAAATTCAATATTGCAGGTAAATCAGGTGATGATTTCTCTTATCTGCCTTATATTGAAAGAAACGAAAAAGTAACAGTTTCAGAATTTACGTTAAAGGAAGTCATCAGACAGACGATTTTCTCTATTTCCGATAATGATGCAAACAAACTGATGACAGGTGAATTATTTGAGATCCGGGAAAATAAGATGAAAGTTGTTTCCCTGGATGGACATCGCATCTCTATTCGAAATATCGAGTTAAAAGATAACTATGACCATAAAAAAGTAGTTGTTCCTGGTAAAACATTACAGGAGATCAGTAAGATTCTGACAGGTGAAGCCGACGCAGAGGTGAATATTTATATTACTCAGAATCACATTCTTTTTGAATTTGGTCAGACACTGGTCGTATCCAGACTGATCGAAGGTGAATATTTTAAAATCGATCAGATGATCTCTTCTGATTATGAGACCAAAGTGCGAATTAATAAAAAAGTCCTGTTAGACTGTATCGACCGTGCTACGCTTCTTGTAAAAGAGGGTGATAAAAAGCCGATCATTATGAATATTCAGGATACTGCCATGGAATTAAAGATCAATTCAGCCATTGGTTCTATGAACGAGGAGATTGATATCGAAAAAGAGGGAAAAGATATCCTGATTGGATTTAATCCGAAGTTCTTTATTGATGCGCTCAGAGTCATCGATAATGATGAGGTAACTTTATACATGGTGAATCCGAAGGCTCCGTGCTATATCAAAGATGAGGAAGAGTCCTTTATCTATCTGATTCTGCCGGTAAACTTCAATGCGGCGACTGTTTAAAGATGTTTTAGAGAGGTAAAAAATGGAAATAATTACGATCAGAGATGAATTTATAAAACTGGGGCAGGCTATGAAACTGGCCGGCATGGTAGGATCTGGTGTTGATGCCAAGATGGTGATCCAGGATGGACTTGTAACGGTAAATGGAGTCGTTGAAGAACGCCGTGGCCGTAAATTATACAGTGGTGATATTATCAGCTATAACGGTGAAAGCGTGCAGATAAGCTAATGGTCATTCAATCTGTTTCTCTTCGGGATTTTCGTAATTATGAATATCTGGATCTGAAATTTGATCAGGCGACGAATATTTTATATGGTGATAATGCCCAGGGAAAGACAAATATTCTGGAGTCGCTGTATGTCAGCGGTACGACGAAATCCCATAAGGGCAGCAAAGATAAAGAAATGATCCGTTTCGGTCAGAAGGAAGCCCATATCAATACAGTGGTGAAAAAAAATGAGATGGAGTATGAAATCGATATTCACCTGAAACGGAACCGTTCCAAAGGGATTGCCATTAATAAAGTGCCTATCAGAAAAGCAGGTGAACTTTTTGGCATCCTGAATCTGGTCTTTTTTTCACCGGAAGACCTGAATATTATAAAAAATGGACCTTCCGAACGGAGGCGTTTTATAGATTTTGAGCTTTGTCAGTTGGATAAGATGTATTTTCATGAGCTGACAAAATACCACAAGATCCTGATGCAGAGAAACCGTCTGTTAAAAGAAATTGCATATCACCCGGAACTGGCGGATACTTTGTCTGTCTGGGATGAACAGCTGGTTTCAAGTGGTGAAAAGATCATACGGCGCCGAACTGCTTTTATCGGTGAATTAAACGAGATCATCGGTGAGATTCACAGCAATATATCCGGTGGAAAAGAAGCGCTTGTATTAAGCTATGAGCCGGATGTCGCAGCACAGGAGCTGGCTGAAAAACTGGAACTGTCGCGGCAAAAGGATATGAGATTTTGTTCTACTTCGGTGGGACCTCATCGAGATGATCTGTCATTCCGTGTAAATGACACAGATATCCGTAAATACGGTTCTCAGGGGCAGCAAAGGACATCTGCGCTTTCATTAAAGCTGTCTGAAATTGAACTGGTAAAAAAAGTAATTCATGATACGCCGGTGTTGTTGCTGGACGATGTACTGTCCGAACTTGACAGCAGCCGTCAGAATTATCTGTTAAACAGTATTCATGACATCCAGACTATCATTACCTGTACGGGACTGGATGAATTTGTGAAAAACAGGTTTCAGATTAATAAAGTATTTCATGTAAAAGAAGGAAAAATCATTGAAAATATTGAATAATTCCACGAATAGGAGGATGTTATGAGTACTGAATATGGTGGAGATCAAATACAAATTTTAGAGGGTCTGGAAGCCGTTAGAAAACGTCCGGGTATGTATATTGGCAGTACGTCTGCAAGAGGTTTGCATCACCTGGTATACGAGATCGTAGACAACGCGGTAGACGAAGCTCTGGCTGGTTTCTGTACGGAGATCGGAGTTATCATCAATCCGGATAATTCCATTACAGTAACAGATAATGGACGAGGCGTTCCGGTAGACATTAACCATAAAGCAGGCAAACCTGCGGTAGAGGTCGTATTTACGGTGCTTCATGCCGGCGGTAAGTTTGGCGGTGGAGGCTACAAAGTTTCCGGCGGTCTGCACGGTGTAGGCGCTTCTGTCGTAAATGCCCTTTCTGACTGGTTGGAAGTAGAGGTCTGCAGAGACGGTCATGTATACAAACAGCGTTATGAGCGTGGTAAGACGATGTATCCGTTAAGGATCGAGGGCGACTGCGAAGCGGAACAGACCGGAACCAGAGTGCATTTTATGCCGGATGGCACGATCTTTGAAGAGACGATTTTTGATTATGATACATTAAAACAGCGTTTCCGTGAGATGGCATTTCTGACAAAAGGTCTGAAGATTATTCTTACAGATACCCGTGAAGGTCAGGAACGGACGGATACATTCCATTACGAGGGTGGCATTAAAGAGTTTGTAAAATATTTAAATCGCAGCAAAGAAAGTCTGTATCCTGAGATCATATACTGTGAGGGAAGAAAAGACAGTGTAGAAGTAGAAGTTGCTATGCAGCACAATGATTCTTACAATGAGTCTACGTTTAGTTTTGTAAATAATATCACCACTCCGGAGGGCGGAACACACCTTGCGGGATTCCGTAATGCCCTGACAAAGACTTTTAATGCTTATGCAAAGGCAAATAAGATATTAAAAGACAGTGATCCGAGTCTGTCCGGTGATGACATCCGTGAGGGTCTGACTGCCATCATCAGCGTCAAGATCGAAGAGCCGCAGTTTGAGGGACAGACAAAACAGAAACTGGGCAACAGCGAGGCGAGGGGCGCTGTAGACAGCATCGTCAGCGAGCAGCTGACTTATTTCCTGGAGCAGAATCCGACGGTTGCTAAAACAATCTGTGAAAAATCTCTTCTGGCGCAGCGTGCGAGAGAGGCAGCCAGAAAAGCGAGAGATCTGACCCGCAGAAAGACTGCTCTGGAAGGCTCTTCCCTTCCGGGAAAACTGGCAGACTGCTCAGATAAAGATCCGAAAAACTGTGAAATTTACATCGTAGAGGGTGATTCCGCCGGTGGTTCTGCAAAAACTGCAAGAAGCCGCGCCACCCAGGCAATCCTGCCGCTGCGAGGCAAGATCTTAAACGTAGAGAAAGCAAGACTGGATAAGATCTATGCCAATGCGGAGATCAAAGCGATGATCACAGCATTTGGTACGGGTATTCATGAAGATTTTGATATAGAGAAACTTCGTTACCACAAGATCATCATCATGACCGATGCCGATGTAGATGGCGCGCATATCAGTACCCTGCTTCTGACATTCCTGTATCGTTTCATGCCGGAACTGATCAAACAGGGCTATGTATATCTGGCGCAGCCGCCACTTTATAAAGTTGAGAGAAATAAAAAAGTATGGTATGCATATTCCGATGAACAGCTGAATCAGATCCTGACAGAGATCGGTCGTGACGGCAATAATAAGATTCAGCGTTACAAAGGTCTTGGCGAGATGGATGCTGAACAGCTCTGGGAGACTACAATGGATCCTGAGAAACGTATCCTGCGTCGTGTGACTATGGATGATGCTGCTTCATCTGAGATCGACCTGACATTTACGACCCTGATGGGCGATAAAGTAGAACCGCGTCGTGAGTTTATCGAGGCAAATGCGAAATACGTACAGAACTTAGATGTATAGCAAGTGAGGAAGATAAATAATTGGAGGACAAACCAATGGATGATAAAATATTTGATCAGATTCATGACGTGGATCTGAAAAAGACAATGGAAACGTCATATATTGACTATGCCATGAGTGTTATTGCATCCCGCGCCCTTCCGGATGTCAGAGATGGTCTGAAACCGGTGCAGCGACGTGTTCTGTATTCCATGATCGAGCTGAACAATGGTCCTGACAAACCGCACAGAAAATGTGCCCGTATTGTCGGTGATACCATGGGTAAATATCACCCACATGGTGACAGTTCCATCTATGGAGCACTGGTAAATATGGCACAGGACTGGTCTACCAGATATCCGCTGGTAGACGGACATGGAAACTTTGGATCCGTTGACGGAGACGGTGCAGCCGCCATGCGTTATACAGAGGCGCGTCTAAGCAAGATTTCAATGGAAATGCTGGCGGATATCAATAAAAACACTGTAGATTTTCAGCCAAACTTTGATGAGACAGAGAAAGAGCCCGTCGTATTGCCGTCGCGTTATCCGAACCTTCTGGTAAATGGAACGACAGGCATCGCAGTAGGTATGGCAACCAATATTCCGCCGCATAATCTCCGCGAGACTATTGATGCAGTGGTTAAGATCATCGATAACCGAGTGGAAGAGAACCGTGGAACTGAGATTGAAGAAATACTGAATATCGTAAAAGGTCCGGATTTCCCGACTGGCGGCATGATCCTGGGAACCGCAGGCATCGAAGAAGCATATCGTACCGGTCGTGGCAAAATCCGTGTTCGTGCAGTGACCGACATTGAGCCAATGGCAAACGGCAAAAACCGTATCGTTGTAACGGAGCTTCCGTACATGGTAAACAAAGCCCGTCTGATCGAGAAGATTGCTGAGCTGGTAAGAGATAAGCGTGTAGACGGAATTACGGATCTGAGAGATGAGTCCAACCGTCAGGGTATGCGTGTATGCATCGAACTGCGCAGAGACGTTAATCCAAACGTCGTATTAAACCAGTTATTCAAACATACACAGCTTCAGGATACTTTTGGCGTTATCATGCTTGCACTGGTAGACAATCAGCCGAAAGTCCTGAACTTAAAAGATATGCTCATGAACTATCTTGCACATCAGGAAGATGTTGTGACAAGAAGAACCCAATATGAGCTGAATAAAGCAGAGGAACGTGCCCACATCTTACAGGGCTTGCTTATCGCTTTGGACAACATTGATGAGGTGATTTCCATTATCCGCGCCAGCCGTACCACACAGGAGGCAAAGGCAAAATTAATGGAGCGTTTCGGACTGACAGATCCGCAGTCACAGGCTATCGTAGATATGCGTCTGCGTGCACTGACAGGTTTGGAACGGGAGAAACTGGAAGCAGAATACAAAGAACTGATGGCAAAGATTGCAGAGTTAAAAGCAATACTTGCAGATGAGAAACTGCTTCTCGGCGTGATCCGCAAAGAGATTCTTGAAATCTCTGCAAAATACGGAGATGAGAGAAGAACTTCTATCGGATATGACCAGTACGATATTTCCATGGAAGATCTGATCCCGGTTACCAATACCGTCATTACCATGACAAAACTGGGTTACATCAAACGTATGAGCGCAGATAATTTCCGTGCGCAGCACCGCGGAGGAAAGGGCATCAAGGGAATGGAGACCATCGACAATGATTACATCGAAGAGTTGTTTATGACCACATCCCACCATTATCTGATGTTTTTTACCAATACAGGTAAAGTATATCGTATCAAAGCATATGAGATTCCGGAGGCAAGCCGTACCGCAAGAGGAACAGCTATTATCAACCTGCTCCAGCTTGCACCGGGTGAAAAGATTACAGCCATCATCCCGATCAAAGAGTACGAAGATGATAAATATCTGTTCATGGCGACCAAAAACGGTATCGCTAAGAAAACACCGGTCAAAGATTATGCAAATGTAAGAAAGACCGGACTTGCAGCCATTACCCTTCGTGAAGATGATGAACTGATTGAGGTTAAGATCACAAACGATGACAATGACATTTTCCTTGTGACAAAATACGGACAGTGTATCCGATTCCATGAGAAAGATGTACGAAGCACAGGTCGTACTTCCATGGGCGTTATCGGCATGAACCTTTCTGATGGTGATGAAATCATCGGTATGCAGATCGATACTCAGGGCGAAGCGCTGCTGATTGTATCTGAAAAAGGTCTTGGAAAACGTACCATGATCACAGAATTTACTCCGCAGAACCGTGGCGGTAAAGGTGTAAAATGTTACAAGATTACAGAGAAGACCGGAAACATCATCGGCATGAAAGCTGTCAACGATGAAGATGAGATTATGATCATTACCATCGGCGGCATCATCATCCGTATGCATGTAAACGACATTTCTGTTCTCGGAAGAATCACATCCGGTGTCAAACTGATCGACCTGGACGAAGACATTACCGTAGCAAGCATCGCAAAAGTAAGAGAAGAAGCTTCGCTTATGGATGACGCAGCACAGGCTGTTGAAAATGCGGAAGACGTGGCGGACGAATCAGAAGATACAGAGGAATAGGATTTTTTTAAAACCCGGGGAATACGGGAGAAAGGAAAAATCTGATTGTAATAACGATTGTTTTTCCCTGTTTGCAGAGATTCGCAAAAATGTGGTATGAGATTGTTTTTTGTTTATTATCTTTATGCAAGCAGATGTTTTGGAGAAATGCTGAGATATTACAGATCAGGTGACAAAAAGACCAAAGTGATAAGAGAGATTGATGTACAGGAATTAACGGATACTATCAAAGAAATGTGTATCCAGGCAAACCACTATCTTTCCCCTGACATGGATCTTGCCATGAAACAGGCGGCAGAGACCGAGGAGTCAGAACTTGGAAAGAAAATTTTAAATCAGCTACAGGAGAATCTGCAGATTGCGGATAAAGAGATGATCCCAATCTGTCAGGATACGGGAATGGCAGTTCTTTTTGTTGAAATCGGTCAGGATGTGCATTTTACCGGTGGTGATTTTACAGAAGCGGTCAATGAGGGAGTCAGACGGGGCTATGTAGACGGGTTTTTAAGAAAATCTGTTGTAAAAGATCCGCTGATCCGGGAAAATACAAAAGACAATACGCCGGCAGTTATCCATACTTCTATCGTACCGGGTAATGAGGTAAAGATTACCTTTGCACCGAAAGGATTTGGAAGTGAAAATATGAGCCGCGTCTTTATGCTGAAACCGGCAGATGGTATTGAAGGCGTGAAAAATGCCATTCTTACTGCTGTCAGAGATGCTGGTCCAAATGCATGTCCTCCAATGGTCGTTGGTGTTGGTGTCGGCGGAACTTTTGAAAAATGCGCACTTATGGCAAAACAGGCGCTGACCAGAAATGTAGATCAGCATTCTGAGATTCCTTATGTCTGCGATCTGGAAAAAGAGATGCTGGAGAAGATCAATCGTCTCGGTATAGGACCGGGTGGTCTTGGTGGCACAACAACTGCTCTTGCGGTAAATATCAACACCTATCCGACACACATTGCCGGCCTTCCGGTTGCGATAAATATTTGCTGTCATGTAAACAGACATGTCGTTCGCACCGTATAACAGGAGGGAAAAATGGATAAAAAGATCACAACGCCAATCACAGAAGAAGTAACCCGGGATTTAAGATCCGGAGATTATGTATATATTACCGGAACAATGTACGTTGCAAGAGATGCTGCGCACAAACGGATGATCGAAGCACTGGACCGCGGCGAAGAACTGCCGATCGATATCAAAGATGCAACGATCTATTACATGGGACCGTCACCTGCAAGAGATGGAAGACCGATCGGTTCTGCAGGTCCGACCACAGCAAGCCGTATGGATAAATATGCGCCGACTTTGCTGGATCTCGGCGAAAAAGCTATGATCGGTAAAGGAAAACGGACGCAGGAAGTCATTGATGCTATCGTGCGCAATCATGCGGTATATTTTGCTGCTATCGGCGGCGCAGGCGCCCTGCTTTCCAAATGCATCAAAAAATCCGAGATCGTATGTTATGACGATCTGGGGGCAGAAGCCATCCGCAAGATTGAGGTAGAAGATTTTCCGGTTATCGTAGTCATTGATTCAGAAGGAAACAATCTTTACGAGACAGCCATTAAGCAGTATAACCGCGAGCAACAATAGTATATAAAAATCCCCTGAATATATAGAATGAGACCAGAATTTCCAACATTAGGTTTGTTGAACAGAGAAGATAAGGAGTTTTCAGATGAACAGGCCATATACAGGTTCTTTCTATAAATTCAGGGGATTTTTTATAAAAAAATAAAATGAAAAATGCTGCAATAAACTAATATTAACAGTTATAATCGTATATGAGAAATTTCGGACGAATGATCAGCAGATATATGATTTTTATAGAAAAATTCAGAACAAAGATAATTATTTTCGATAAAAAAGAATCGAAAAAGAATTAGGAAAAATTTAAGAAATATAAATGAATGATAACAAGATTTATAAATTAAAATCATTATAACAGCATACTACATGCAAAAATGATATGGAAAATGCAATATCAATTTTATCCAGGAGGTTGAAACGTGAAAAACATTTGGAAAAAAAGGAAGAAACTGATTATTACATTGGCGATCATTGTAGTACTGATCATTGTGGCCGTTGTGGCAGTACGAAAAAAAGTCAGTGATATGGTAGAATCCGGTAATACCATTCAACTGCAAAGCGTAGGAAAGCAGGATATGTCAGATTTCATTTCCCTGACAGGTACAGTTACAGGTGAAAATCAGATAAACTACACATCTACTGCAGAATCACAAATAAAGACAATCAATGTTAAAGTGGGAGATGAAGTAAAAGCCGGTGATGTGATTGCAACGCTGGATCAGGAAGCCATTCAGTCTCAGATCACATTGCTGGAAAAATCTGTGGCAAATGCTAATGCCCTGAGCCAGAACCAGTTACAGCAGAATAAAAATGCGCTGGATACGGCGAAAAAGGATCGTCAGGCACAGCTGTCTCAGGCGAAGAAACAGATTGAGAGCGCAAACAGTGAGTATACAGATGCGCAGAATACGTACAATAGCCTGAAAAAACAGCTGGATGCATTAAAAGAGCAGAAAAATCAGACACAGGCTCCAGATACAGCAGAAGATCTCAACATGCAGATTTCAGGGCTTCAGTCACAGGTGTCTGAGGCATCCGCAGCAGTCAAAGCAGCAAAATCAGCTGTAGATGAGGCTTACAGCAACTATGATTCTGTAGATGCATCGACCCGTCAGTCAGTGGAGTCGGCACAGAATACCATAGACATGGAAAAATATTCCCAGGAAACGGATACGTCTTCCAAGACCCAGCTGGAAAGTCTGCGTAAACAGCTGCAGGAGTGTACGATTACCTGTCAGGCAGACGGAATCGTAACGGCAGTCAATGTATCAGCAGGCAGTGTCAACACACCGGGAGCAACGATCGTGACAGTGGAGAATAACCATTCCATGATTATGACAGCCAGCGTAAAAGAGACGGATATCCTGAAATTACAGGAAGGCATGAAAGCAGTAGTAACGGCTGATGCACTGGATGATCAGGAGATTCCGGGAGAAGTCATTAAAGTAGTCCGTGTCTATAATGGCGCATCCGCAGCAGCTTCTGCAGGAGACAGTGGCCATGGAAATACGCAGACTGAGTCGGCAGCTTCTGCCAGTGGATATTCTGTCCAGATCCGTCTGGGAGAAAGTGCGCTTTTAAGCGGTATGTCAGCAAAAGCTAAGATTACGATTACAGATAAAGAAAATATTCTTAGTGTTCCTTATGATCTGGTGCAGGAGAATGAGGATGGTTCAAACTATGTTTTGTGTGCAGAAGAAAATAAGGATGGCAGTTATACTGCGGTTAAGAGAACAGTTGTAACTGGCGATGAAGTAAATTATTATACAGAGATCAAAAGCGGAGATATAGAAGAAGGTGATCTTCTGATCATGGATTTCTCTGTCTCAGAAGGAGATGTATTCCAGGGCGAGCTTCTGGATGGAAAATCTGATGAGATGTAGCAGATAAGTATGAAAAATCAAAACTTATTACTATTTATGTCGCTAATAATGAGGCGGCGGAATGGAGATTAACATGTCAGAACAGACGATTATCCGTATGGATCATATTATAAAACGATTTTACATCGATCAGCCCAATGAGCTTGAGATTTTACATGGAATCAGTCTTTCTGTAAAAAAGGGTGAATTTATATCTATCGTTGGAGAATCCGGCTCCGGTAAAAGTACCCTTATGAATATCATGGGTGTATTAGACCGTCAGACAGAAGGGGATTATTTTCTGGATGGAGAAGATGTAAATCAGATGAATGACACTGTACGAAGTGTCATCAGAAATGAAAAAATCGGATTTGTGTTTCAGAATTTTAATCTGATACCCCGGGCAAATGCATTAAAAAATGTGACTTTGCCCTTGATGTATCGGGAACACCGACCGAAAAATACAAAAGAGATTGGAATGGAGATCTTAAAAATGGTGGGAATGGACGATCGTGCCACGCATCTTCCAAACGAGCTGTCCGGTGGACAGAAACAGCGTATCGCCATTGGAAGAGCCATTATAAACAAACCATCTATCATACTTGCAGATGAACCTACCGGAGCACTGGATTCCCAGACAGGTCATATGATCATGGATATTTTCCATAAATTACATGAAGAGCAGGGAAAAACAATCGTACTGATTACTCATTCCAGGGAACTTGCAGCAGAGACACAGCGCATCATTACTCTGAATGACGGGGCGATTGTTTCTGATACAAAGGAAGGGGGCAACGTATGCTGATTGAGAATATAAAAGAAGCATTTCAAAATCTTGTGAGCAACCGCATGCGTTCCGTTCTGACTATGCTCGGTATTATCATCGGTATCGCGGCTGTTATTACAATCACTACCATAGGCACTTCTATCAAAAGTACGCTGAATGCGACGATGAACTCCATTGGAGGAAATAGTATACAGGCATATGTAGATGCAATCTATCCGGAGAATCAGGAAGAATGGGATACATGGGAATATCCCGAAATGAAGGAATCAGATTATATCAGTGATGCCATGTTAAATGAATTAAAAGAAGCATATCCAGATGAGGTACAGGGATATGCCATCAGTTCTGAAATGGGCACGGGTAAGATTAAGAAAAGCAGTGATATCTACGCAAATGTATCAATGAGCGGCTGTACGCCGGAGCAGATTGATTATATGAAACTGAAAGTTATAACAGGTCGTAACCTTACCCAGAAAGATCTGGAAAAGAAAAAACGAGTATGCGTCATTGCAGATACAATGGCATATCGTTATTTTGAAAATGAAAATCCTATCGGACAGCAGATTGTATACGAACGGGAAGACGGAAGCGCATATTCTTTTACTGTAGTCGGAGTATATGAATACAGTGAGGCTGTATTTGGCAGGCAGGATACGACAGTTCCGGAAAAAGACCGTTCGACTACCGTATTTGCTCCGGTCACTGCCATCAATGAACTTACCGGTGAACAGAAAAACGGATATGAGAATGTGACGATCCTGTTAAAGACAGGTGCGGATATCAATGAAGCGCAGATGGATATTGATTCTTTCTTTGCTGATAAATATGCGAGAAATCAGAACTGGATGGTCAGCACTTTTAATATGTCTTCAGACATGGGTATTATCAATACGGTTATTAATGTGGTAACTGTGGCGATTTCCTTTATTGTCGCCATATCTCTGATCGTAGGCGGTGTCGGCGTCATGAATATTATGCTGGTATCTATTACAGAGCGAACGAAAGAAATCGGAATCCGCAAAGCCCTTGGCGCAAAAAATAAAACGATTCAGCAGCAGTTTCTGATTGAGTCTGTGGTGCTGTGTCTGGTGGGAGGCATTATCGGTATTTTACTGGGAATTCTGTTTGGATTCCTGCTGGGAAAAGTAGCCATGTTCGTTATCCAGAGTTATTACAGTGAATACGCAGGTTATATTATTATGAACGTGCATCCGTCCCTGATCGCAATTATTTTATCCGTGTGCTTCTCCATGCTAATTGGAGTGATCTTTGGAACCTATCCGGCAAAAAAAGCAGCCAGAATGGAAGTTATCGATGCATTGCGGTATGAGTAGGTTCTAAATCAATTCTTTCCAAACAACGGCAATGTATTGAAAATAAAAATACAATTAACATTTACAGCGGCTCTCGGGAGTCGCTGTTTTACTGATAGTAAGTCTGATGAGTGATTTTAATGGAAAAAGCAAAAAGGAATACGAAATGAATCCACACAGAGGGATGAGATTTAATTTTGTAAGTGAACTGTGATAAAGAAGTAAAAGAAATTTTAAATTAGTGATTGACAAACTGGCCATGCTCCAGTATAATAACAAATGCGTCAATCGCAGAGACAATATCATAAAGAAAATTACATGGAGAAATACTCAAGAGGCTGAAGAGGCGCCCCTGCTAAGGGTGTAGGTCGTT
>ERZ773103.885-NODE-885-length-33705-cov-6.798544_pt1 | contig 33705 bp, 32 predicted proteins | sample MGYA00511118_ERZ773103 | MGnify/ENA primary metagenome ERZ773103 (study PRJEB29015, sample SAMEA2737821) | human gut metagenome | biome: human gut; feature: human-associated habitat; material: faeces | place: China | collected 2012 ... | reverse complement strand
TGGCCATCATCTTCTGTGTCAGCCATATATTCTCATCCTCATAGCGCATCTCAATGCTGTCCTGCTGATCGCCAACAGAGGCAACATAGGTCAGATATTCCGCTGCACTGGAACGGATGGTTATTTCATCTTTTTTCTTTTTCAAATAGGAGACCTCCTTCTTCGATAAATCACTCTATAATAAACAATGAACGAATTTCTGTATACTCTCATCGCCCATGACAACGCTTATACTTCTTTCCGCTTCCGCATGGACACAATTCATTGCGGCCTATCTTCTTCGGCCAATTTGCTCTTTCCTGAACCATAATAGGAATTTTTCCATCATGCATAAGTTCAAGTTCCCTCAGACGATACAAATATTCAGAGACTCCCAATATAGCTTGAAACATACGCATTGCCTCATTTTCAAATTCAAGTAAATATTCTGTTTTCTTTTTTGTTCTATCTTTCGGATTAGGAATATAAGTTATCAGCTGGTTTACTGAATTGTATTCAACATCATTATGACCGATAGCGTTTCTCAATTTCGCATTCACGAGGATTTTCAAAAAGCCTGTATAGTCCTCAGAATCCAAGCAAAAATGATATCTTGATGCTTTTGTGAGTTTAATATAATCCTCTAAAGACTTTACATTTTTCTCAATTGGATTCATAGCATTGATGTCAGACCTATACTTAATATTGTTAAGAGCAACAGGGATAATCATCAAATTACCTAACGCCTCATAAACATCCAGATAAAACTGTTTTACACTATCAAAACTGCTCGTTGTGGAACCTTCGTATTCAAAATCAAAAGAATTATCTTTACAGTATTGTATAGCCAATGCAGGTATAAGTCTTTGATATACGACCATAAACTCATCGTAGACCTTGTAGATCAGTTCCTGTAATTCTTCAAGGTGGAATCCATCATGAGAATTAAGGAAATCAATCAGGTCCTTCATTTGTGCTGAATCCATTTTCAATATTCCAGCGCTAAACGAAAGGTCATTAAGGATATCTTTTCTTAATGATGAATAAAATCCATGTACTTCAATCATGTGGACAGCTCTCAATGTTTCAGATTCATCTCGACATTGAAAAAAATGACTGAAAAACTCCTTTTGAATCTCTTGAGTTAAGTATTCGCTATTGTTTTTTGCTAAATTGAGAATTCTTTTATAGTTCTTCCACTTTTTAGCAGTTGCATTCAACTTAGACACATCTTGTCCAAATTCCTCATAAGAGTCATTCGTTTTCATACAATTCATATATCGAATAAACGGTGTAATCACTAGCCTCTCTAAATCAGCTGCTTCTACTTGTTTTAAGGTAGGAAATTCACCAGAACACTCAATAATGTAATCCGCATTTTCGTCCTGAACTTCATCAGCATTATCAAAAGAAAAACTTAACCCCGGACGATCCTGCCCTATCTTCACGCTACCAGACAAGGAGGTTCCACATTTACCGCATGCTACTTCTATCGGATGTTCTTCTTGCCAGCCAACTTGCAAACGAACTCTAGTAATACATCCGCAAACCTGACATTTTATAAAAGTATTAAAAACCATAAAACCTGCCTCCTTTCGCTGGATTACATGAACATATCATCGTTCCAAACGAGTTTTACCAAGTCAATGAGTACTGCTATTCTTTCAGTAATTTCATTCTTACCAAATGAATCATACGATTTGAAGCCAAGATTATTATCTAAAACGAACTTCTTAAATTTGGGATTATTCTGATATGCCAAATCACCAAGTGATTCAGTATAGATATTTCCCTCATTGGAACAGTATTTTTTCAGTTTGTAATCATACTTTGCATCATTTAAGCTTGCATTGATGCTCTTATGAAGAAGCAATAACGCACCGATGCTATTTCTCCAACGTCTGAAATCGTCTTGGTCAGAATATTCCGCGGTAAACCATTCATAATGGTCTGTAATAATGTGCTCAATCTCAAATGGATTCTTTGTTTGAGTGTTCATGTAATTGCAGTAGTTTGATGCAACACCAGTCTGTTCTTCAATAAATCCTGTGATACGTGCAAGGATGTTCTTAATGTATTTTTTAGTAAAGCTGTTAAGTCTTAAATCACTTAATGCTGCTGCCGGGTCAAATGCGAGATTGATATACTGCTGTTCTAATTTCTGTTTCAATGTAGAAATATCTGTCATGCGGATATCCTTCGTTACATTAAAGACAAAGTTTTTGATTGTACTGTAATCAACAGAGCGGTAATTTGTTACTCTGGATACAATCAAAACATCAATAAATCTTGCTACCAGATTAATCTTCTCAATAATAACCGGCCATGAATCCTCATAGCATACAGGAGCCAATAAAAGCTGTGGCTGTAATGTGAAATTAACCTGAGCATTGTAATATACATATTTTGTTTCTTCAGCAAAGGTTGTTTCTGCCTGACGAATACGTTCATAAACCTCTGCGAATTTTGCAAATTTCTTTATAAACAATTCAAAGTCGTCGGAACCATTAAGTCCCAGCTTATCACGTTCATCTCGTACCCATTTGTGAAAGGAACCGCCGATGATATCAAAATCCTTATTTACTGCACCAGCTTTTGTTTCACGAATTGTTTCTGCATAGTGAGCTCTCAACCATGCCTTAATAAAGGTCTCATCGCCTTTATCATCGTCCTTCTTCAAAGTAAGAACTTTTTCTTTCCAAAGGCCATTCATTTTTTCTCGTATAGAGTCAGATTTTATCTCCGAAAGCAAATAGCCCTTCAACATTTCGGTGGATGTCAAACTCAAACCACGGTCATTCATTGTAACGAATATCTTATGAGCGTCCTGTTCTGTTGTTGCTACAATCTCAATAAAGAATACTTTTTCTGCAACCCAATCACAAAAATGCAGCAACATATCATCTGTAATGTCTGCCGGGAAAACATCCTGAATATCTTGATAACGACCATATAGATTTTTTACGGACTCACCAGTACCAGTAGTATCAAAGTCAGTATCGTTGAAAATTGCATTCATACAATCCTGCCGGTCATCGACATTGATATTAAAAGACTTCGAGCCAAAGGACTCAGAGAAAATCATGGTTTCAATCATGTTATAACTCTGACCGATGCTCTTTAATCTGTTATTAAGATACATCAGTAGCAATGTCAAAGATGAGAATCTTTGCTGACCATCGATAATAGCATTCTCCCTACCAGCTAATACAATGGAACCCATAAAATACGCTCCATAATCAGCAACTGCCAGCCTAGAATCTCCAGGATGATAATACTCTAAAAATTCCGAAGTTAAATCGTCTATCAGTTCTTCAATATGCTTTCTCTGCCACATATACTCACGCTGATAGTAGTGAATTGAATATTTTGTATTCTGCAAAAGCTGCTTGAGATTCTTTGGTGAACCTTCTATCTTTTTCATTAGTCTTCCTCCTCCAGAAACAGTTTCGGAGCATTGAATCTAATACTTGCTGCTTCTGTCATCACACTTGTATTGCCACAATTCAACAAAGATAAGCGTAATCTTAGCTCATCCGTGCTTCCATCATGGACCACATACTCATTCTTATGTTTTTTGATAAAAGTTGCTGACTCTCTTGAAAAGCCATTTCGCTGCAATAAAATCGTTAATGGATTCGTAGTTCCAAACTCGACATATTCATACCAGTTATTATCAAACTCATCAACGCCATGAATCTTTTTATATTCATTAGAGAACCTCAAAAAATAGTTTGAAATGCTAAAAAGCACAATGTTTTCAATGGCTTCTAGCGTATCCGCAAACACCACATTCCTGTGTTCCTTCGAGTTATCATTATAAATAGTTGGCGGCTGGTATGCTGACACTCTAAAATTTTCCGGATGCTGCTTATGATAATCTATTGCTCTTTGCATAATATAACTCAGTCCAGAACCTTCCATCCATTGAGAAAGTATTACTGCATACCATTTTCTTTTTGATTCATTTCCAAGTGTAGACTTTTCGTAAATTGACCAATCAAATATCTGAGATAACTGATTGAAAAAGCCAATAATGTCATCATATTTAAATCCGTTTTTAGAGGACGGATATTCCAAACCATTCTTAATAGCTATAATAAGCTTCTTCGTTTGATCTACGGAAGTGTTAATATCGTCATCTGGTAGCGTAGGTGAATTATTAAATTTTTCTCTAATCTGGCATTCATCCTCCACTGTTAAAAAATCTGCAAATTCTCTATGCACAAGGCTATCACGTTCTTCCATAATATCTCTTAAAAGAATAAGACCAAACTTACGCATCATTACATAGGATTCTTCCGATTGGTCTTCTCTGCGCTTTGGAATTTCCGAACTACCACTCTTAAGGATTTCTGCAATATATTTCTTTTCTATTCGTTTGAGAGCTTGAGGATTACTTTCAATTGACAGTTCTTGTTCCGGTATCGGCTCTTGAAGCATCTCAATATAGCTTTCCGATGATACAGACTTTTCATCTGAAACGAAAAATACATTTCCATATAGGTTATAGCTGATACGACCAACTCTACCAATCAAGTTCCTAAAATCCACCGGATTCATTTTTCTTCTAAAAATTTTATTGTCTGTAATAAAAAGATTATCAGCAGGTAAATTAACACCCTCAAGAAGTGTGCTTGTGCAAAACATTATGGTGATATTTCCCTTTTGAAACAAATCTTCTATACGAGTACGTATGGAAGCAGGCAAATACCCAATATGATAAGCTACGCCCTTCTTTATCATGCTGGCGAGATAATAATCTCCGTGCACTTCCTGCATAATATCTTTTGAAAGTGAATCTAGTTCCGGATCATTCTTATCAAGAATACCTCTTGATTCAGCAAAGCTCCTTGCTGCGGCTATTGCCTTTGCGCGACCATTGTAATACACAATAGTTTGACTGCGCTTTTCTGGCGGTAATCGTAAATTTTTACCTTCAAACAATAACAGCATATCATTAAGAGTGACGTCTGACTTTTTTATAGAAGCAATCTGAATACGATGGTTTGTTCTCTCGTTATAGACCGAAATATTATTATTGATAAGATCCATAAGAAACTTTATCTGCACAACCGGAGAATATGTAGTAGCCAGTTTACTCTCATCACTACTTTCAATAGCTTCATTCATTAATCGTAAATAAACCTGTGGATTAGGAATATTCGGTAATGCAAAAATAAAATGAGGTTTCTTCTCCTTCTGCAACAGCATATCAACTACTTTATAGTAGAATGGACCTCTGCTATTTTTTCCTGAAAGTTTGTGTGCTTCATCAACAAATAGATAATCTACTTCCAATGATGGATTGCTAATCAGCAAATAAAGCAAACGCTCTGGAGTAAGTACAAAAATAAAATTATGATTTTCTTCCAATGCAATGTCGCTTGCCGCAGTTACAACTCTATAATTACACCGTTTAAGGTTATCTTCCAGATCGTTAATTATTTTAGACCGGACTTCGTTGATTAGTGCTTTGGTCGGCACTATAAGCGCATAGTTTTTCTTCGCCCCACGTAGAATTTCGTCTTTGATAAACATTCTCATTATAAAAGACTTTCCCATCGATGTTGGACCAGAATAACTAAAACATGGATCTGTCAAATGATCATATGCTTCTTTTTGAGCGCTGAAAAATTTCATTTCCGGTGCTGCTGGAATCGTCAAATAATCATTTCTGAACTGTTCAAATATCTTTTCAAACACATTAATATCCTGATATTCAGAATTGATAATCTGCAAACCTTGATGGTTGCCAGCACTCGAAAAAACAGAACCAGCATATAGCTTCACCAAGCCGTCTTCTGGATGCAACTCATTCAACAAGATAATTAATTCTTGAGCCCACATCTTATGGCTATCACTATTGGTCGGATGAGTCGATTTCGACAGTAAATCTGCAAATCTAAGTGCATCCTTCAGATTATATTCTTTTTGCCCAGCTTGAATCTGAAAGAGTTTTAGTGCGTAATTAAACAGAATATTCTCATGAAGTTCATTTAAATAGGCATTGCTTTCAATGTCGACAAATATAGCTTCACCTAATGTTTTCTTATCACTCATAGGTCAACATCTCCTTTCAATACCGCTTCCATAATGTCCTTCTTATCCGTTTCGCCATCATTGAAAGGCAGAACATAAAAATAGAATGAATGCAAATTTAAATTATTATCTCTGATTTTCTGAAGAATGTAATCAATGTTACGACGAATATCCTCCCGCATCTTTTCCTCTACTATTCCTGGAAACTCTGCGACACTATATTGGTTTGGGTCCAATCCAATTGTATAGCCCAAGAAAATCCCATATGAGGTATTATAATTAACCGTTGGATTAGGCGAAGGGACAAAAATCTGTTTTGCAAGCTCAACTTCGTCATCATTTAGAAGCCTGTCAAATATGACGTTGTCCACCATATGCAGTTCTTTGTCTTCGTTCTTTTCTATCTCAACAATGCTCTCAAAGGCAGCATCAATTGCATATGTTAGATCTCCAACAATACTAGAAGCCCCAAACACCACCTGATGATATGGCATTCCTGATACACCACTTGTCAGCAGATGAATTCCATCACATGAGCTTGCATACTGCTTTGCATCAGTAGAAAGCTCCACCCGACTCATAAGCTTTGGTGCTTTTAGTTTTTCCTCTAAAAATGAATACAGTAACAGTTCTCCAAGCTCAGAGCCTGTGCCTTTTATATCCGCTCCTCCATTCTTTTGAAGTACTCTCAAGGCCTGCGATACAATTGCAAAAGCATCTCCCGTAACTTTGAAATGCTCGATTTTAGCACGAGAGAACACATAGTCACCTATATTTCGATATAAGAGTTTTTTCATTTCTTCCGGATTGAACTTATTGTTACGAATATTCAAATGAAAAAGGCGCAGCTCTCCTTGCGTTATCCACGATACCGGGCATGATTGTGTTACTTCACAAAATACCGCGTCAAAATCTCCATGTACAGTTTTAGATAAATTATCGCTCATGCTGCGCCTCCTTCATTATTCTTTTTCTGCTCCGTATGGTGTAGGCGACTCAGCTACCATATTTGCGGTTGATTTAACTTGTGGGTATTCAACAATCTTTGAGCCACTCTTAGGATCATAAGTCATATTAAATACCATATCTGAGAGCCATTTCTTAAAGGACGGATTGTCCTGAAATTGTTTGAATAACTCCATATTGTCGGCCATCACCGAGAAGATGACCTGCTGCAAAGCTCGTTCACTTTCCATACGAGCATTTTGTTTATCAGAATTTTTCATTGCATTTTGATAGCGTTCATCTTTTGCCACCATGTCCGGAATTGCTACAATCTGACGTCTAACGTTGTCAGGTTCTTTCCAGTCAATATTTCCAAACATATCGTTAAAGTCACTTAGAATAATTGAAAGCAGGTCCATTTCCGGATTTACGATATGACCACTTTTCCCTGCTGGAACAGGTGCGACCTCTGCATCTTCATCTGCCAACTTAATTGACATTGACTCTTGTGCCTCCAGCCTATAGCTATCAAGATCAATAACATCTAAAATTCCCTCCGAAAAATCATCATCGCGTGGTGACGGAAGTTTCGGAATAAGCAGATTCAGGAAAATAGATAAGCGTTCCCATTCGGCATTTCCATATGGAAGAATTGCTCCAAGAAAGCCATATGTTCGACAAAAAGCCTTTGCCGAGCTCTTGAACTTAATCTGGTCTTCTGTATCCAAATTCTTATAAATCACAGCGCATGTATCAAGAATAGGGTCAAGTTTATCCCTTTCTGCACCATCAAGATACAGATTTACCAGCTGTTCTACATTTTCCTCTGAATAGACCTGATATTCTTCCATTGTCGCTATCAAATCATACAACTTATTAGGGTCAGTTTCACCAGAAAGCAATGTTGTTCTATAATATCTAGAGAAAGACTTCTCTATCATGTCAGGACTATTTGCAAAATCCAGCACGAAAGTATCATGTTTCTGCGGATGACATCTATTCAACCTAGACAATGTCTGAACAGCCTTAATATCATAAAGCATCTTATCTACGTACATCGTATGTAACAGAGGCTCATCGAAACCAGTCTGGAACATATCAGCAACAATAAGCATCCGGTATGGATCGGTCTTAAGCATCTTTGGAATCTTCGCATCTGGAAAACCGTTTAATCCAGCAGATGTTAACGCAGGTTCTTGATCTTGATATTTATGCTCACCAGAGAAAGCAACGATTGTCTTATAAGGACTGTGTCTGGCTGAAAGGCATTTATTAATTGCATAGTAATATTCTATACAACGAGGAATACTCGATGTTACAACCATAGCACGGGCTTGTCCACCGATCTTTCCCTTTGAAATAACCTGCTCGTGGAAATGTTCAACCATCATTTCTGCTTTCTGTGAGATAGTATAGCTATCACTTTCGACAAAAGCACGTAGCTTTTTCTGGGCACGTTTCTTATCAAACATCGGATCATCCTGCACCGTCTTCATCAACTTATAGTAGCTTGAAATTGGTGTGTAATATTTCAGCACATCAAGAATAAAGCCTTCTTGAATTGCCTGTTTCATTGTGTACGAGTGGAACGGTCTGTGCTGCGCTTCTCCATCTTCGTTCAAAACAGGATTGCCGTTTTCATCAACAACAAGTGTGCCAAAAGTCTCCAATGTCTTGTTCTTTGGAGTTGCTGTAAATGCAAAATAACTGGCATTCGGAAGCAATTTACGGCCTTCCATCATAGCATTAATTTTATCTTCATTATCCATTTCGTCTTCCGAAGCAAGGCCTGAAAGGGCCAAGTTCATCTGTGCAGAGTTCCGTCCATTTTGGCCGGAATGAGCCTCATCAATGATAACTGCGAAATGATTTGTTTTATGCGTGGCTCCAATATCAGGCACAACATACGGAAATTTTTCTACTGTTGTAATGATAATTCTTTTTCCATCTTGAATAGCTTTTCTTAGATCACCTGAATGTTCTGCCCATGCAACCGTATTAGCCACCTGCATGAACTGCTTGATATTGTCTCGAATCTGCTTATCAAGGATGCGACGGTCCGTAACAACAAGTACAGAATCAATCATTGGATGTCCATCTTTTTCAAGGCCAATAAGCTGATGCGCCAACCATGCTATTGAATTAGATTTCCCGGAGCCTGCACTATGCTGAATCAGATATCTCTTTCCCACACCATTAGTTTTAACGTCTGCAAGTAGTTTTTCTACACAATCCAACTGATGATAACGAGGAAAAATCTGCTTTGCTGATTTTTTCTTGGTTTCAGGATCTTCTTCAATAACAACCTGTGCATAATTTTCAATGATGCGACTAAGTTTATCCTTAGTAAGAATCTTCTTCCAAAGATAATCCGTCATAAGTCCATCTGGGTTTGGCGGATTACCAGCTCCATCGTTGTAACCTTTATCAAATGGGAGAAACCAACTCTTCTTCCCATCCAATTTCGTACAGAACTTAACACGTGCATCATCCACAGCAAAATGCACCATACAACGTTTGAACTGAAACAATAGCTCTCGTGGATCACGATCATCCTTGTACTGTTGAACTGCGTCATCAACATTCTGCTTCGTGAGCTGGTTCTTCAACTCAAAAGTGATAACTGGAAGTCCATTGATAAATATACACATATCCAGTGCCAGTCTTGTAGAATCATTTGAATACATCAGCTGGCGAGTTATACTGAAAATATTCTTCTCGTACATTTCTTTCGCCTTAGCATTATTTTCTGTAGGCGTAAGATAAAACATAATCAAATTTGCCGGATATACCTTCACTCCATTACGAAGTACGTCAATGACACCTCTCTTTGCAATTTCACCCTGCAGGCGATTCAGAAACTGTTTCTTTTTTATATCAGTTTTGAATACACCAAGCTTCTCTAATGCATCCGGCTGCGTATCCTGAAGAAAGCGGAATAATCTTGTCTCATCAATGGCATAATCGCGATTGTAATCAACATTCGTTCCTTGTTCATAATCATTCTGATTAACAAGCCAATTGACGATTATAGATTCTAAACCGTCTTCTTTGGTATTTGAAAATTGCATACCTAATCCTCCTGTTCCTCGTCTACATCAAAATCTACATCTCCTAAATCACTATCTGCAGATTCATCTGTAAATTCATATTCCGGTATTTCTATGTCACGAACATCTATATTACCTGTCACTACGTCTGAGATAAGTCTATTCTTTAATTCGTGCAAACCAGAAATTTCCGACTTTTTTATTTCAATCAATTCATCAATCTTTGATAATGTTGAATCTAATTTCTTTAAGATTTCTTCTTGTTCCTTTATTACTGGAATGCCAAGTGTGAAATTCTTAATATAATTTGCAGAAATTCTCTTTTGTCCTGCGGAACCAGTCATTACGCGTTCACCTAATTTTCTAAAGTGCTGCGTCATTGTTATCATGTATAAATAACGTGACAAAATTTCGTCACCAGGTCTTAAATTAATGAATTCTGTGGTTCCAAAGCCAATTTCAGTATCGAGTGTATCCAGACATGCACCTTTTCCATTCTCAAAACAAGGAGTTATCTTTGCTACAACAACATCGCTTTTTGCGAAAGATGAATACCCAGATTTAATTTCCTTTAACGGTCTTTTAATAGAACAATCAATTTCTCCGCGCTCTGAAACATTTTCCATTGGTAAAAACGTGAGCAACTCTTCGTCATCCAAAACTTTTACAATATCTGCTACAGAAGCATTAATCTTTGCAACTCTCTTGATCGGCATAACTTCCCATGTCGATGGAATATCACCAAGCCAATATATTCCACTAGACTTCATGTCACCATGATAAAACCCATGTAAAATCCCACTGTCTATTGTTGAATTTCGCAATTCACATAGACTTTCAATCTCTTTTTTCTTAATATTTATTAGCTTATTAATTCCAGAAACTTTCCAGTCCAAAAAGCGAACGATTTGTTCTTGTTCATCGTGTGGAGGGACAGGTAAAAGAATATTCTTCATTTCACTGTATCTTGTAGTCCAAAGATCTGCAACAATTCCTCGACCATAATGGTAATACTCCTCAGAAAATGGCTGACTACGCATAAGATAATGCACATACTTGTTGTCCCAACTGTTCCTTGGAGTTAATACTATGTTTATCAAAGATACCGAACCATCTAATTCAGATACACCACATGATCCTTTTCTGTCAGAACGGCTATTAATTACAAAATCCCCTGAACAAACAAGTTTTCTATTATCTCCAGAGTCGGATTTTGCAGCATTAGCCAACTGCGGTACTATTCCCAGCTTTGTTACTGACAAAGGTGAATAGTCCGCATCGGATACTTTTGTTTTCCTTTCAGAGAAAAGAGAACCGATCTTTTTACATTCCCAATGTTCGGGTATTGATCCAAGCCAACCAGTGGGAGCCTCTACCATAGATTTGTATTCACCCATTATAAAATTCCTCCCATAATATCAGCCATCATTCCATCCGCTTCTTTTTCCAGTGAGTTAAGACTTTTTATAATTTCTGACATTTCACGAAGTTCTACTGGCTTGTAGAAATACTTTGTAAAGCTGATTTCGTAGCCAATCTGTGTCTTTTTCTCATCAATATAAGCATCTGGAGCGTAGGTAAGAACTTCGTTTTGCATAAATGCTTCGATTCCGCCTTCGTATGTGAATGGGATATTCTCAGTGTCACGAAGTTCAGTGTCTGGCTCATTGGTGGCTACAGCGGTTGCATCTTTCTCAGTAATAAATGGACGCACTTTATTAAGTTGTGCTTTCTTGAGCTTTGTCGCTTTTGCAAACGCTATCCAATCATCAAGTGGAGCAGTAGCAGAGGCTTTTGCAATGGCAGCCGTTACTGTCTCGTATTCATCCGTTTTCTTGAAAGTATCCGTAGGAATCATGCGTTCTGGGAACACTCTTAAACGAAGAGGTCTTTCTACAGTTACATTCCAATAAGCAAAGTCATTATTATCAAATATCTTGCTAACTTCACTTTCTTCCATATCAAGAAAGATACGCATAATCTCTTTACGAATGTCAGGTGTGAACTCGCAGTTCTTTTTACCCATATTTTTACGAAGAGGTGACTTCATAGCAGTTGCGTCTATCAACTGAATCTTGCCCTTTCTACGTTCTTCTTTTTTATTAGAAAGAATCCAAATAAACGTACCAATTCCTGTATTGTAGAACATGTTTTCAGGAAGTGCGATGATAGCCTCAACAAGGTCGTTTTCAATAAGATATCTACGTGCATTGCTTTCTCCGCTACCAGCGTCGCCTGTAAAAATAGAAGATCCATTATGAACTTCCGCAATTCTACTTCCTAGAGGAGTATCTTTCTTCATTTTTGAGACATTGTTCAGAAGGAACAACAGCTGCCCATCACTGGTTCTCGGAATCATCGAAAGTTGAGTTCCATCTTCCAGACAAGCATTAAATCTGCTATCAAGAATATCCTTTTTACCTCCCATTTTTTCGGCATCGGTTTTCCAGCTCTTTCCATAAGGGGGATTTGCTAGCATAAAATCAAACTGGCGAGTTGCATTTCCATCTGCAGACAATGTGGAACCATAAGCAATATGATCCGCTTGATCTCCATCACCTTTCAAAAGCATATCAGCTTTACAAATAGCATATGTTTCAGGCTGAACTTCTTGTCCAAACAAATGAATAGAAACATTTTTACCACGTCTTTTTGCAATATTCAAAAGTCTATCTTGCGCTACAGTGAGCATGCCCCCTGTTCCACAAGCTCCATCATAACATGAATATGTTGCATCCATAATCTGATCTGCTACCGGAACAATAATAAGGTCAGCCATTAGTTCAACAACATCACGAGGTGTCCAGTGTTCACCTGCTTCCTCGTTATTTTCTTCATTAAACTTACGAATCAGTTCTTCAAAAATAGTCCCCATTCCATGATTATCCAATGCAGGCAGCTTGATTGTCGTCATTGTATCATCTGTATAAACCGGTTTTGGGCTCAGGTTGATGGTCGGAGAAACAAACTTTTCAATAACAGCACCAAGAATGTCTGCATCAATCATTGTATCAATCTGATTACGAAACTTGAATTTTTCCAAAATTTCCTGAACATTAGGAGAAAAACCATCAAGATATGCTTCAAAATCAGCTTTAAGTGTCTGTTTCTTTGCACGACTTGTCAGATCTTTCAGCAAGAACGGAGAAGCATTACAAAACGCCTGATCTGCAGCATTGCACAGGGCCGGCCACTGGTTTGTAATACCAGCCTTATCCATAGTATCTTTCATTTTAAGAACGTCTGTTTTTGTATCTTCTAACATTGCATCCAAACGGCGAATAACCGTCATCGGGAGAATGACGTCACGATACTTACCACGTACATATACATCCCTTAAACAATCATCTGCAATTCCCCAAATAAAACTCACTATTGAGTTTTGAATTTGATTATCCATATAAATTTACCTTTAACCTTTCATCTGTTTGCTTTGTAACCTTATCAATTTTAAATTATTAGGTGTCCGTTAATCTGGTCTCATTAATTTTCTGTGCCAGAATTGTCATCAGCAGCCCCTCCGGAGCGAATCCAATCATCAACTTCTGATAACTTAAATTTCCAGAGGCGGCCCACCTTATAAGCAGGCATATTTCTTTTTGCAATCCATTGTAAAATCGTATCTCGTCCAACTCCAAGATACTCCTGCACTTCTTTCAGTGTCGACCATTTTTCAATAATCTGTTCCTTCACTTTGAACCTCCGTTTTAGTCTCTCTTATACTTAGCATCTATAGTTACACTAAAAATTGTATCTCTTTTTGGAAAACAGTTCTGTCCATCAGCATCCTGCATTTCCCATTTACAATATGTAATTCCGTCAAAGCCACGGCCATCTATGGTCGTGGTTATTTTTATACTCTGATTCGGCTTTATATCTGGTAATTCAATTACAGACGGATTAGCTTCTGGGCGATCTTTATCGCCTCGCATATATACCAGTTTTCTTCCAGTCCAAACCAGCTTACCTGTATTTATAATTTCCCACTGATGAATAACTTTTTCATAGCTTTGAATCACATGTATTCGATTGTAAAAGGCATTAACACTATCACCCATATATAAAGGCTGAGGCAATGCACCTGTTATTTCTTCGCTATTGTTTGTCTTCTCAGCTTCATATGTCATAGCAAGAATATCGTCAACATCGTCTGTCCCATTAATCAATTCCTGCATCTGACGGGTCAACGCAACACATAGCGCTTTTTTATTACAATCTGTTTTTTCCGGAATACCAAAGTCAATGATTACTCCCTCTTCATCTGTAATGTTCTCCTCAAAAAAAGTTATTAATTCTTGCGTTCTATCCGTACTTCTGAATCCTGATTTCAGCTCATCTGTAAAAGGTTTTCCGCCAGAATATAGCTGTTTCGCATAACTATCGGAAATATAACTGTTTCCAGCAGCTTTGAACATTTCTTTCACAAAAGCTTTTTGACTTTTAATTTTTTTGCAATAAGGTCTTACGCCTTTGCAAAGCCTTGAAAGATTCAATCTGGCACCTCCTTTTCTGAGTGAATATAGTTTCTCATTTTTATTATATTACTTAAACCAGCAAAAATCAACCCATTATGGCATTAATAATTTGTAAATCATTATAAACCAACTTTAACCGACATTTGATATGAGTGTCTTCATAAGTGTCCAAAGTGTCTTTTTTCAGTGTTCTGCCCCAATTTCAAGTGTCTTTTCCAATTGATAAACTTAAATCATCAAGATTAAGGCAGGTGATTTTAATGACAAAATCAGAAAAAAGAATGTGGCTCACCAACATCGAGAATGCCGCTGATGCTGTGGCAGCCGAATATGGTTCTGAAGTAGCCCAATCTGTATTCCAACGTTACGACGCTCATGGAACATACGATTTAAGCCCTTGCTACTACAGTGAAGTTTTCGCTGATTTGGATCTTATCGCAAACGACAACTAAAACAAAACGCCCTGAGCAAGGCGTAAAACTACTTTCTTGACCATCAACTCACCATCTTCGTGGCCACGTGGTGTGTTCGTAGCTGATGAACAAGAGAACATTATCAATAGAGTGCCAGCTTACGAACGGCTGGTCACCGGAAAGAAGCGGAGTTATCCGCATGAGGTGACCATCTTATGAAAAACACTGGCAGCCATAACGGTTATCTCCGCTTCGTACATGAAGCCAACGGAGGTAAAAGTTATGGCAATCAAAGTAAACAGTATCGTATCTACATTAAGGAATCTAAAAGCTGGGTAGATGTAAACAAGGAGTTCTACACGGACTACTATCGTGACATCAATGCCTATCGCAAGCGTCAGCAGGAACATGGCCGTTGTGTCTGCCCTGCAAGCAAGCGTTATTTATGCGACATGGACTGTATGACCTGTCCGTATGCCAAGGCTGGCGACCAGCTTTCTCTCGATAACACCGTAAGCGACGGTGAAGGAAATGAAAAGAGCTGGCTTGATGACATGCCGGATGAATCCGTAGCTATCGCTGAATTAATGGAGGATGCAGAACTTCTCCGTGCCCTCTATGCAAAGCTGAATGAGCTGGACCCGGAAGGCCGTCTTATCTGCCAGCTTATTATGGAAGGAAAATCTGAGCGTGACTGTGGCAAGGAAATGGGGCTCTCCCGTAATACCTTTGTATACCGCAGGGACAAGCTGTTCCAGAAGCTTCGTTCAGATCTGAAAGATTACATCTAATTTGAATGGTCGTCCTCTGATTTTTCAGGGGACGATTTTTCTTTTCAAAAAACTTTTTATAATTTTTCGGCCAAACGGCCATCTCACCTCCATTGAGTAGTGTAAGGCGAAACAAAGCGACCTACAGAAAGCGAGGTGAACACAGTGAATCAGACCTTTCACAACAGAAGCGGCACTGACGCAGAAGTAATTGCTACTCTCACAGCAATCAGTCAGGTATCCGCAAGAATGGCGAAGAATCTCAGACTCATCGCCGTACAGAGACAATCCAAGGAAGGAGGAACAACAAATGTCAAAAATGAACGATATGGCTATGACCATCGAAGAACTCAGAAATGCTGCCGCTACTATTAACGATGCGGCAAACTGGCTCGCACATCAGTTTTCATCCGACGCTCAGCAGCAAAGAGAAAATATTACTGCTACTACAGAGGAAAAATCAAAGCCTACACTAACCCTTGAGGAGGTTCGAGCTGTTCTGGCTGACAAATCTCGTGCTGGACATACGGCTGAGATTCGAGAACTTCTTAAAAAGTACGGTGCAAGCAAGCTGTCACTCGTAGACCCAAAAGATTATGAATCCCTGCTAAGGGAAACGGAGGTGCTCTAATATGCTACCAAAAGGACATGCACTTCTCTCCGCATCCTCTTCTGACCGATGGCTTCACTGCCCACCGTCAGCAAGGCTCTGCGAAACCTATGAGGATAAAGGTAGCGATTATGCTGCGGAAGGCACCGATGCACACGCTCTTTGTGAGTACAAGCTCCGTAAAGCTCTCGGCATAAAAGCTACTGATCCAACAAAAAGCCTAAATTGGTACAGCGCCGAAATGGAAGATTGTGCCACAGAATATACCAGTTTTATTATGGAGCTTTTGGAAGATGCCAAGCAGACCTGCTCCGATCCAGTTGTTCTGATTGAACAGCGAGTGGACTTTTCCCGTTGGGTGGAACAAGGCTTCGGAACTTCAGATGCTATTCTCATCAGCGATGGAACTATGCATGTGATTGACTACAAACACGGTCTTGGAATACTTGTTTCCGCTGAAGACAATCCACAGATGAAATGCTACGTCCTTGGCGCTCTGGAGCTTTTTGATGATATTTATGACATCGATATGGTCAGCATGACCATCTACCAGCCCAGACGTCAGAACGTTTCTACCTATGAGGTCAGCAAGGATGACCTGTATCAGTGGGCCGATGAAGTTCTGAAACCTACCGCTGACTTAGCCTTTGCCGGTGATGGAAACTTCCTGTGCGGTGAATGGTGCGGATTCTGTAAGGCAAAGCATGAATGCCGGGCCAGAGCGGAAGCCAATCTTCTACTCGCACAGCACGATTTCAAACTACCACCTCTGCTGGAAGATTCGGAAATCGAAGTTATCCTTTCCCGTGTCGATGAACTGGTCTCCTGGGCCAACGACATCAAGGAGTATGCACTTCAACAGGCAATCAGTGGTAAAGAATGGACAGGCTGGAAACTGGTCGAAGGTCGCTCCAACCGCAGATATACCAACGAAGACGCTGTATCAAAAACTGTCGAAGCCGCTGGTTTTGACCCTTATGAAAAAAAGCTACTTGGTATCACTGCTATGCAGAAGCTACTCGGCAAATCTCGCTTCGAGGAACTCCTTGCAGCCTATATTGAAAAGCCACAAGGCAAACCTACTCTTGTGCCGGAAAGCGATAAGCGCCCGGCAATGAACACAGCAAAAAATGATTTTATGGAGGAATATGACAATGAGTAAAAATGTAAAAATGACAAATCCAATGAAGGTTATCACTGGTCCTAACACACGCTGGAGCTACGCCAACGTCTGGGAGCCTAAGTCCATCAACGGTGGCACTCCGAAGTATAGTGTCAGCCTGATTATCCCGAAGTCCGACACAAAGACTGTTGCAAAGATTGAAGCTGCTATCGAGGCTGCATACCGTGAAGGTGAAGCAAAGCTCAAGGGCAATGGCAAGTCCGTACCTGCTCTTTCCGTACTTAAAACGCCACTTCGTGATGGAGATCTTGAAAGACCGGATGATCCTGCATACGCTGGCAGCTACTTTGTGAATGCAAATGCAACCTCTGCACCTGGTATCGTAGATGCAGACCGCAATCCTATCCTCACCCGTTCTGAGGTTTACTCTGGAGTCTACGGTCGTGCCAGCATCAGTTTTTACGCTTTCAATAGCTCCGGCAATAAAGGCATCGCCTGCGGCCTTAACAATCTGCAGAAGATTCGTGATGGCGAGCCTCTTGGCGGTAAAGCATCTGCTGAATCTGACTTTGCAACTGATGACGATGATGATTTTCTTGACTAATGGAGGTGGCAAACTATGAATACGATCACAATTAGCACAATTCTTGTAAACATCTGTATCAGCTGCTTCGCTTGCGTCGGTCTTACTACTGCAATCTCTATGATTCAGAGTATCATCAACGATCATAAACGTGAAAAGCGTGAGCAGGAAAAGGACAAGCGCGACCTCGAATACCACGAAAAGCGCATGAAAGACTTTAAGTAATCTATCAACCTGCTGGCGGTGGGCTCACTGCCGCCAGCACATTTTCTGACAAAAGGAGACAACCTATGAATGAATTTGCAGAAATCTTAAATCTATTTATTGCTAATGTCATCGCCTATACCTTTTTTGCGGCGGTATATGGCTTCATCATCTACAACGTAGGAAAAATCATTTTTTACCTTGTTCGTTATGCGGTATACCACATTCGTCGTGACATCAATAAATATAAATCCAATAAAGATAAACAGTAACAAGGCAGGCGGCAGGGATTTCTCTGCTGCCTGTTTTGTAGAAAGGACAATCTCATGAAAACACTTAGTATCGATATTGAAACCTACAGTGATGAGCCACTTCAGAAAACTGGAGTATATCGCTATGTAGAGTCACCTGATTTTGAAATCTTACTCTTTGCCTACAGTATAGATAGCCAGCCTGTTCAAGTCATCGATCTTGCCTGCGGAGAACAGATTCCAAAAGAGATCCTTCTTGCTCTAGAGGATGAATGTGTCATCAAGTGGGCCTTCAACGCTTCCTTTGAACGTATCTGTCTTTCTCGTTTCTTAGGTTATCCGACCGGAGAATATCTGAAACCAGAAAGCTGGCGTTGCTCTATGATTTGGTCCGCCACGATGGGACTTCCACTCTCCTTGGAAGGTGTCGGCGCTGTTCTGGGACTTGAAAAGCAAAAACTCTCAGAAGGTAAAGATCTCATCAAATACTTCTGCCAGCCTTGTGCTCCTACCAAAGCCAATGGTCAACGCACAAGAAACCGCCCTTTCCACGCTCCGGACAAGTGGGCCCTGTTCAAGAAATATAACATCCGTGATGTAGAAACGGAAATGGGCCTCCAGCAGAGGCTCTCAAAATTCCCGGTTTCAGCTCAGATCTGGGAGGAATATCATCTGGATCAAGAAATCAACGACCGAGGTGTCCGCTTGGATATGGACCTTGTTACTGCCGCCATTGAGATGGATACTCGCTCTCGAAAAGAACTTACAGATACTATGAAAACAATCACGGAACTAGAAAATCCAAACTCCGTCCAGCAGATGAAGGCATGGCTTTCCGATAACGGATTGGAAACAGATACTCTTGGTAAGGAAGCTGTCACAGATCTCTTAAAGACCGCTCCTCCAAAGCTCGCACAAGTTCTCACCTTAAGGCAGCAATTAGCCAAATCCTCCGTCCGCAAATATCAGGCAATGGAAAAGACAGTATGCGCCGATGGTCGCGCCCGTGGCATGTTCCAATTTTATGGAGCCAATCGCACTGGCAGATTTTCCGGCCGTAATATCCAGCTGCAAAATTTACCACAAAACCACCTGGCAGATCTTGCAGAAGCACGCTCACTGGTACGCTCTGGCGACTTTGAAGCCGTTAAACTCCTCTATGAAGATGTGCCGGATACACTCTCACAGCTTATCCGCACCGCTTTCATCCCCAGAGAAGGTACACAATTCCTGGTGGCTGACTTTTCTGCTATTGAAGCTCGTGTAATCGCATGGTTTGCCGGTGAAAAATGGCGTCAAGATGTCTTCGCCAAAGGTGGCGACATCTACTGTGCCTCTGCAAGTCAAATGTTTAAGGTTCCCGTTGAAAAACACGGTATCAATGGTCATCTCAGACAAAAAGGTAAAATTGCAGAACTTGCCCTTGGATACGGTGGTTCTGTGGGTGCTCTGGATATGGGGCTTACCGAAGAAGAACTTCCTCCTCTAGTTGATGCATGGCGACAATCTAATCCGAACATCGTCAAATTCTGGTGGGATGTAGACCGTGCCGTCATGGAAGCTGTAAAATTCAAACATACTACCTCGGAATATGAGCTGACCTTCTCCTACAGGAGTGGCATGCTTTTTATCACTCTCCCATCGGGAAGAAAACTGGCATATGTGAAGCCGAAGATTGGGACGAATAAATTCGGGGGGGGCAGTGTATTACTTATGAAGGCATCGGAAGCACCAAGAAATGGGAACGTCTTGATTCCTATGGTCCGAAATTTGTCGAAAACATCGTACAGGCCACTGCCCGTGATATTCTTTGCTACGCTATGCAGACACTCCGCTACTGTTCTATTGTCATGCATATTCACGATGAAGTTGTCATCGAAGCTGATCCCAGCATGTCATTGGATGCAGTTTGTGAGCAAATGGGCCGCACACCACCTTGGGCCCAAGGGCTACTGCTAAGAGCCGATGGCTATGCGACACCATTTTATAAAAAAGATTAGATTTTTTCGGCCAAACGGCAAACTCATCTCCATTTAGTAGTGGAGATAAAAATTTCATTTCTGTTTACATCAAAATGAGGCGTTCATCTCCAATGGATATTAGAGATGGGCGTCCTTTTTCCATGTCCATCCGGAAAGGAGGAATCTGACATGTCAATAAGCAAATACAACAACGAAGGCTATCCTGACCCTACTGCTTTCGGTACTCTTTCTTCAATCGAAAACGAGACCCGTGCGCTAAGAGCTTTCAGACCAATCGTGTATATCTGTTCTCCCTTTGCCGGAGACATCGAAAAGAACGTAGTTGCTGCCAGAACCTACAGCCGCTTTGCAGTAGAGCAAGGATGCATTCCCATCGCACCACACCTGCTGTTTCCACAGTTTTTGAACGACAACGACCCGAAAGAACGTGAACTTGGCCTTTTCTTTGGAAATGCCATCATGAGCAAATGTTCTGAAATTTGGGTCTTTGGAAGTCATATATCTCCTGGCATGGAAGCAGAAATCAAACGAGCCAAGTGGAAAAATTACCGCCTGCGCTATTTCACTGAAAATCTTGAGGAGGTTTAACACATGTACGAAGTAAAAGAAAATTCAAGGATATTAAAAGACGGAACCGAAATCACAACATACAGTAGAGACGTCATCAGCTGCAATATCTTAGAAGTTGAGGCTGGAACCACGGGCTATTGTGGCAGTGATACCGGTCACGGTGGACGCACCTATTTTCGTATTCAAGATGCAGCCTGCACAGACATGGAAATCCATAGCTATACCACTCGCTGTGGCAGTAACGGTTTTGAGGTCTACCTCGGTGGTGATTGCGAACTGGAAACCATGATCCGTGCTTTAAAATTTATCACCAAGGTTCTGGAAGATGAATCCAAGGAGGTGTATGACTAATGTTCACCATTTATTCTGCAGACGTTACCGGAAATCCCGGTAACTGCTCCTATCCGCATAAGCATGTCATTTTAGATGAAGACAGCCTTAAAGCTGCCATCTGCCATGACTATGTCTGCGCCGAATATAAAAACAGTTACCGCAATGGCGATAATTTCATTGGCAGCGACTGCCTTCCTGTGGATTGCGATAACGACCACTCTGAAAATCCGAATGACTGGGTCACTCCTGATGATATTATGCAGGCCTTTCCTGGCGTCAGCTTTGCGATCCACTATAGTCGCTACAATAATCGTGAGAAAAATGGCAAGGCGGCAAGGCCAAAATTCCATGTTCTGTTTCCAATCGAATATGTATCGGATTCCTCTCTTTACAGCGATATGAAGAAGCTGGTCAATTCCATCTCCCCTTATTTTGATACACAGGCACTGGACGCAGCACGTTTCTTCTTTGGAACGATCACTGCAGATGTTGCCCTTTATCCGGGACGTATGAATCTGACTGAGTTCTTGGATGAGGACCTGTTTGATGAAGATTTACCGGACGGTCAATACGACGGCACTTCTATTCCTGAAGGAAGCCGTAATGCCACCTTGTCCCGTTTTGCCGGTCGTGTCATCAAGAAATACGGAGACAGCGACAAGGCATATCAGACATTTATAGAGGAATCAACAAAGTGGACACCTCCACTGGAAGCAGCCGAGCTCACTACTATCTGGCACAGTGCCCAACATTTTTATGCAAGACTTGGTGATTAGATGGGCCACACACCATTTGGCTATAAAATAGAAAACGGTATTGCAGTTATCGATCAACCGGCTGCCGATAAGCTCAGACAGCTTTACAAAAATTATCTGAGTGGTATGTCCTTAACAAAGGCTGCATCTGCTGCCGGAATTAAAACTTATCACGGCACTGCTAAGAGATTGATGGAAACCGCCCATTATCTTGGTGACGGTTTCTATCCTGCCATTATCGATGAAGACACCTATCAAAAAGCACAGGCGGAACGTAAGCGCCGAGCCACAGCACTCGGACGAAATAATAAGCAAACACAAATGAGGAAGCTACAGATACCTACCCATTTCCATATGGGTGAGGTCACTGCCCTTTATGACAATCCCGTCAAACAGGCAGAATATCTGTACAGCCTCATAGAAAGCGAGAGTAAATAATGGGAAATGTAATGTTAATTCCTGCAAGGCGACAGGTTGGAAGCAACGCCAGAAAGCAGGAAGAAGAAAAGCCAAAACTCCGAGTCGCAGCGTACTGCCGCGTCAGTACAGACAACGATGAGCAGGCTACAAGTTATGAAGCTCAGGTCGAGCACTACACAGAGTACATTCAGAAAAATTCTGATTGGGAATTTGCCGGAATTTATGCTGATGACGGTATATCCGGCACCAACACCAAAAAGCGAGAAGAATTCAATCGTATGATTGATGACTGCAAAGCCGGTAACATTGATATGATCATTACCAAGTCCATCAGCCGATTTGCCAGAAACACACTGGACTGCCTGAAATACATAAGGCAGCTCAAGGACATGAACATACCGGTTCTGTTTGAAAAAGAGTCCATCAATACAATGGATGCCAAAGGCGAAGTCCTTATCACCATCATGGCTTCTCTGGCCCAGCAGGAATCGCAGTCCTTAAGTCAGAATGTCAAGATGGGATTACAATATCGTTACCAGCAAGGCAAGGTACAAATCAACCACAATCGCTTCCTTGGCTATACAAAGGACGCAGATGGGAATTTAGTCATTGATCCAGAACAGGCCGAAACTGTAAAGCGTATTTATCGAGAATATTTAGAAGGTCTCAGTATGGACAAGATTGCCGCCGGTCTGGAGCGTGACGGTATTCTTACCGGTGCCGGAGGAAAAAAGTGGCACACAAGCACCATCAACAAAATTCTCCGTAATGAGAAGTACATCGATGATGCCCTGCTCCAAAAGACCTACACCACCGACTTTCTTAACAAAACCAGAGTTAAAAATAACGGTCTTGTTCCACAATCCTATGTAGAAGGCGATCACGAAGCCATTATTCCGAAAGACATTTACCTGCAGGTACAGGAAGAACTTGTCCGCAGGCGAGTGGTAAAAACCAGTGCCAACGGCAAGAAACGAAGCTATAGCTGCAACCACTGCTTCTCTCAAATAGTTATCTGTGGAGAATGTGGCGAAATGTTCCGAAGACTCCACTGGAACAATCGAGGCGTCAAGTCCATTGTCTGGCGCTGCATCAGCAGGTTAGAATCCACCGGGCTTGAGTGCCACGCTCGAACCATCAATGATCTGGTTCTTCAGGATGCCGTTGTCGAAGCCATCAATCAAATGCTTGGTGACAAAAGCAATTATCAGGCACAGCTCCAGCTTAACATTGCCGCAGTTATCCGGGCATCACAGGCAACAGCCATTGACAGCATTGACGAAAATCTGATGGCCCTGCAACAGGAGTTAATCCAGAAAGCCAACAGCAAAGAATACTACGACGAAATAGCGGATGAGATCTTCAGGCTCCGAGAACTCCGCCAGAAAACAACCGTCGATACCGCCGCAAGGGACGAACAGATAAAGCGAATTAATGACCTGCAGGGTTACATCTCACAGCAGACCGCCCTCCTTACTGAATTTGATGAAGCACTGGTTCGACGCTGGATCAAGCAGATCACCATCTGGGATGACCGCATCACAGTTGAATTAAAATCCGGCGTCAGCATTAATGTAGATGCATAACTTCATAGACGCACGAAGGCTCCTCACCACTGGATAATTTCCGGTGATGGGGAGTCTTCATTGTTTATTCTTTCAACGTATTTATCACATTAATGCTTTCCAGATATTTAGGATACTCAGATTTTCTCTTTTCCATCCTCTTAATTACACCATTATCATAAGTAATCATGACATGTAAATCTTGAACGTTACAGAGAATAATTGCATCTAATAAGTCATTTTTCCAAAGTGCTGCACCTTTGGTCATAATACCAACAAGTGTATCGTAATAATAATCCTGCAATGCAGTTAATTTCACTTTTTTATCAAATATACTTTTTAGCTTTGATATATGGTTCTTCAATTCTGGATCATTATTGCTCTTCCAATATTTAATAGCAAGTCTTTGTAAGAAAGCTGTGCTTGTTTTTGCCTTCATTTTGTTGCTCAATTTTTCTGTGTCATGGGAATAATCCTCTGAAGAAAGCCAATCATCTATATCCGGGATTTCATCTTCGTCTTTAACAGCTTTTGCTCTTTCGATGAACGGGATTCCTTTTTCAAGTTCAAAGGCCAGCAGATTATAGAAACAGTTTCTAACATAGTTTTCGCAATCATCTGTTTTATATCCTTCTGTAAATATGTCAACAAATACTTCAAGATTTATGTTTGCAAACATTCGAAACGCCTTCTCAAATACTTCAAAACAAAATCCTGAAGGTTCTACTCCATCAGACATCGCAGAAAAATAAAAGCCAGAAAATAGACACATATCAAATAATATAGATATAAACCGGCTCTCAGCATCAATTTTATTTTCAAGTATGTTAGAACATAAAGTTTGTAATTCACTTTCTGTAAGATTTATTATATCGCCAGTAAAATTATTAGGAAGTGGATTAATCACGTTACCAGCTAATTTTATTTTCTTTTCCCATAGGTATTTTCCACCTTTGTGAATTGTCTGAATATCATTGCGAAATTTTATTAAAAATTCAAATAAACTCGTTGACGATATAAACACTTCATTCTCATCAACAAGTTTCTGAAGCTTTTCCACATCATAAGTACATTCTGATATTCCAGCTGCATAATAAAATGCATTCGTATCTAATACGTACATTACTATTAATCCCCCTTGTAATTATTGGGAATCTTAGGAGATTCGCCAAATTCAAATCTTGCTTCTCTCGCAGCAATTGCAGCACAGGCAAGTTCATCTTCCGTTACATCTGGAACTACCCAGAGTCCTCTAACAAATCTAGAATAATACTCTTTTTCTGATAATTCATGCGGAGCCAGCATTCTTACATTTTCCGGATATTTCTCTGATGGCCATTCCCATACATACTCTATAACACCTGCAAAGTCATCTATTTTAACCGCTTCTGGAGACCCAATTAATACAGAGAACTTAATGTTCTCGTTATCTTTGTCAAGGCAAAATTCCTCACATTTTTTGATTTCTTTTTCCCTTAGCGATTTTGCTTTTATTTCAAACCATCTGTCAAGACTTGGAATGTAGAAGTCTGGAAGATATCTTACTCCGTTCATTTCAAAACCTTCAATCTCATATTCATACTTTAATCCAATCATATCGAAAAAGACGGCCCATCGAGCCTCAAGGCGACTTCTAAATCTAAATCCATTATATTTGGTTTCAATAGGCTTAATGTCCATGTCTCACACTCCTCCCGTCATCTATTCCACTGCCAAGTCTGCCCCTTAGTATCGAATGGCTTAAACTGCGGTCGGCTCTGACAACAATCCTGGTGCCACAACCTCTGACATCTAATCCACAGCCTAAACCCTACCGCTATTCTCCGGTACTAAATTTCTCTCCAGTCAGACCGAAAAGTAGATATGTTTCCATACAAGAAAACCGAGCTTTCCGCAAGGCTTCTCTGATGATACTAACCTCGCAAAAAGCCCGGAAATACGCCACTTTTCAGCTCTTATTTATCTTTTCTTGACAGCAAACATACCGTCTCCACATGTATCGGTATCGGCTGGGGAACACATTTTCCCAACCACGTTACCGTCTGATGAGCACATTTTTTCAGTTACATTTTCATTCAATCGCTCTGCCTTATTCTGCTCCATTTATGACACCTTTTTCCCTTTCTGATTTGCTCTGTAGTCTGCTTTCGCATTATCTACCTTTAATGTCTGATTGCACTTAAGTACAAATGTCAGTTTATATGGTGTTGGATTACCTTCTGCATCATACCCACCAACAATTACCTTTTCTACAATGCTCTCAAACACGATTCTGTCAAATTCATCCAGGGCATTTTCATTTTCCAGTGTCTGTCGAAGCTGTGACATGCGCTTTCTTATATTCTTCTGCTGTCCGATATTCTCTTCCAGATCCGTAATCTGATGAAGTTTCCGCTGAAAACTCAGTTTCTTTTCATCATAATCTTCCTGTTCTATTTTACCATCAATCAGCAGATCTGTTAACCTACTTTTTTTGATTCAATAGTGGAAATGTCTTTCCAAGAAGCACATCACCTTTATACTTCTCATTTTTAATCATTCCCATAACTCCATGATCATGCCATTCCACCGTGCCACGCTTATTTTTAATCCCGAGTTCTACCAGTCTTTTGGCAATCGTACCACTGCCAATTCCCTGCAAATACATATCATATATGAGTCGGACTGTTTCTGCTTCTGTTTCATTTACAGTAATTGTCTTTGTATCCTGATGATAATCATAACCAAAACAACCATTAAAGCCTACCAGTTCTCCACGTTTCATTTTCATCCGTAATCCCATTTTCACGTTACCGGAAAGAGATTCCACTCCGGGATACATGGGGTGTTCTGATGAGGAGAGATTCCTCTATAATAATGAGGTCGCATTCCACGACCTCATCACCTTCCTTTAAATCCAGATATTTGCTGTGAATTCCTTCTCTTTCAAGCATATCCAGACTTGCCTTCATAACTGTAACCGATGTCCTGACTTTCATACTCCTCAAATTTTTTACTATGGAAAAACCATCTATAATTAATATTTTTATCATAGTCTGTTTACGTTTCAAATCTCCATTTCGTAATTTTCCTACATTTACTATACTATCTATTTAAAAACTTGATAAGAATAAAATTATTCCTGTTTTGTTCTACACGAAAGACTTGTGCCATTCTACCCCACTTCCTTTCCAGACAAAAAAGACGCAAGCCACATTTCTATGACTCACGCCTTTCTGCATAACTTGTTTTACTATTATAAATACTGACTAAATTCCACTTTTTCCTTATTTGGTCCTTCAATCGTAAAGAATTTAACTCCGTTTTCCCAGAAAGGCAGGAAATGTACGGTATCTTTCGTTGTATTTAAACCAGCCTCACTGATCATTTCATACACTTTCTCAATATCTTTTACATCGATTGCAATATGGTCAATCGCACCGTCTTCCATTTTAGCAGCCTTATTCTCATATGTCTCGATTACAAGTGTATTCAATTTTAAGAAAGCTACCTTCTCGTCTGCCCCTTCATTTACTGTCTGGAAGGCAACCTCAAATCCCAGTGTCTCATAAAAACGAATGGTTTTTTCAATATCATTTGTTGGAATTCCAACATGCTGAATTCCATTCAACTGTTCTTTTAACTTCATTTCCATTTTGAATCCTCCAATCTCTCTTCTACCTGTGAAAGCTTCGGCATAGCCGGGATTGCCCCTTTTTTCTCCACGCAAAGACTCGCCACTGCATTTCCAAACAGGGCATACTCTGCTAGTTCGCTCTGAGTCAGTTCATCTAATTGTTTATCCGACTGACTGATCTTATATAGGAAGCCACCCCAGAACGAATCACCAGCTCCATTGGTATCAGTCACATGCTCTACCGTAAATCCCGGAACCATGCATCCGCCTTCTTTATTGTAAATATAAGCTCCATTTCCACCAAGAGTAACAGCTATGATTTTTACACCCTGACGATACAATTCCTCAACTGCTTCCATCATATTCTGATATCCTGTCAAAAGTTCTATTTCTTCATCAGAGATTTTCATGATATCGACATATGGAATCAGACTTCTCATATTCTCTATCGCTGTTTCTTCATTTTCCCACAGAGATGCCCTGTAATTTGGATCATAGGAAATAATGCTTCCCTTATTCTTTGCTCTTTTTACCGCATAGAATGTGGTATCTCTCGCTGGCTGTTCTGTAAGTGACAGCGAACCCACATGGAAAATATACGTCTGATCCAGAATATCAATATCCAACTCCTCTTTCTGAATCTTTGTATCTGCTCCCGGTTTTCTTGCAAAAGCAAATGTACGCTCACCGCTTTCACTCACTTCCACAAACGCCAGTGTCGTAAAATACTTATCATCCATAAGCATGCCTTTTATATCAACATTTTCTTTCTCTAATACAGAGCGCAGAAATTTCCCTTGCATATCATTTCCGGCTTTTCCGATAAATGCAGTATGTGCTCCCAGTCTTCCTGCCGCCACCGCTACATTTGCCGGTGCTCCTCCCGGGTTTCTCGCATACAGCATCTGTCCATCCTCATTTTTTCCCTGAGATGTAAAATCAATCAGAATCTCCCCAAAAGTTGTGATGTCATAGATTGACCGACAAACTGCATCGTTCGTATCCATCAGAAGTCCTGCCTCTAACAGTTTAAACAGAATCTCTTCACATTCCTTAGCATTATCTGTATGAACATGAAGTTCGCCCGTTTCAAAATCCGGCATACTCAAAACACCAAGCATAGATTTTGCATTTACCACATAACGTCCAGCGCATAATTCCGCATCATATGGAATTGCTTCCACAATGCTTACCAGCTTTCTTGCATTCTTCATTGTTCCCAAAACTACTTTTGCAATCATCTGTCTCCCCCTAAGCAAACAGGCTGATCACAATTGCACAGATCAGACCTGTAAGTCCTATAATCGTTTCCATCATTGTCCATGATTTCAATGTTGTCTTTTCATCTATCTCCAGCAGAGAACTTACCAGCCAGAAGCCAGAATCATTGACATGGCTGAATGCCGTAGCACCGCCGTTAATCGCACAGACCATAGCCGCCAGATAAACCGGAGATAATCCTGCAACTCCCGGCATAGCCGCCATAATTCCCGCTGCCATCGTCATAGCTACTACCGCCGCACCTACAGAGGCACGAATCAAGGCCGCAATCAGAAAAGCTACAAGTATCAGTGGAAGTCCACTTTTCTCAAGTGCAGGTCCAATGATATCGCCCATGCCGCAATCCTGTAAAATCCAGCGGATAATTCCTCCTCCAGTGATAACCAGAAGAATCTGACCTGTAGGACGAAGTGAACGGTCCATGATCTTCTTTAACTGTTCTCCATCATATCCCTGTCTTTTTCCAAGAAAATACATTGCAAATAATACTGCAATAATCAAGGCTACAAAAGGTGTTCCGAGGAATTCCAATACCGGACGTACTGCATCAATTCCCGGAACATAAGTGGAAATGGTACTCAGAAGGATCAAAACCAGCGGAACAAGAATGATACATAATACTGTAGAAAATGCCGGAAGATTTGCCTCCTCTTCCACCCTGACTTCCTGAATATTTGATGGAAGTCCTGTGCTAATACGACTGCCGATAAAATTTGACCACAAAATTCCGGCAAAGAGCAGGGAAAGGATTCCTACAGGTACACCTACTGCGATCATAACTCCCAGGTCAACATTCAGCATATTTGCAACAAGTACAGACCCGGCTGATGGCGGGATAAATGCAAAGCCTGTTGCAAGACCTGCCAGCAACGGAATTACATAACATAAGGTAGATTTCTTTGTTTTCTTTGCAAGCCCAAATGCCAGCGGAATCAAAATCACAACGCCTGCCTCAAAAAATACCGTAGTGCCAACTACCAGTCCTGTGATTCCAAGTGCGATTCCTGCCTTCTTTTCGCTGAATTTATTTACCAGTGTCTGTGCAACACACTGCGCACCACCCGATACTTCCAGAATTCCGCCAAACAAAGAACCCAGACCAATCAGTAACACGATTCCCTGCAGTGTTTCACCGGCACCCTTTTCTACTGTGCTGACCAGAGTTGGAACTGGCATTCCGGCTCCGAGCCCAATAAACAAAGCTGAAATCAACAGGGATAATACCGGGTGAATTTTAAATTTGATAATAAGCAGCAATAATAATACTATTCCGACTGCTGCCGCAATCAACAGCCTTGATGGCTCCGCCACAAATACCGCTTCTGTCATTTTCTTTTTCCTCCTGAACCTCTACTTCTATTACATTTTATATTCAAAAGTTTCTCAATCACTTCGAGTCCTCGGCATACTTACATAATTTTGTAAGACGCCGATTTTTTCATTATCACTATACCTGCAATTAGCCAACATATTTATGTATTGTTGCTCTTACAGCCCCAGGTCCTGCGAGCATTTCGCGGAACATTTCTTCAATCTTTTCACCAACTCCATCTTTGTAAAGGTCAGTGAAGAACAGACGCTCATTGGAAAGGATCGGTTTGAGCTGATCTTTGAATGTCTCCGTTTTTCCTACTACGATATCCTTAAACTGTTCCTGAAGTTCCTCGTTCATTGGGTCTGGTGCAAGTTCAAATTTATTTCCTTCATCATCCACACCAAGCATATATCTAAGCCATCCTGCGATTCCCAAAGGAATAGCTGTCAGTCTGGAGGCGTCTCCGAATTTCGCTACATATGCTTTAATTGTCTCACCGAATCGGATACCAACCATCTGAGATACATCTACGGCCAGACGAAGGTTTGTATCTCCCAAATACTCATTCGGGAAACGCTCATTAAAAAGTTCATCCACAAATGCCTGCGGAGAAAGGATTCCCGGGTTTGCGACTACCGGAAGACCTTCATCATAAGCAATCATACGCGCCATCTTCATCATATCTTCGTTTGTGTTCAGCATATGCGCAAACAGATCATATCCAAGAACCACACCCAGCGGACCTGTTGCAGAATGTACAGGGTTCAGACATACTGTTACTTTCATACGCTCAGAAAGGTTAACCGTATTTCTGTCAGCCATATATACACCGAAACCTTTCTCCAGAGCCGGACGGCCGTTCGGGAAGTTATCTTCAATTACGAGATACTGCGGTTTCTCTGCATTAACAAATGGTGCAATATATGTTTTCTTACTTGTGATAACCGGCTGCATATTCTCAACGCCAAGATTCTCAAGGTCCGCTGCGATCTGCTCGCTTGGACGAGGTGTGATCTTATCGATCATCGTCCATGGGAACGCAACAATTTTCTCATCACTTACATAATTTACGAATCCTTCATCTACGAATCCGACTTTCTTCCACTCTTCTGTCATAGTCAGTACAGATTCACGAAGTTTCGCACCATTCTGTGAGCAGTTATCCATGGAAACCAGAGCAATTGGATATCTGCCTGCTTTATATCTTTCATAAAGCATCGCAACCAGAACTGCCATTGCACCTGTTGCTTTATCCGGACCATTTTTGATATCAGCTTCTACAAACGGAAACCATGTCCCGTCAGCTTTTTGTAATGCGTAACCTTTCTCTGTGATTGTAAAGGAAACCATCTGCAGGGATTTGCTGGTAAAGATTTCTTTCAGCCGATTCCAGTGTGCCGGGTCTGAAGACTGTGCTTTTACTGCTTCTGCAAGAGCTCCTATTACTTTGTATTCACGTGTTCCATCACCATGCAGGATTACGCTTAATCCCAGGTTGTCATATGGATCATAAATCTTGTCTACTACATCATAATCAAAAGTCTCTATACATGTAATGCCACGGTTAAGCACGCCCTCTTCCAGAAGGCCGTCAGCAATACCACCGATAAATACACGGAAAATATTTCCGATTCCGAAATGTACCCAACCAGGTTCTTTCTTCGCTTTCTCAGAAACAGCCTCTACATCATAACCTGGCAGAGTGATTCCGGCCTTTTCCCATGCTTCCTGTTCTTTGATTCCATTCAGTGATAATTTCATGATATATCCTCCTTGTTTTCTTTTTGTTATGTTTTAAACTTACGTTTATATCTTAACTGTAAGTCGAGTATATATCCTCCCTATCTAAAAGTCTATTGACAAAAAGTATAATTTTTTCAATCTTATTTTGTGTATTTTTACCAGTTATATTGACCATTACTGTTCTTATTATCGTTATTGCATTTTCACTTTCTATATACTACAATATACATAAAGTTAGAACTTAACTCTATCTATAACAATTCAGGAAATAATATAATCCAGAAAATCTGGCAAGTTTTTGCGCTCTGCCAGACTATATCAAATATATAATTTATAAAACAGCTACAATAACAGAATCAGGAGAATCTTATGAGTGAAAAAGGTTTAACCAATATCAGCGTAAAAAAAATAAACAGATCAAAAGTTTATCAATACATCTACAGAAAAAAAACAACATCCAAGCGCCAGATCGTTCAGGATTTACAGATGGGATTGTCCACCGTAAGCCAGAATCTGAACCTGTTAGAGCAGGATGGCTTAATAGAAAAAAATGGATATTTCGAATCCACCGGCGGAAGAAAAGCAAATGCGATTCAGATTGTATCTGACTTCAGAATTTCCATTGGCATTGGTATTTTAAAGAATATGTTCCATATCACTGCCGTTGACCTGTACGGAAATGCACTCTATACCAATACCATTCCATTTCCATATTCCAACACGCCGGATTACTATAAGCAGGTCACCGATAAAATCAAAGAATTCATTGCCACAAATCAGTATGATGAAGAAAAGATACTTGGTGTTTCCATCGCTACACAAGGAATCACCTCCCCTGATCACTCTACTGTGCTGTATGGAAATATCATGAACAATACAGGCATGATACTGGAGGACTTTTCCCGTTATCTGCCTTATCCATGTTATTTGGAACATGATTCAAAGTCTGCTGCCTTTCTGGAATTATGGAAACACCCGGAACTTGACAGCGCCGTTGTCTTTCTACTGAATCGTAATCTCGGAGGCGCTATCATCACAAACCACCAGATTCATCAGGGAAGTTCTATGCACAGCGGCACGATCGAACATATCTGTATTAATCCAGATGGACCGCTCTGTTATTGCGAAAACCGCGGCTGTCTGGAAACTTACTGTTCCGCCAACGCTCTGGAACAGGCTGCCGGTATGAATATAAAAGACTTTTTCTCTCTTTTACGCGAAAAAAAATCTCCCCAGCTTACACAAATCTGGAAAGATTATCTCCATCACCTGGCCTTTGCCATGAAAAACCTTAATTTAATTATTGATGCGCCTATTATCATCAGTGGTTATCTGGCACCATATTTTTTAGAGGACGACATTGCCTACCTGACTAAACATATCAATGTTTCCTCACCATTCGCATTAAACAAAGAGCACATTTTTGTTGGCACAAATGGACAATACACTCCTGCTATCGGGGCTGCATTGTTCTATGTAAATCAATTTATACATTCAATATAATAAATATTACGCTGCATAATCTTATTCGTATACCGTCAGTTCTTTATGAACATTACCGAATTGTTAGTTGAAAATGATATTCTCTCCGTGGATATCACATGGCTAAAGTCACATGCTCCTCGGTCGCTTTAAGCGACAAGGCTAAATATCGGCGGATACGCCTGTAGCTTAGGATAT
>ERZ773103.883-NODE-883-length-33751-cov-7.989821_pt1 | contig 33751 bp, 30 predicted proteins | sample MGYA00511118_ERZ773103 | MGnify/ENA primary metagenome ERZ773103 (study PRJEB29015, sample SAMEA2737821) | human gut metagenome | biome: human gut; feature: human-associated habitat; material: faeces | place: China | collected 2012 ... | reverse complement strand
TGATTTTTGGAATAGTATTAGTGGAAAAAAGTATAAGGTAATAATTTCTTTTTATTTATTTGTTTGTACATATACAGCGGTGTTTCGAGGGGATTTCAATACTATTTTCGGAGTTTTTGTTGATTGTATTTTAATGTACTTACTATTTCTTTATGTATTATTTTATATAGAATCTCCTGAAAGTGTATTGAGCTTAATATGTAAGATTGTTTCAGTTGCATGTATATTAGGGATTATTGAATATATTACAGGGTTTAATCTTTTCAATCATTTGACATTTGCAAATGATATCATTCCAGAATCATTAAGAGATGGAATATTAAGAATAAGAGTAGCTTATGGACATCCATTGGCATATGGAATGTTTCTTGTGCTTTTTTTCCCATTCTGTTGCTACGATTTTAAAAATAGTAGAGTATACTTATTCAATAGGCCGATAACATTAATGCTTATTATTGTTAATGTTTTGTTGACCGGAAGTAGATCTAGTATAGGTGTTTTTGGTGTTGAACTGATTTTAATAGCAATTATAACAGCGAGAGAATTAAAGGGAAAATTATTACTCACATTAATAATGGTTGGGGTTGTTGGCGGATTTTTTTTTGTCGCATTTTTAAATAACCCGTTCATACAAATAGTTACGAGACAAATTTTTTATGTGGTTGATGAATTATTTGATACACAAATTGCAGTTGATTTTGGGGGGGATGTGTCTATAAGTAGCAGTTCAATAGCACGAGAACGATTATGGAAAATATTTAATTACCCGGGAATGAGCCCTATTTTAGGAATTGGCGTTACTGAAAAAAGATCCTTTTATATAGATAACTGGATGGTAACTTCGGTGGATAATTTTTATGTGAATCAATACATAAAATTCGCTTACCCGGGGGTGATAGCAACGATTTGTATGTTCGCAGCTTATTTATGGAACTGTATTTGTGCTTTTAAGCGTTATCATTCCTCTATTTTTCTGATATGTTTGATATCTGGTGCTGCTTATATGGTTAACTTAATGTTTGTGGATGAGTTAGCAACTATGAAATATTTTTTCTTTTTATTGGCATTTACCAACGTACTAATTCAAAACGAAGGAAATCTAGTAGTGAAGTGCTCAAACGAAGCGTGTAAGGTATAAGGGAGAAAATATAGCTTGATGACTAATTTTAATATATTATAAAAGGAGAAAAATTTTATGTATACTAAAGATCCGAGTAATCAAATAGTAATTGCTTTATTAAAAAAGTATGGTATTAAACATGTGGTTTTGTCAGCGGGCACTCGAAATATTCCCTTTGTGTATTCAGTAGAGAATGATCCGTATTTTAAATGTTATTCTGTTGTAGATGAGAGAAGCGCAGCATATTTTGCAATTGGTGTGGCTCAAATGGCGAATGCGCCCGTTGTTGTGTCCTGCACCTCGTCTACTGCTACCTGCAACTACTATCCTGCTGTTGCAGAAGCTTATCATCAAAATGTGCCGATTATTGTTCTTACTGGAGATAGACATCCGTACTATTTGGGACAGTTAGAAGATCAAATGATTGATCAAGTCGGAATGTATCGACGTTTTTGCAAATGGTCAGTTACTCTGCCTTTTGTTAAAAATGAAGAAGATTATTGGTATTGTCAGAGATTGGTAAATGAGTCCCTCTTAGAGTTGAATCATCACGGAAAAGGTCCAGTACATATTAATGTTCCATTCTACTCTGATTGGGCTGATTTCTCGGTTGATAGACTGCCAGAAGTTGTTAAAATTGACAGATATAATGTTCATGCGCTTGGTGACCGTGAGGCTCTTTTTTTTAGTAAGAATAAAAGATATTTGATTGTCTGTGGGCAGAGCCCTTGCTTTGATTCAAAGCTGAACGATGAACTTGAAAGGTTTATAGATAAGTATAATTGCCTTGTTATAGAAGAACATATGTCTAACATTAGTGTTGATGATGCAGTAAATATAAACCTGTTTTCAGAAGCGAATGCAGATAAAGTGTTGGATATGGTCAATCCTGATGTTGTGATTACATTCGGAGGAAATTACACTACTAACATCAAGTATATTTTACGAAATTCTGCAAAATCTATTGAGCATTGGAGCATTACAGAAAGTGGTATGATTTGCGATACCTATAGAAAGTTAACTAAGGTATTTGAAGGAACGGCATATGGCTTTTTTAAGTGGGCGAATGCGCTTCCATACCATTTCAATAATGATATGAAATTGCTGAAAGAAAGCTTTAACGCCGTGACTGATTTTAAAGTTGATTTTTCTAATGTGTCAGTTATTAGATCTGTTGCCAAAAATATTCCGGATAATAGTATTCTTCACTTGAGTATCTTGAATAGCATACGTTTAATGCAGTATTTTGAACTGCCAAAGAATGTCAAAGTATTTGCGAATATAGGCACTGATGGCATTGACGGATGCCTATCTTCTTTGGTTGGTCAGGCAACGATGACAGATGAGTTAGCATTTTTAGTTATTGGCGATCTTAGTTTCTTCTATGACATGAATGCTATGCGCATTAATTGTATCAGAAATAATATCCGTATCGTTATGATCAATAATCATGGAGGAGCGGAATTTCAACTATCAACAGGTGTCAAGCGTGATCCCTCGATTGACTTGCATACTTCAGCAAGACATTATACAACCGCACGGGGCTGGGTTGAAAGTGTTGGGTTTGAGTACTTTAGTGCTGGAAATCAGAGTCAGTTTGATGATGTAATACTATATATGTGCAAAAAAGAACTGAAAAGGCCAGTGTTTGTCGAAGTGTTTACAGATATGAAAGATGATGCTGATAACATTAAAGTGTTTAGAAGTAAAAGTGAGCTCATGGATGGGAAGACAATGGTTAAGAAAAAGTTAAAGTCTTTTGTAAAGAGTGCGCTTAAGAATTAAATAGGTTTGGAGTAGAGCTATGAATGTTGAACGACTTAAGAGGATATTCAAGTATATATTGTATGGTGTTCCGGAGGTTATTGTTAGACCTGAAATTGTGACGATGACCTACATAGATGCAATGAAGGATAAGGTGATCCTTATTACTGGAGGAAATCGCGGTTTAGGAAAAGCAATAGCAAAGAAATGTGTTGCAGAAGGTGCAAAAGTCATTCTTGTAGGACGAAATGAAGATTCATTAAGAAGCCTTTGCTCTGAGTTGGGTGAAGTGGCAGCCTATATTCAGTATGATATTTCTGACTGTGCACACTATGAAAATGTTTTGCAAGAAGCAGAGAAAAAATTTGGTTGTCCAGTAAATGTGCTTGTTAATAGTGCGGGTGTTTCTTATCATGAAGGAAGTTATAAAAATGTTACTGAAAATGGTTGGGATGAGCAAATGACCATTAATTTGAAAGGAACATATTTTTTGACAAAATGTTTTGCTGAGTATTGCATTCAGAAAGGAATTAAAAATGCTAGTGTTGTGATTCTTTCGTCGGAAAGAGGTCTGTATGGCGACGATATTCCTTATGGACTTACAAAAGCGGCATTAAATAGCTATATTAAGGGAATGGCAAGACGACTGATTACTTCTGATATTAGAGTTAATGGTATTGCTCCTGGTGTTACAGCTACTGATATGACTGGTGTGAGTGCAGAGGAAAATCTTTACAGAGAATCATCATGTGGAAAGAGAGTGTTTTTGGCAGAGGAAGTGGCAGAAGTGGCGGCCTTTTTAATTAGGGACACGTCTAAATGTGTTTCTGGCGAAATCATCGCGTGCAATCAAGGAAACCATCTTCACTCGGATTTCTAATGGGTAATAGTTATGAAAAAAATAAATGAATTGTATAAGGGATATTTGAGAATGCCTGAACCAGCAAAGGCTTCAATTTGGTTCATGATTTGTACGGTGCTACAAAAAGGCATATCAATGGTGACCATGCCTATCTTTACTAGAATTATGAGTCCAGAACAATATGGTGTTGTCTCCGTATATAATGCGTGGTATGGAATTTTAGCAATTTTTGCGACGCTTAATCTGTCCGCTGGGGTATTTAATAAAGGCATGATAAAGTATGAGACAGATAAACCCAATTATGTTTCATCAATGCTGGGATTAGCTGGGACAGCTACAATATTAATAGGAATAATCTATTTGATTAATCCTGCATTATGGGAGCAAGCACTTCAGCTGCCAAGAATATTAATCATAACAATGCTAGTGACATATTTTTTTGAGTCAGCTTTTGCTTTGTGGGCAGTATATGAAAGATTTCACTATCATTATAAGTATCTGGTTTTAGTGACTATTGCTACATCCGTATTGAGTTCTGCCTTTAGCATTATTGTTGTATTTAATACACAGAATAAAGGTATTGCTAGAATTGTATCAACTGCGGTTTTTCAATCAGCTATATATGCGATAATTTATATCATGATTGTAAAAAAATCGCGTAAATTATTTAATAAAGAATATTGGGTGTATGCACTGAAGTTTAATATTCCATTGATACCGCATTATCTGTCTATGACAGTTTTGGGACAATCAGATAGAATTATGATAAACAATATGGTTGGAAGTGGGCAAGCAGCAATATATGGTGTTGCTCATAACATTTCAACATTAATGACTATTATTACAAATGCAATTAGTGGCACATATGTACCGTTTGTTTATCGATCAATCAAAGATAAAAAATATAGCGATGTAAAAAAAATTACAAATTTGCTGTTAGTTATCGTAGCTGTGTGCTGTACGGCAATTCTTTTGTTTGGCCCAGAGATTATTCGATTATTTGCTCCTGAGGAATATTATGCTGCTCGATGGGTTATACCGCCTATATCTATATCAATCTACTTTGTATTTCTATATCAGTTATTTGGAAACATCGAATTCTATTTTGAGAAAACTAAATTTGTAATGATTGCTTCATGTATAGGTGCGATTACAAACATTTTGCTGAATTTCATATTTATTGACCGATATGGATTTGTGGCAGCCGCATATACATCTCTTGTTTGCTATATTCTGTTTTCGGTCATGCATTATTTATTTAGCAAGATGGTTTTAAAACAAAATCAGATAAACATTGACCGGCTGTATGATATGAAAGGCGTATTGATCATATCAATAGCATTGTTAGCTTTTATGATCATTATCACAGTGATTTATGATTTTATTGTAATTAGATATAGTGTGATACTAGTTGTAGCATGTTTTATACTTGCAAATATAAAAAAAATTTATAAGAATATTGCTCCATTTTTACGCAAATGATAATTTTATTTACAAAGTGATACCAAGGCAAGCGGTCAATAAGCTTCCATCAGGTCTAACAAAAGAGTACCTCGAAATCGAGATGCTCAAAAAAATCAAGTAAGACGGCAATATGCAGGAATCTTGTCCGATCACGGGGAAGGATGATCTAACTGTTTTTCAGTTGAAGGATCATCTGGTTTCGGGAGTTCCTGCAAGAGAAACAGTAGATATCCAAATGGATCAAGACCATTGCGCTTGGCAGTCTCAATCATACTAAAACACAATGCACGGGCACCAGCACCTTTGGCAGTGTCGCAGAGCAAGAATTTCTTCCGAGACATGACAAAGGGTTTTACAGTACACTCTACAATATTGTTTGTAAGCGTCAGCCGCCCATCCATAAGAACGCTTTCCAACGCCTGGGGGTGCGGACGAAAAGTTGGACCACTTTGAGAACTGAAAGGTACGGCAATAATGGCTTACAGTACAGAACCGCGTATGTCTGCATATTTTTGTTTGTTGTCTGTTGTCTTTTCGATGAAATTAAAGAGAAAACGCTACCCGTCTGTTTGGACGCTCATTGTGACGAAAGTAAAGTGGCTTTTAGCTCTGATGCTATTTGTTTGGCTGGTTTGGAACATACCTATTAAAATGCTGGCAGGATACTATGCAGGTATGAATCACCCATTACTGAGCGCAGTGATGCAAATTGTATTCCCTAATGCTGTTTATCTATGGTTTTTGGAAGCACTGTTTTGTTGCTTCGTTATGGACTATATCATTATTAAGTACATAAAAAAACAAGGATTGCAGTTTTTAATTGTTGGAGTAATGGCATTGATTGGCCTATATTTCTATAAATATACTCGGCAAATTGTTCCTTTTGGAAATCCGTTTAAGTGGCTTATTTGGTTTTGGCTTGGGCATTCGATTGATGATATTCGGAAAGGATGGAGTCAAATCCTGAAAAAATATTGTGAATCGGAAACGATTGGCATTATATTTGAAACTGTTCTGTTTGTGCTTCTGTATGCGCTAAGTTTTCGTGTCCTTAAAGATATCAATGATATTCCGGGAGTTCTGCCGGAAGGCCGTACGAAACCTTGGGGAACCGGTCAGGCTGTGCTTGCAGCGAAGAAGGTCATCAAGACTCCGTTTATCGTCATCAATGCGGACGATTACTACGGCAAGGAAGGTTTCAAAGCCGTACATGAGTATCTGGTGAATGGTGGAAAGTCCTGCATGGCTGGCTTTGTGCTGAAGAACACGCTGTCTGATAACGGTGGCGTGACCCGTGGCATCTGCAAGATGGATGAGCAGAATAATTTGACTGAGGTTGTGGAAACCAAGAACATTGTAAAGACCGCAACTGGGGCAGAAACAGATGGCGTAGCTGTTGATGTGAATTCTCTTGTTTCCATGAATATGTGGGGCTTGACACCGGAGTTTTTGGATGTGCTGGAAGATGGCTTTAAGGAGTTTTTTAAGAAAGAGGTCCCGGGTAATCCTCTGAAAGCAGAATATCTGATTCCCATCTTTATCGGTGAGCTGCTGGAGCAGGGAAAGATGTCTGTAAAGGTTCTGAGAACCAATGACACTTGGTATGGTATGACATATCATGAGGATGTCGCAGCTGTAAAGGACAGCTTCAAGAAGATGCTGGAAAACGGCGTGTACAAGGCTGACTTGTTCAGTGATCTCTAAACAATGATGAAAGAAACGATTGATTTATTCGGGAAGATCCTCACAAACATCCTGACTGCACTATATGAGCCGTTTGGCTTTTCGCTTCTTCTTTCCTTTTTTGCCATGTTTTTCTATCTGTATGCGTATGAACCTACCGCAGCAGGCAAAGGATGGAAGAGCGCCATAGTGACTTGGTATCAGAAATTTAAAGAGAGCGTGTTCTTTCGGAAGATGTTCTTACTGGTTTTCGTGACATCGATGATCTTGTTCCGAACGCTGCTGAATCGGAACCTGTGGCTAAATCCTTTGTCAAATGTCATGGGTGGCTGGGGCATCTGGGAGACCGTGAACGGCGAGCAGAAACTTACAACTGAGTGCATTGAGAACGTGATCATGATGGTGCCGTTTACCAGCATGGTTATATGGACATTTCAAGAGAAAGTGGGCAGTAGCTGGAAGAAGATACTGTGGTATAGTGGAAAGGTAGCGTTCATTTTTTCGATAAGCATTGAGGTGCTACAATTATTGCTTCGCTTGGGTACATTCCAGCTATCGGACATCTTCTACAACACAGTCGGCGGAGTGCTAGGCGGATTGATGTACTGTGCGTTGATGAAGGCAAGAAAGCGTCTATAAAACTGGATGAAATTGTGATATACAGGGAGCGGTAGCTCCCTACATTGCTCGTAATAATCACACACCTCTTCGTGGTGAGCAGCAGGCAACGATCTTATGATCGGCTAAGTGTGAGAAAAACTAGAATGTCAGAAGGAAAAGGTTATGGCTATTATACCAGCCCCAAAAACACATAGTGATGTAGCAATGAATCAGCATCTTATTCCAAGATGTTACATGAAAGCGTGGAAACATAATAGCGGTAATGATCCGAAAGTCTGGTTGTTTGATAAGAGTGTGGGTTATTGTGAATCCAACCCGGAAAATTCGGATTGGACTTTAAGATCCTTTTCCACCAAGGAGATAATGGCAAAAAACGGGTTTCATGACATTAAAGCAGGGTTCCCATATATGCCAGACGAGGCACTTCATGAGATTTACGATGACATACTGCAGTTTAATGTGGTATGTGATGGTAAGAATTTGAATAGTCCAGAATTACTTAATCAATATTTTTACGACTTCGATAAATGGGAGATAAAAGATTCTTCTGGAATAGAGTTTACAGAAGATGAAAAAAGACATCTGAAGGAATATTTTAATAATTCAAGATGGACCTTTGTCGAAACTGAATGAGCACACACATATGAAAATAATTGGGGAGAATTTATTCAATCAGTAGAAAATAAGATAAAGCAGGCGTATGCGAATAGAAACACTTCGACAAGTAGCAGTGTGACTCAAGACGAATTGAATACTCTAATGAAATACTGCATGATTTATAACTGGAGAAGCATTGCTGGTAACGAAATATTTAACTCTATTTATGATTTTATACCATTCACAGACGAACTGAAAAATGTAATAATCCCAGAAGCAGATAGAACATATGAAGATGATGTCACTGCGTATGATCAGATGAAGCACGCATCAATAATAAAAGCATTTGTTGATTATCTGCAGTCAGACAGTGGAAAGATGAAAACTATAGAGAGCGCATTTATGCAAAGAGTGGCTCCAGTTTTCCTGATGACGAACGATACGAATCCCTTTATTACATCAGATGTTCCATCTTTTACAAGAGACAGAGCAGATGGTTTAAAGGATATCATATTTGTTGCAACTCCGACGTTGGCTATTGGACATGGCAGAGGTGAGACAGGCAAATTTATAGTGAGTAAACTCTCACAAAATGAAGTGCTGGAATATAATAAGTCTATTGCTAAATATGGAAATAAACTGGTTATTAAGGATCAAAATTATGATGTCAAGTAATTGTTTGTGGGCATTTCAAAAAGAATTACTTGATGAATCTGAGAATATTAGATTTGGAAAGACCGTTTGGGAAGCCACAAAAGTTGTAGCAGTATTTTCTTTTATGATAGAATTTACTCAGTTATTATTCCATCTTGGAACATTTCAAATATCGGATCTGACCTATAATACACTTGGTGGAGCAGCAGGTGGTATTATCTATTATTTGGGACATTGTCGAAAAGGAAAGGGAAAAAATAAAATAAGAAACAGAGGACAGCTATCGGAGCATTAGTCCGGAGCAAAGAATCCTCTGTTTTAGGTGTAAATTGATTGGATTCACATGGAAATAGGAGTTATAAGATGGTAGGAAGACCAAAAAAGAAACCAGAATATAATCCAGAACTTCAATTTAATAATTTTCTTCAAGAGTTAAGAGATGCCTATGAAGAAGCAGATTCTTTAAGATCACTGGCAGATGAGTTAAATATTAGTCTGCTTAAACTTCGTAAGCTACTTATTACTGCAGATGTATTCACATCAGATAGATGTACAGAAATCAATGATCTGCATCAGTCAGGAAAAAAGATTTCAGAGATTATGAAACTCACAGGTCTTTCCAGAGCATCGGTTCATTCCTATCTGCCTTACACAAAGGGAATTTATAATGCAGCAGAGATAAGTCTAAATGCGGAGCGATGCCGGATATATAAGATTCGACAAGAGCAGGTTCGGTTTCTAAAGAAAATACCATCAGAAGAAAATTTGTGGCAAGCTGTTATTGCATTTCAGGAGTATCCATTTAAAACGGCAACAGGATTACCGTTTCGGTATAAATTAAAGGTTGGCAAAAACGGAGAGTATAACAGAGAGCTGCTGATAGACCGGAGAGAGAAAAGTAAGAGCCTTGCCTGGAGTAGTGTGGTGCTGGCATTTGAAAATAGTAAGAAGGTTTCAGAAGAAGTGAAGAAACCGAAGGCACTTGGAGACATTAGAGGAGTTTCATATATTTATCCGATACTATGGCGATTTGGCTTGATCAGAGTTCCGGAAGCAATAGAGAAGAAAATGCATCAACATTTGTATTAAGAAAGAAGAGGATAGAAGAATGACAATTATCGTAACCGGAGGAGCCGGATTTATTGGAAGTAACTTTGTATTTCATATGTTGGATAAATATCCTGATTATAGAATTATATGCGTGGACAAGCTTACATATGCAGGAAACTTATCTACTTTAGCTCCAGTAATGGATAATCCTAATTTCCGTTTCTGCAAGATTGATATTTGTGACAAAGAAGCAATCTATAAATTATTTGAAGAGGAACATCCAGATATGGTTGTGAACTTTGCAGCAGAATCCCATGTAGACCGTTCTATTGAAAATCCTGAGATTTTCTTAGACACAAACATTAAAGGAACTGCTGTTATGATGGATGCCTGCCGTAAATACGGTATCAAGAGATACCATCAGGTAAGCACTGACGAAGTTTATGGAGATCTTCCATTAGACAGACCGGACTTATTCTTTACAGAGAAGACACCAATCCATACAAGTTCTCCATACAGCAGCTCAAAGGCAGGAGCAGACTTATTAGTTCTTGCTTACCACAGAACTTACGGACTGCCTGTAACCATCAGCCGTTGCTCTAATAACTATGGACCATATCATTTTCCAGAGAAATTAATCCCGTTAATGATTGCCAATGCTTTAGCAGATAAGCCATTACCTGTTTATGGCGAAGGATTAAATGTTCGCGATTGGCTCTATGTAGAGGATCATTGCCGTGCGATAGACTTAATCATCCATAACGGACGTGTTGGAGAAGTTTACAATGTCGGCGGTCATAACGAGATGAAGAATATTGACATTGTAAAGATTATCTGTAAAGAACTTGGAAAGCCGGAAAGTCTGATTACTCATGTAACAGACCGTAAAGGTCATGATATGCGTTATGCCATTGATCCAACAAAGATTCACAACGAATTAGGCTGGCGTCCAGAAACAAAATTTGAAGATGGAATTAAGAAGACGATCCAGTGGTATTTAGATAATAAGGAATGGTGGGAGACAATTATTTCCGGTGAATATCAGAACTACTACGAAAAAATGTACGGAAACAGATAAGAATATTAGGAGCGATAAGAAATGAAAGTATTTGTAACAGGCGTGGCAGGCCAGCTTGGTCATGATGTCATGAATGAATTACATACGATATTGCAAAGCTGAGTGATGGGAAAAAGCTGGCTATGGTTTGCTATTATGGAACGAAGGAGGATAAATCAATGTTTGACACAATTCATCATATTGCAATTATAGGAAGCGATTATGATAAATCAAAACATTTTTATGTTGATTTACTGGGATTTGAAATAATCCGGGAAAATTATCGAAAAGAACGGGATGATTATAAAATAGATTTAGCTTGTGGAGAGCAGGAGATTGAGCTATTTATTATAAAGGATGCTCCTGCCCGTGTGAATTATCCAGAGGCACTTGGTTTGAGACATCTGGCATTTAAGGTAAAAAGTGTTGACGATACGGTTAAGGAGCTTAACGCAAAAGGAATAGCAACAGAACCGGTACGTTTAGACGATTATACTGGAAAGAAAATGACATTTTTCCATGATCCGGATGGCTTGCCATTAGAAATCCATGAATAATTGAATTTAAGCGCTTACGATTAGAAAAGTAATAAGATGAGCAAAAACCTGCATTTTCGATTGGGAAAATACAGGTTTTGTTAATATGTAAAATGTCTATATTATATAATATCTATTAATCTCTTTTGAAAATATCACGTGTATATACTTTGTCAAGTACATCATCCAGACGGGAATCGTACCGGTTTGTGATGATTACTTGACTTTTCTTTTTGAATTTTTTTAGATCATTTACCACGAGTGATCCAAAGAATGTTTCTCCATTTTTTAATGTTGGTTCGTAAATGATAACAGTGGCCCCTTTTGCTTTGATTCGTTTCATAACACCTTGAATAGAAGACTGTCTAAAGTTATCAGAATTTGATTTCATAGTCAAGCGGTAAACACCGATAACGCAATTCTTCTCCTGATCCGGAGCATAATCCCCACGATTGTAATAATCATAATATCCGGCCATATTTAATACCTGATCAGCAATAAAATTTTTTCTAGTTCTATTACTTTCTACGATAGCAGAAATCATGTCCTGTGGAACATCATTGAAGTTTGCCAGAAGCTGTTTTGTATCTTTGGGCAAGCAGTATCCACCATATCCAAAACTTGGATTGTTGTAATGTGTTCCAATACGTGGATCCAGGCAGACACCGTTGATGATTTCCTGTGTATCTAAGCCTTTTGTCTCAGCATAAGTATCCAGCTCGTTGAAATAAGAAACACGAAGAGCAAGGTAAGTATTTGCAAAAAGTTTTACAGCCTCAGCTTCGGTGAATCCCATAAATAATGTGTCAATATTTTCTTTGATTGCTCCTTGTTGAAGAAGTTTTGCAAAGATTTCAGCTTTTTCTTTTGATTCCTCATCGCAGGATACAATGATTCTGGATGGATACAGGTTGTCATAGAGTGCCTTTGATTCACGTAGGAACTCAGGACTGAAAATAATGTTTTTTGTATTATATTTAGCTCTTACAGATGCTGTATATCCAACAGGGATAGTAGATTTAATGATCATAGTTGCATCTGGATTGACTTTTAATACAAGTTCAATAACTGCCTCTACTGCAGAACAGTCGAAGAAATTTTTCTTGCTGTCATAGTTAGTCGGAGCTGCGATTACTACAAAGTCTGCATTTTTGTATGCTTCTTCTCCATTCAGTGTAGCGGTAAGATCCAGTTCTTTTTCAGCGAGATACATTTCAATATAGTCATCCTGGATTGGTGATTTTCTGTTGTTAATTAGTTCTACTTTCTCAGGAATAATATCTACAGCTGTTACGTGATTGTGCTGGGATAGGAGTGTTGCAATCGACAGACCTACATAACCGGTACCGGCAACAGCGATATTATATTTTTGGTTGAGGACAGGTTTATTTACTATAGAATTTTCCTCTTCAAATAAATCGGTTACTTCGAATCCAAGTGCTTCGGCAATGGCCTGAAGCTGATCGATGGAAGGAATATATTCAAGTCCTTCTAATCGGCTGATCATAGCTCTGTGGATGCCAGTCATTTTGGCAAGCTGAGCTTGCGTAAGTTTTTGCTCTTTTCTTTTGGCAATAATTGTATCCGCCATTTTCTTATAAGAGATCTTTTTCATAATTACTCCCTTGATGTTATTAATTATCACATTTTAAATGTGAAATGATTACAATCCAAAACATTTTCATGCTAACAGAAGCGTGTGAGGGTGTCAATGTTAGGGGCTGTGAAAAAAGATAATTCTATTATTAATAACAAAAATATTTGTTGCTTTTATGAAAGCATTTCCAGAATGACTGCCTGATAGCCTTCCAGCATAATCTCATTGCCCTCAGTCTTAAGCTGCGGCAGATTGTTCAGCACGATGTGTTTGAGCTTTGATGGAAGTGTCAAAGTCTGTTGCTGGGTTTTATAGTTGCCAATCACGAGCAATGTCTGGTCAGCAGATTTTCGGTAGTAAGCCATGACACGGTCCTGATTCTCAAATACAGGGAGGAGATCACCGTATACGATCGTTTCAGCATAAGCTGGATCCTTGCGCAGTGCAAGCAGACGACGGTAGTACTGGTAAACAGAATCCGGATCATTTTTCTGACTTTCCAGATTGATTTTTTTGTAATTGTAATTTACCCTGAGCCATGGGGTACCGGTTGTAAAGCCTGCATTTGCAGAAGCATCCCACTGGTAAGGAGTTCTGGCATTATCGCGGCTGATGCGGTTTACTGCCTTTAAGGCGCTGTCTGGTGTCAGACCGGCATTTAATGCCACCTGATATTCGTCGAGTGTAGAAATGTCATCGACTTCATCAATCGACTGAAATTCTACATTTTCCATACCAATTTCCTGCCCCTGATAGATAAATGGAAGACCACGGAGCATGATATTCATTGTGGCAAGCAGCTTTTTGGAAGTGTTGGTGCATTCGCCCTCTGGGATATAGCGAGAAACGCCGCGCGGTTCATCGTGATTTTCAATAATATTGGAGAGCATGCCAAAGTCTTCAATCTTTTTCTGACTGGCGAAGCAGCAGCTCCGGTAATCATTTGGTGTGATTACTGTCTGGTCATACCAGCCCTTCGCGCTGGCACCGAAGATAGTCTCATTGAAATCAAACATCGTTGAGAAGTAGCCGTTGTCACCGATGAAATCCGGAAGCTCTTCCGCTTTTTCATTGAAGATTTCGCCGACAGTAAATGCACCATGCGGAAGGAAGGTGCGGTCACGCATTTCTCCTAAAAATTCACCCACACCGACTGCGTGTTTCAGCATTTCGTCCGGACTGCACATTCCATCTTTGCGGTCTGCCGGATAATTCTGCCACGGAAGCGGTTTTTTGATATTAATGATCGCATCGATGCGGAAGCCGGCAAGTCCTTTATCAAGCCACCAGTTGATCATTTTATAAATTTCCTCGCGCAGCTTTGGATTTTCCCAGTTCAGGTCTGGCTGCTTTTTATGGAACATGTGCAGGTAATATTTCCCAGGCTGGCCAGGGAGTGGCTCCCACACACTGCCACCAAAGTAGGAACGCCAGTTACAGGGCAGTTTTCCATTAGGGCAGTCTTCAATGTAAAAATATTTTCCATATTCTCCGTCCGGATCTTCGCAGGCTTTTTTGAACCATTCATGCTCATCCGAACAGTGATTGACGACGAGATCCATCAAAATGTGCATATCACGTTTCTTTGCTTCGGCAATCAATAGATCCATGTCATCCATTGTACCGAAACGTGGATCAATATTGTAATAATCAGAAATGTCATAGCCTTGATCTGCAAGTGGAGAGCAGTAAATTGGAGAGAGCCAGATAATATCTATACCGAGGTCTTTGAGATAATCAAGCTTGCTGATAATGCCTGGAAGATCGCCGATGCCGTCTCCATTGGAGTCACAGAAGCTTTTCGGGTAGATCTGATAGGCGGTTTTTTTGTGCCACCATTTTTTTTGCATAGTAAAAATCCTTTCTTTGTAAAATGTGTGTATCAGTGGAAAGAGAAGCCGTTCCTGGCGTCCTTCATTGATTAATAGTGGTTTCAATAAAAATTATTTTCTTTTCGATTTTTAGAAACAATCTCATTATACTCCCTTAAGTAAGAAAATGCATCCTCAATCATGTGCCGAAGTGGCATGGCATAATTAGGAGGATGATTCGTATAAGCGGATGAATATATATTTACATAATGCGGAAGATATAGTATAATATCTTTCACCAAAAGGTTTTACTTTTGCTATAGAGCATCAAGAACGCGATTAGAGGAGTATGAGTGCCTGGACCGGATGGTTCAGGCATAATATAAAAAGTGGAAATTCGTATAAACGGATGAATAAAAAGCTTTACGGAGGCAGAGTAGTGGATATATTTGAAATGGCAGGAGCACAATTTCAAAGTTGGAGCATGAGGCAGATAGCAATATTTGTAGTCTTGTTAGTAGTGCTTGCAATTGGCTTAACATATAGTGTCAGACAGAAGAGATTACATGGATCGCAGGCGATAGCAGCATGGATTTTGGCTTTATTTCTTGGCATTATCTTGGGAGCAACAACATTTACGAGAACACCGATGCAGGGACGTATCGTCAAATTAATCCCATTCTGGTCGTGGTATACCGGAATTGTTCTGGATGATAAGTTACTACTGGAGCAGAATGTTTTGAACTGCTTGATGCTTGCGCCGATGGGATTTTTATTACCATGGATCACGGACCGGAAAGTGAAATTACGATATGCTTTCCTGTCGGGTGTTGCTGTGGCTGTAGTGATTGAAGGATGCCAGCTTATATTCAAGCTTGGCTGGTTTGAATGGGATGACATGATCCATAATGGGATCAGTTGTTTGCTTGGCAGTGTAGTTGGAAATTATGCTGTCAGACGCGTTTAGAGATAATTAATATAGATAGAACAGCTGGCTGATTAGTTATGAAGAATTATGCAACTGATTTTATAGAAACGGAAGGGAAGACGTTATGAAGACGGTAAGCGATAGAATTTTTGAATTATTAAAAGAACGGAAGATGAGCCAGAAAGAATTTTCAAAGAAGACAGGGATTGCAGAAAGCACGATCAGCGACTGGAAAAAGAAGAGAACGAATCCGGTATCGGATAAGATTTTGATTATATGCGAAGTTTTGAACGTAACGCCTTATGATCTCCTGTCCGGGGCTGAACATATGGGAAGTAGAAGCAGAAGTGCAGATACTTACATAATTAGTAAGGGAACGGAGATTGGAACTCTTGTTGAGACATACCAGAAGCTGGAGCCGGACATGCAGAAGAGGGCCATGGGGTATCTGGAGGCGTTGAGTGATTTGGAAAAGTAGAGAAAGTGTTGAAAAGTTGCAGGAAACATAATTAAATTGGACAACAATACAGAGGTATGATAATATTTATTGTATCTTAATGAGGATATTGAATGAGATTAGTAATTGATAAGAAAGAATTAGAATTATTACTTGAACAAAAGAAAGAATACATTGGGAATCAAGTTACTATTGATACAGTAATAGCAGGTGTTTCATTTTTATTGTCAGTAATGACAGCGCAATATCAGAAGATTTTTGGAATATCAGGAGAAATAATAAAAGTATTTTTTTGTACAATTGGTATTTTATATGCAGTAAAAATCATATGGGATTTCTATAAATATAGAAGGAATAAATATACTCATAAAGTTTTAATGAAAGAGATAGAGGATTTAGATATGATTCAACATAATCATTCATTGGTAATTATTAAAGAGTCATTTAATGATAATATGAAGAGATTTTTACTTTATTATGATGAAAAATGGGATTGCAAATTGTTTTTGAATTATAAAACGCAGGAACGTGGAGATGAAGCTGCGATTATTGCAAATGTAGTGAAAGAGTTGAAGCTTAATCAGAAAGAAGTAAAATGTCGATACATTACTTCAAAGTTGCAGGAAAAATATTCAGTAAGTCATCGTGAAAATAGAATTTATAATCATCGTTTATATGAGCTTCAGGTTAATAGATTTTCAGAACAGGAAAAGGATTTTGTTGTAAATGGAAAGCATTATTATTGGATGAGTATAGAAGAAATGGAAAAAGATGATAACATTAGGAACAAAAACCTGGAAGTGGTAGATTTTGTAAAAGAATATATGGGATAAAGTTTTCCGCTTGTGTATTTCGCAGAGTTTTTGAAGATACACAGGCGGTTTTGTTACTTATATTGTAGCAGGAGGTTGCTATGTCGGAAATGAAGATGAATTATATTTTTATAGAAAAAGAAACGCAGGATTCGATATCTATGTGTGAGCAGATCGCTGAGCTGCTGGGCGTGGAGGACAGCAAGATGAAGTCAGGCAACTTGCCAATGTCAGGTTTCATTTGCTTGCAGGATGTGGAAGTGTTTTATGAGATCTCCGGCAAGAGTGGTGCGGATCAATACTTTCTGGAATTAAGTACAAAAGTCAGAGTGAACAGAGCTGTGATCGCACTGCAGACATTAGATGATACCATTTATCAATCGCCGAAGCAGACGTATTACACGGCAATTCGTGTGTATGATGGAATTTCGGAAAGCTATTGTAAGAGGCTTTATCCTAAATATGCAGAGTTTGAGCGGTCGCTTCGGGCGTTAGTATCGCTGATCGTGACGAAGGCGTATGGAAGTGCATGGCGGGAAGAGACCGTGCCGGAAGAGATGATGGCAGATCTTAAGAAGAATGCAAGAGGCAATCTGCCGATCAGTGAGACTCTGGAGCAAATGGATTTATCCACAGTGGAAGAATATTTATTTGCAGAAAGAGAAGTTGTGTATGAGGAGGTTGTCGCAGGTAGCGGTGAAAATGCAAATGGGACGGCTGGTAAAACAGCAGATTTTGAACAATTATCAAAAGAAGAATTATGCCGGTTGCTGGAAGAACTTCGACCGACAAGCCTGTGGGAGCGGCATTTTGAATCACTTGGAAGTCAGAAAAAGTGGAAAGAGAAAATTGTTGGCGTACATCCGGTGCGCAACAAAGTGGCACATCAGAAACGGATCAGCGGCGCGGAATATAAGCAGTACCGGCAGCTATGGAAAATGTTGCCAGATTGAATGCAATTTCACCGGTTACAAAAAGTACGCAGATGATAGCGGAAGTATTATCTGATATGCGGCGTAGACAGCAGGAAGTAATGGCAGCAGTCAGACCGGCGGCTATAGCTGCGAGCATGCAAAAAGATGTGGTATCGGAAGTTGCGAAAAGTCTTCGTATACCACAGACAATGCGTGACAGTATCGCAACTGCGGCGAAGATGTCACGGCTTATGAACATTTCAGGAATTGTAAATCTGGAAGATAAGGGGAATAAAACTGAGGATAATGACTTAGAAAACAATAGGGACTAGTAAATTCCGGCAATTTACGCTATAATAGATAGGATTATAGGCAAAACTAAGGAATTAATAAAAAGAGATAATAATCAAGTCCGGATCTGCCGGACGCCAAATATAATATACCAAAGTAGAAAGGATTTTAGAACGATGGGTAAGTATTTTGGAACTGATGGTTTCCGTGGGGAAGCTAATAGGAACCTGACAGCAGATCACGCATACAAGATTGGGCGTTTCCTCGGCTGGTATTATGGAGAACTGAAAAGACAGAATGGAGATGACACTCCGGCTAGAATTGTAATTGGTAAGGATACAAGACGTTCCAGCTATATGTTTGAATATACACTGGTCGGTGGACTGGTAGCATCCGGTGCAGATGCATACCTGCTTCATGTTACAACAACACCGTCTGTAGCTTATGTAGCAAGAGTAGATGAGTTTGACTGTGGTATTATGATTTCCGCAAGTCATAATCCATATTATGACAATGGAATTAAGCTGATTAATGGTAATGGTGAGAAGATGGATGAAGGAACAATCAGCCTGATCGAAGCATATCTGGACGGAGAAGTAGAATTATTTGGAGAGAAATATTTAGAAGTTCCGTATGCACACAAAGAGAAGATTGGTCGTACCGTAGATTATGTATCAGGAAGGAACCGTTATGTCGGATATCTGATTTCTCTTGGAATGTATTCGTTCAAGGGTGTCAAAGTTGCATTAGATTGTGCGAATGGAAGTTCATGGAATATTGCCAAATCTGTATTTGACGCACTGGGAGCAAAGACTTACGTGATCAATGCGGATCCGAATGGAACAAATATCAATAACAATGCAGGGTCTACACACATTGAAGGACTGCAGAAGTACGTGGTAGAAGAAGGCATGGATGTTGGATTCGCTTATGACGGAGATGCTGACCGCTGTCTCTGTGTGGATGAAAAAGGGCAGGTCGTAGACGGAGATGCGATTCTTTACGTATATGGAAGATATATGAAAGAGCGCGGAAAACTGGTGACAAATACAGTTGTTACAACAGTTATGTCTAACTTCGGACTTTACAAAGCATTTGATGAGCAGGGTATCGGTTATGCGAAGACTGCTGTCGGAGATAAATATGTATATGAATATATGCAGAAGAATGGCTGCCGAATTGGTGGAGAGCAGTCCGGTCACATTATTTTCTCAAAATATGCATCAACAGGTGATGGTATTTTAACCAGTCTGAAAATGATGGAAGTTATGATGGCAAGAAAGAAGACAATGAGCCAGCTGACAGAAGATTTACACATTTATCCACAGGTGCTTGTGAATGTACGTGTACAGGATAAAGCTGTTGCACAGGCAGATCCGGATGTGCAGGCAGCAGTACAGAAAGTTGCAGACGAGCTGGGTGATACAGGAAGAATCCTTGTCCGTGAATCTGGTACAGAGCCACTGATACGTGTAATGGTAGAGGCTGAGACACACGACATCTGCCAGAAATATGTGGATGATGTAGTGAATGTGATTAATGAAAAAGAGAAGACAAGATAGCCTGGCTCTCAGAATCAGAAAATGTAGATAGATGATAAGGTCGTATGATCTGACAGGAAAGATAGGAGTATTAAGAAATATGTGTGGAATTGTAGGATATGTAGGAAATAATCAGGCAGCACCGATTTTGTTGGATGGACTGTCCAAGCTGGAATACCGTGGTTATGATTCGGCCGGAATTGCTGTCCGTGATGCAAATGGCGATGCTGAGATTGTTAAGGCAAAAGGACGTCTGAAGATTCTGGCTGAGAAGACAGATAATGGTGCCGCTGTCCCGGGAACATGTGGAATCGGCCATACAAGATGGGCAACACATGGGGAGCCGTCTGAGAACAATGCACATCCGCATAAGAGTGATGATGGCAATGTAGTTGCTGTTCACAACGGTATCATTGAAAATTATCAGGAATTAAAGGAAAAACTGTTAAGAAAAGGATATACATTCTATTCCAATACAGATACAGAAGTAGCGGTAAAACTGATCGATTACTACTATAAGAAATATGAAGGAACACCGGTTGATGCGATGAATCACGCAATCGTCCGCATCCGAGGTTCTTATGCGCTGGCAGTTTTGTTTAAAGATTATCCGGAAGAGATTTATGTGGCCAGAAAAGACAGTCCGATGGTTCTCGGAGTTGCTGACGGAGCATCATATATCGGATCTGATGTACCGGCTATTTTGAAATATACAAGAAATGTATATTATATTGGAAACCTGGAGATGGCGCGTGTAAAGAAAGGGGAGATCACTTTCTATAATCTGGACGGAGAAGAGATTGAGATTGAACCAAAGGAAATTAACTGGGATGCAGAAGCCGCTGAAAAAGGCGGTTATGAACATTTCATGATCAAAGAGATTCATGAACAGCCAAAAGTTGTAGGAGATACCATTAACTCTGTTCTTACGACAGATGGCAAGATTGATTTGTCAGAGGTTGGTCTGTCAGAAGAAGAGATCAAAGATATTCGTCAGATTCACATTGTAGCATGTGGTTCTGCATATCATGTTGGAGTTGCAACACAGTATGTAATGGAAGATCTTGCAAGAATTCCAGTGCGTGTAGAGCTGGCATCCGAATTCCGTTATCGCAATCCGTTACTGGATGAGAAGGACCTGGTTGTACTGATCAGCCAGTCCGGTGAGACAGCAGATACGCTGGCGGCACTTCGTGAGTCCAAAGCAAGAGGTGTGCGCACACTTGCAATTGTAAATGTAGTAGGTTCTTCCATTGCAAGAGAAGCAGATAATGTATTCTACACACTGGCTGGACCGGAGATTTCCGTTGCAACAACAAAAGCATACAGCACACAGTTAATTGCAGGTTATGCACTGGCAATCCAGTTTGCCAAAGTAAGAGGCGAGATTGACGAAGCACGTTATAGCGGTCTGATCAAGGAAATGCAAACCTTACCGGAGAAGATTGAGAAGATTATTGAAGACAAAGAGAGAATCCAATGGTTTGCATCCAAACAGGCAAATGCAAGAGATGTATTTTTCGTAGGTCGTGGTATTGACTATGCAATCTGCCTGGAAGGAAGTTTGAAGATGAAGGAGATCAGCTATATTCATTCTGAGGCATACGCTGCAGGTGAATTGAAGCATGGAACGATTTCTCTGATTGAAGACGGCATTCTTGTTGTCGGTGTTCTGACACAGCCGGATCTCTATGAGAAGACAGTTTCTAACATGGTTGAGTGCAAGAGTCGTGGCGCTTACCTTATGGGACTTACAAACTTTGGACAGTATAATATTGAAGATACAGCAGACTTTACGGTATATATTCCAAAGACAGATCCGTTATTTGCAACATCACTGGCAGTCATCCCGTTACAGCTCCTTGGTTATTATGTCAGCGTTGCAAGAGGTCTGGATGTAGATAAGCCGAGAAACCTTGCGAAGAGTGTTACAGTAGAGTAATCTTCCTGCAAAAGGCGGTCGTTTAGAAAATATTAAAAGAATATTAATAAAAAGGGTGCTCAATATTGTGATGAAAGTGTTATAATATTATCGCAATATTGAGCAATATAGCATCTAAAGGAAACTGCCGATGGCGGGCTTGCGAGATGCTGGAACAAGGAGAGGTACAAATGAAAACGACATTAGTTATTATGGCTGCCGGAATCGGATCCCGTTTTGGCGGCGGAATTAAACAGCTGGCACCGGTCGGACTGCATGGTGAGATCATCATGGATTATTCCATTTATGATGCAATCGAAGCAGGATTTAATAAGATTGTCTTTATTATCCGTAAGGACATTAAGGAAGCATTTAAGGAAGCAATCGGAGATCGTATTGAGAAGATCTGTGCAGATCTGGATGTAGAGATTGCATATGCATACCAGGAGCTGGATGCACTTCCGGAAGGAATCGAACTTCCGGCCGGACGTACGAAGCCGTGGGGAACCGGACAGGCAGTTCTTGCGTGCAAAGATGTTTTAAAAGAGCCATTTGCAGTTATCAACGCAGATGATTACTATGGAAAGGAAGCATTTACTAAGCTTCATGATTTCCTCGTAGATTACACACCGGAGAAGGCGAATGCATTCTGCATGGCAGGTTTTATTCTGAAGAACACATTAAGTGAGAATGGATCTGTTACCAGAGGTGTGTGTGAACTGAATGAGAAAGGCTATCTGACAGCAGTTCATGAGACACATAACATTGTGAAGACAGCAGACGGTACAGCAGCCGATACAGAAGACGGATTAAGAGCCATCGATCCGGAATCTTATGTATCTATGAATATGTGGGGACTGACACCGGAGTTTATTGGTGTGCTGGAAGATGGATTCAAAGAGTTTTTTGAGACAATGGGAGACAAAGACATCCTGAAAGCAGAATATCTTTTGCCGATTTATATTGATGAACTATTACAGGCTGACAAAGTATCTGTAAAAGTGCTTGACTCTCATGACAAATGGTTTGGCGTAACATACAAAGAAGACAAAGACTATGTTGTAAAATCATTTGCCAAACTGATCGAAGACGGCGTATACGCTGAGAAACTGTTTGAGGACTTGAAGTAAGAATTATCAGAAATAAGAAAGACTGTTATAGCATGTGTGCATGCTATAACAGTCTTTCTTGATTTTATGAAGTTATTGTAATGTTGGAGCGTTTTATGAGAAAATACAATTACATCAACGGTATAATAATATAGAAACGAAAAAATTGTAAATTTGCAAACCATCGCAAACCCGTGTAAAATGGGCATTTTCAAAGACGCTCGACAAGAAAATACAAAAAAGTTGAAAAAAATTAAAAAAAGGGGTTGCAATTTTTGGATTTGCTGATATAATAATATTTGTTCGCTGATGAAATACAAAAGATAAACAACGAACGCAACAGAGAACTACGTAATGCGGATTGGTGTAATGGCAGCACAGCAGACTCTGACTCTGTTAGTAGAGGTTCGAGTCCTCTATCCGTAGTTCCTTGGCAGGGGCGCCGGATACTTGAATGAGTATCCGGTTACTTAATTAAAGAATGTATCGGAGTGTGGCTCAGCTTGGTAGAGCGCTACGTTCGGGACGTAGAGGTCGCAAGTTCAAATCTTGTCACTCCGACTATGATTGGTCGCAAAGCTGATATATGGTTGGTTTTGTGGCTTTTCTTTTTATAAAATTGTAGTTTAAATATTTTTCATGGTATACTGAGTTTATAGAACTGGAAGGGGGATATTATGACTGATAAAAAAGAAAAGTCCATGATACAGTATTTCTTATTATTCATGTTTAGTTTTGAAATTCTATTTATTTTTTTGGGGATTTTATATAATCAGGTGTTTCATTTAAAAAAGTTCTCAGAAGGTTATATTTTGATGCTTTTACCAACCATGAGTACTTTGTTTGCAAAACAACGGGCATCAAGTCAGAATGAATCCAATAAATTTTTTAAGTTTTATAAAATTTGTTTTGCAGGAATGACGATATATACTGTAATATCTGTTGTTATTCCAAGTAGTGCCGTTATATCTCAAATATTGATGATAGCTGAATCATTATGTAGTATTTACTTTTTACAATCCATTGGAGAAAATACTTTGGCAAATATAGGTCTGTCTTATAATGTTTCGTTTAAGGAAGTATTGAAATATGCGTTGCTTTATATCGCTATTTTTATTCTTATGGTTCGAGTGGAATTCGTATGTGATTATCTAAAAACAGGAGATGTAGCGCAATTAAAGGTTCCATTGGCAGATGTGAAACAGCTAGTTGGTTTTGTTCCACTGTTTATCTTTACATTTATTGTATTCTTGGGCGAGGAATATGGTTGGGGATATTTTATGTTTCCATTGCTGGAGAAGGAATATGGGGTTTATAAAGCAATATTTTTCCTTGGAACGATAGAAGTGCTTTTTCATTTGCCGATAGATTATATGATAACTAAACTTCCAATTACTTTTTTTATTGGACGGTCTGTTATGCTTATTAGCCATACAATTTTTATGTGTTGGATTTATAAGCGGACATCAACTATATGGATTGCAGTGGTGATTCATTTCTTAAATAATAATTTATTAGGATTATGGAAATTAACAGAGAATAGCTTTACATTTTCAACGCCATTGGCAGTCATTTGTTATGTTGTAATATTCGGCTCGTTTATCTTTTCAAAAACATTAAAAAATCAAAGAAAGCCAGTTGCAAAGGAATTTTCTGTGCTATAATGAAAGAACAGCTTGATTGTGCCAAGGCACATTCATTGTTCTAGGAGTGACATCATGAAAATAGGTATTTTTGACTCGGGCATGGGTGGGTTGTCTGTTCTGCACCGTGCACTTCGCATGCTACCAGAAGCAGATTTTCTCTATTATGCGGACGAGGAGCACGTCCCATATGGGGAAAAAACAAGAGAGCAAGTCCGGGGATATATTGACGAAATTATAGCATTTATGATAAAGAAGCAGGTAGATGCGATTGTGATTGCCTGCAATACAGCTACGAGTGTGGCCACAAAAGAATACAGAAGTCAGTTTCCACTGCCGATTGTGGGCATGGAACCGGCAGTGAAAAAAGCAGTAGAAGAATATGCTGACAGACCGGGAAGAATCCTGGTGGCAGCAACACCAATCACAATTCAAGGAGACAAGCTTCATCACTTGGTGGACCGGGTGGATAAGCGTGATATGGTAGATCTGGTTGCGCTCCCAAAGCTGGTTAGATTTGCAGAGCAGGAAATATTTGATCAGGATCAGGTTGTGCCGTATCTTAAGGAGGCGCTGAAGGATTATCCATTAGAGGAATATAAAGCATTTGTCCTTGGCTGTACGCATTTTAATTATTTCAAAGAGAGCTATCAGGAGATTTTCCCGAATAAGATAGAATTTGTAGATGGAAATGAAGGAGCACTTCGGGAATTAATCCGTAGAATGGAAAAAGAGTGTGATACGATCAGTGTGAAGAATGGGGCTAATGATGCAGAGGAATTTTCAAAAACTGATCGGGTTACATATTATTTTTCTGGTAAGCAGATTTCAGCGGCAGACCAGATACGTATTGACAAATATATGTGTCAGTTAGACCGAATGGCACTTATATAAAATCCCATATAAAGGAGGATGACAAATATGAGGTATCAGATTCAGGGAGATACTCTTCCGGTTGTGATCTGCCAGCTTGAAGCGGGTGAGCGGATGATTACGGAAGGAGGCGGTATGTCCTGGATGTCTCCGAACATGAAGATGGAGACAACGACCAATGGAGGAATTGGGAAAGCTGTAGGAAGAATGTTCTCAGGAGAGAAGATGTTCCAGAATATTTACACTGCACAGGGAGGCAACGGAATGATCGCATTTGCTTCTTGCTTTCCAGGATCGATTCGTGCATTTAACATCAGACCGGGGCAGGAAATGATCTTCCAGAAGAGTGCATTTCTGGCAAGTGAAGCGGGAGTACAGTTGTCTGTACATTTCCATAAGAAAGTGGCTTCCGGATTATTTGGAGGAGAAGGATTTGTTCTTCAGAAAGTCAGTGGACAGGGAGTTGCATTTGCGGAATTTGACGGACATGTAGTGGAATATGAACTGCAGCCGGGACAGCAGATTGTGATTGATACGGGACATCTTGCAGCAATGACAGCCAGTTGTCAGATGGATATTCAGACTGTGCCGGGCGTGAAGAATATGCTTTTTGGAGGCGAAGGGCTGTTTAATACCGTGATTACAGGACCGGGAAGGGTATGGCTTCAGACAATGCCGATCAGTAATGTTGCCGGGGCACTCAGACCATATATTCCGTCAGGCTCATAAGGTGAGGTATTTATAAGGCGCACGGATAAAAAACTGGTTATTATAGGTGCAATTCAAATTTGCATATAGCCAAGTTTTGAATCCGTGCGTTTATAATTTTAACAATACAGGAATAGAGGAAGTGAGATGGAAATGGAGAAGGTGAAGAAGGAGCTCATGCATATGTTTCATGCGTGGAGAATATTGTTAGGGAGTCTGGTGAAATGGATTCTATTATCGATTGTGATTGGCGGTGTGATCGGTGTCATCGCCAGTGCATTTGCGAATCTAATCACGTGGGCAACGGACTTTCGTATGGGGCATATGTGGATGGTATATCTGCTGCCTTTTGCAGGTCTCATGATTGTTTTTCTTTATCATGTTACGGGGCAAGAGAAGAATGCCGGAACAGATATGGTACTTATGGTAGTACGGTCAGATCAGAATACGATGCCGGGAAGAGTGGCACCATTGATTTTGATTGCGACAGCTTTGACGCATTTGTTTGGAGGTTCTGCCGGCCGGGAAGGTGCGGCACTTCAGTTTGGGGCGAGCCTCGGAAACTGGCTAGGACGTAAGATACATTTGAATGAGAGTGATAAACGTATTATGACGCTGGCGGGTATGAGCGCAGCTTTTGCAGCACTATTTGGAACGCCGATGGCAGCAGCAGTGTTCCCGATGGAGGTTATCAGCGTCGGGATTATGTATTATGCAGCGCTCGTTCCGTGCGTGTTCTCCGCATTTATCGGAGAGCGTATTTCTATCTTTATGGGTGTGCGGACGCTGACAGCACCGTATCCCGTAGAAGAAGTTCCGAATTTTTATGGAATCGCGTGGGGAAAAGCAATTCTTCTGGCAATCTGTTTTGCATTTGCCGGAGCGCTGTTTTGCGTGATGTTACATATTTTTGAAAAGCAGTTAAAAAAATGGTTTCAGAATCCGTATCTTCGAGTGTTTGTTGGAGGTGTGACAGTCGTTCTTTTGTGGAAGATTACGGGAACAGATACCTACCTGGGGCTTGGTGGAGGTACGATTGCGCAGAGCTTTGCAGAATCTCAGAAATTGTGGGTATTTCTGTTGAAAATATTATTTACATGTATCACACTTTGTTCTGGTTTTAAAGGCGGTGAGATAGTCCCGTCACTGTTTATTGGGGCGACATTCGGCTCCGCACTGGCACCGATATTTGGCTTGCCGGTAGATATCTGTGCAGCGTGTGGCATGGTAGGCGTGTTCTGTGCTGTGACAAACAGTCCGATCAGCTCCCTTCTGATTGCATTTGAGCTGTTTGGATTTGCGGGTATGCCGTATTTTTGTACCGTGATTGCGGTCAGTTATCTGCTGTCCGGATATCAGAGCCTTTATAAAGCGCAGAAGATTGTGTACTCCAAGACGGAAAATAAATACATAGATAGGAATACGACCTCTTAAGATAATAAAAATGCCACACAGACAGGTGACGAAAGAAAGCCTTGAATCTGTGTGGCGCTTTTGCTAAAAAAACAATCAATTGAAATTAGTTAGCGTCGCAGGACTGCAATCACGACTCCGAATTTTAGCCATTGTACCATATCGGTATGATTGTTCGGGTCAACTGTGATAATATCGCCATAACCGTTGATCGGGAGCAGCTGACAAGGATTTCCCTGTTGCATCTTGCGGATAAATGCGCGGCCGGTCGGCTTGTGGATCAGGATACAGGTGTCACCGTCACGCGGAGGTTTCTTTGAAATTCCCAGGATATCATTTCTGACATACACAGGATTAAGGTGGTTGGAAGTAATGCGAATGCCACAATGCAGGCGTTCACCATATTTCTTAATATATTCCGGACAGTAGATACGTTCTTCATTCGCAGAATCCAGTACCATACCATCTTCCATGTTGCCGGTCAGTACAAGAACATCCAGCATATTTTCTGAATCCTGCTCGTGACTCATCATTTCCAGTTCGAAATCAATCTTGCCACTGATGTATGCCTTCTGGCGATTATTTAACAGACGAAACTTTTTCAGACATTCCATTTCCGGATTATCATTTCCAAATAACTCATAAAGAAAATGCCCTGTCAGTTTGTAGATTTGCATGGCAATCATGATATCAATTTTGTCAGTCCTCCGAGAAATGATATTTTTGTAAGTAGACACTGAAATTTCCAGTTTGGATGCAAATTCTGCCTGTGTCATTCCAAGATTTAAACGTTCCTTTTCCAAATTCTGGACAAAACAGTCCAATAATACATTTTTCGTCATATTTGTCTCGATTTCCCCTTTTTTGTTTGCTGGAATAATGGACAAAAAACTGACCATTTATAAAATGATGTTGAAAAAAAGTCGTAAATTTCGGTTAAGTAATTAGCTTAGTAGTTGGATATAATACTTTATGTAAGTATTATATCAAGTGCATTTTTTTAAATCAACTACAGAATCAGGGGGGACGTAACATGGAGAATGCAACACTACAAGTTTTATCGAAATGCAATATTACGCCAAAATATAAAGGGTATACATATTTACCAGTGGCGGTCAGACTGGCGGATCAGTACATGAGAGAGCCGCTGTGCATTATGGCTGATATTTATCCTGTTATTGGACAGATCTATGACGAATCGCCAAGAAAAGTAGAGCGGGCAATCCGGAAGGTTGTAGAAGTGGGGTGGCAGAACAACCGGGAATATATGGTGGAGATCATGGGATTTGGTGCGAAGAAATGTCCTGGAAGCGCGCAGTTTATTGATGCACTTGTGTATTATATCAATTGGAAGATGACTCACACCTCGCAGCAAGAATGCCGAGGCATTCTTGAAACTCAACAGTAATCCACAGCCAGCTTTGAGAGGAAGTGTCTAAGAGAAGATTGAAAGAAAGGAAAAGAACAAAAAAAGAACATAAAAAAGTTGAAAAAATGTCTTGCAAAGAAAAAAAACATGTGCTAACATAAGAGCATCTTTTTAGAGACAGTATAGAAAATGCAAAGAAAGAGACTCTGTTCGTGATAACTTGACAGGAATATGACGCCACCGACTGAGAGCGTCATTTGAGGGAAAGGAACAATAGGGAACACTCTGGAGCAGACTGAGCGAAAGCAATTTAGGTTTAAATTTACAGCAGTTGCAAGTAGAGCAGTACGCTGGCACGCGTTATGTGCGAGAGGTGAATTCAAAGACGAGTTCAAAAGCGGGTGGTACCGCGGATATTAAGATAATCCGTCCCGGAATACGATTATGTATTCCGGGACTTTTTGCATTAAGAAAGATACTTTTTGAAAGAAAAAATATTAAAAGAGTAATAAAATGGAACAAAATTTAACAGGAGGGAAACAGTCATGGAATACCAGACAGGCGTAAAGAAAAAAGATACATTGGAGATTACAGAACTTTTAAATGCAAAGACCGGCGAGGCAGTAAAAGTCAATGGTGCAGTGCATACAATCCGTGATATGGGGACAGTTGCATTTGTAATCTTAAGAAAAAGAGAAGGCCTGCTCCAGTGTGTATACGAAGAAGGCAGTGCCACATTTGATCTGAAAGACATCAAAGAAGCATCAACGCTTGAAGTCGAAGGGGTGCTTGAGCAGAATGAAAAAGCGCCGAATGGCATTGAAATCCGCATGAAAAAAGTTAAAATCTTAAGTCAGCCGGAAGATGAGATGATGCCGCTTGCAATTTCCAAGTGGAAATTAAACACTTCTCTGGAGGCAAAGTTAAATTATCGTTCCATTTCTCTTAGAAATATCAGGGAGCGTGCAAAATTCCGGATTCAGGAAGGACTGACAAGAGCATTTCGTGATTTCCTATATAGTCAGGAATTTACTGAAATTCATACACCGAAGATTGGAGCTAAAAGTGCAGAAGGTGGTGCGAACTTATTTAAGCTGGAATATTTCCACCGCCCGGCAGTGCTCCAGCAAAGTCCTCAGTTCTACAAACAGATGATGGTCGGTGTGTTTGACCGGGTATTTGAAACGGCGCCGGTGTTCCGTGCTGAGAAGCATAATACGAAGAGACATTTGAACGAATATACGAGTCTGGACTTCGAGATGGGCTATATTGATGGATTTGAGGATATTATGGGAATGGAGACAGGATTTCTCCAGTATGCCATGGAACTTTTAAAAAAAGATTATGCCAGAGAACTGAAGATTCTGAATGTGGAACTTCCGAAAGTAGATCAGATTCCGGCAGTAAAATTCAGTGAGATCAAAGAGCTGGTAGCTGAGAAATATAATCACAAGATGCGTAACCCATTTGATCTGGAGCTGGAAGAAGAAGTACTGATCGGAAAATATGCAAAAGAAGAGTGGGGCAGCGATTTTGTATTTGTTACGCACTATCCGTCAAAGAAGCGTCCATTTTACGCGATGGACGATCCGGAGGATCCGAAATATACACTGAGCTTTGATCTTCTCTTCCGTGGCCTTGAGATTACGACCGGAGGTCAGAGAATCCACGATTATCAGACACTTCTAAAGAAGATTGAAGCAAGAGGCATGACGACAGAAGGTATGGATCAGTATCTTGCTACATTTAAACATGGCATGCCGCCACACGGAGGACTGGGAATTGGACTGGAACGCTTGACGATGCAGCTGCTTGGGGAGGATAATGTAAGAGAAACAACATTATTCCCAAGAGACTTAAGCAGACTGGAGCCATAGAGAATTCCCAGACAGTTCTTCTCATCTATGCTCCCCCATAAAAGTGGAAATGTACCTGCTTAACCACCCGGGAGCGAAATGAGCAGAGAGGATGGAAGAAGCTATGTTTGGAAAGAGATGTTCTTTATGTGGAGGAAAACTGAATAGTAATGGAATCTGTACGGAGTGTGGATTAGACAATAACAAATCCGATAAAAATTATCGAATAAACCAAAGTGAATGTGATCATGAACCATTGACTCATGTGCATTATGGCAAGAATGAGAAGCCGAAGAAACAGCCGAAGCCAAATACACCGAGACAGTCCTGGCAGGGGAGTCAAAAAGATAACAACAGGCAGCAGGATCAGTCCTGGAAGGGGAGTACAACTACTTACTCTGGAAATACAGGAAGTACAGGGCGTAAGAAAGTCGGTAAGAAGAAAAAGCCGGGAAGGATCATCAGTAAGATTATAGCAGTCATTGTCATCTTCAATGTATTTTTTGGTATTTTCCAACCGATGGTCAGTGATATTTTAGATGATGTAATCAGCGGATACCAGGAGAATACACAAGGCTATACAAGAAGTGACCCGTATGAAAATGTGACAAAAGAACTTCCGGCAGATGGTGAGAGTGTAAGTTTTGAGCTGACCAGTGGTGACTATGTGGTCGGTGTGCACATTCCGGAAGGAAATTATCAGGCGAATGTATCTTATGATTACGATACGGTCCAGGTTGATGACTGGGACAGCGGATTTTACCTTTATGAATATGCAGGGCGGACAGACGGTGATTATCTGGATGACTTAAGATTATACAATGGAGCGATTGTTCACATTTCTTCACAGACAACGATTACACTTTATTCAGATAATGCGCAGACAGAAAACATTCTTTATGAAAATAATCCACTGGCAGGACAAGAGCCTTTGGTAGTAAAAAAAGACCTGACCGTAGGTCCTGACCTTCCGGCAGGGGTGTATGATCTCATACTGGTCAGTGGAGAAGGCAGTGTGGACGTTGATATTTATACAGAATATGGTGAATCTATGGAGACAAAAAATCTGTATCTGGGCGAGAATTGCACAGACGGAAAGGAATATAAGAATCTTGTTCTTCCGAAAAATGCGCAGATTACATTAGATGACAATATGGAACTCAGACTGACTCCAAGCGAGCATATATCAACGACGGATTATTATGAATATTACAATTATTAGAGATAAGAATTAAGATGTAAGATAACTGGCAGACAGGAGGATGCTTAAAATGGCAAACAAAATCTCAGACGAGACCATTGAGTATGTGGGTATTCTGGCGAAGCTGGAACTTTCAGAGAAAGAGAAAGAAGAAGCCAAGGCAGATATGGAAAAAATGTTGGACTACATTGATGTATTAAATGAACTCGACACGGATGGAATTAAACCGATGTCTCATGTATTTCCGGTGAATAATGTATTTCGCGAAGACGTTGTGACAAATGGTGATGGCAGCAGTGATACATTGGCAAATGCACCACTTATGAAGGATCAGAGCTTCAAGGTGCCGAAGACAATCGGATAGGAGGAGACGAGTTATGGATATTATGAGTCTGACAGCAGTGGAACTCGGAAAGAAAATAAAAGCAAAAGAAATTTCAGTTACGGAAGCCACGCAGGCATATCTGGATCAGATTGAAAAGGTAGAGAATGATGTGCACAGCTATGTGACCATTGATAAAGAGGGTGCATTAAAGCGTGCCGAAGAAGTTCAGAAGATGATCGATGACGGAACACTTCTGAGTCCTCTTGCAGGTGTTCCGGTGGCAATCAAGGATAATATGTGCACGAAAGGGATGAGAACAACTTGCAGTTCCAAAATTCTGGAAAATTTTGTTCCAACCTTTACTTCAGAGGCAGTTTTGAACTTGGAAAAAGCCGGTGCAGTCATAATCGGAAAGACTAACATGGATGAATTCGCCATGGGAAGTACAACCGAGACTTCTTATTATGGAGTGACAAGAAATCCATGGAATCTGGGACATGTGCCAGGCGGTTCGTCAGGTGGTTCCTGCGCAGCAGTGGCAGCAGGTGAGTGCGCTTATGCACTTGGTTCTGATACAGGTGGATCTATCCGTCAGCCGAGTTCATTTTGTGGTGTAACGGGGATTAAACCGACTTATGGAACGGTATCCAGGTACGGACTGATTGCTTACGGTTCTTCGCTGGATCAGATCGGACCAATTGCGAAAGATGTGACAGATTGTGCGACTATCCTTGAGACAATCGCTTCTCATGATGTAAAAGACAGTACTTCCGTGGAGCGGGAATATGACTTTACTTCGGCATTGACAGACGACGTGAAAGGTATGAAGATAGGTATTCCGAGAGATTACTTTGGGGATGGATTAAGCGCAGACGTAAAAGAGCAGATTTTAAATGCAGTGAAGGTCCTGGAAGAAAAAGGCGCAGTTGTAGAAGAATTTGACTTAAGTCTTGTGAAATATGCGATTCCGGCATACTACATTATTGCAGATGCTGAGGCAAGTTCCAACCTGGCACGTTTTGATGGCGTAAAATATGGTTACCGCACAGAAGAATACGAAGGACTTCACAACATGTACAAAAAGACACGTTCCGAAGGATTCGGAGCAGAAGTAAAGCGCAGGATCATGCTGGGATCTTTTGTATTAAGCTCTGGATATTATGATGCATACTATCTGAAAGCACTTCGTACAAAGGCACTGATTAAACAGGCATTTGACAAAGCATTTGCAAAATATGATATGATCGTGGCTCCGGCGGCTCCGACAACGGCACCAGAGCTTGGAAAGAGCTTAAGTGATCCGATGAAAATGTATTTGAGTGACATTTACACAATCTCCGTGAACCTGGCAGGACTTCCTGGAATCAGTATTCCGGTAGGAAAAGATTCCAAAGGTCTTCCGGTCGGCATGCAGCTTATCGGAGACTGCTTCCAGGAGAAAAAAATTATCCAGGCAGCCTACACATTTGAACAGACAAGAACTTATGAAGCACCACAGTTTGTGAAGGAGGGAAGATAGTTATGGCAAAGCAGTATGAGACAGTCATTGGACTTGAGGTTCACGTAGAACTTGC
>ERZ773103.876-NODE-876-length-33826-cov-5.671967_pt1 | contig 33826 bp, 32 predicted proteins | sample MGYA00511118_ERZ773103 | MGnify/ENA primary metagenome ERZ773103 (study PRJEB29015, sample SAMEA2737821) | human gut metagenome | biome: human gut; feature: human-associated habitat; material: faeces | place: China | collected 2012 ... | reverse complement strand
CCTGCACGTTGTTCTGGCCGCGCAGCGGGTTCACGCCGCCGCCCGGCTTGCCCAGGTTGCCGGAGATCATCGCGATGTTCGACAGCGCCATGACGCCGTCGGTTCCCGTGGAGTGCTCCGTCACGCCGAGGCAGTACATGATGGCCGCCGCGTCGGCTGCCGCGTACATCTTCGCCGCGGCCACGAGGTCGCGACGGTCGATGCCGCAGATGTCCTCCACCAGCTCGGGCGTGTAGTCGCGCACCGTCGCGGCCAATATCTCGAAGCCCTCGGTGCGCTCGCGCACGAAGTCCTCGTCGTACAGCTCGTGCTGAATCAGGTAGTTCACAATGCCGTTCGCGAACGCGACGTTCGTTCCCGGCCTCAGCTTCAAATGAATGTCGGCATGCGCGGCCAGCCCGATGTCGCGCGGGTCGACCGCGATGAGCCGGCAGCCGCGTTCGACCGCCGCGCGGATCTGCATGCCTATGACGGGGTGGGCCTCCTCGGGGTTCGACCCCACGAGCATGATGACCTCCGCCTTGCGCGTGACGTCTTCGATGGAGTTCGTCATCGCGCCGGAACCAAGCATGGTCGCCAGACCGGCGACCGTGGGGGCGTGTCAAACACGCGCGCAACAGTCCACGTTGTTCGTTTGGAGCACGATGCGCGCCATCTTCTGGAACAGGTAGATGTCCTCGTTCGTGGAGCGCGAGCACGCGAACGCCGCCAGCGACTCGCCGCCGTGGACATCGCGGAGCTCCGTGAAGCGCCTCGCCACGAGGTCGAGCGCTTCGTCCCAGGTGGCGGGCTCGAACTCTCCCGTCTCGCGGTTCTTCACGAGCGGCGTTCGTATGCGGTCGGGCGCGTCGACGAAATCGAAGCTTGCCGAGCGCCCCTTCACGCACAGAAGCCCGTGGTTCGACGGGCCCGGCGCGGCCTCGGCGTCCACGACGACGCCGTCCTTCACCACCAAATCCAGCTGGCAGCCCACGCCGCAGTGCGGGCACGTGGTGCGCACGCGCTCGGTCTCCCACGAGCGGTACGTCGCGCGGCGCTTCTCGGTGAGCGCTCCGGTGGGGCACGCCTGCGCGCAGTTGCCGCACGACTCGCAGTCGGTGGCGCGCCAGTCCGCGCCGAACGGCGCCTCGATCAGCGTGCGAACGCCGCGCTTCGCGGTTCCCAGCGTGTGGTTGCGCGCGGCGTCGTTGCAGGCGCCCACGCAACGCTGGCAGCGTATGCACAGGTTCGGGTCGTAAGCGAGGAACGGGTTCTCGTCGCGCACGGGCTCGCGCTTCTGCGCTGCCTCGAAAGGAGACTCCAGCACGCCGTACTCACGGCAGACGGCCTGCAGCTCGCAGGCGCCGTTCTTATCGCACGAGAAGCAGTAGTTCGTGGAATCGAGGCCGTGATCGGCGATGATGAGCTCGAGCGCGATGCGGCGGTACGCCTCGATGCGCGGCGAGGAGGTGGTCACCTTCATACCGTCTTGCACGGGCGTGGCGCACGAGGGCACCGGCTGGTCGAGCCCTTCCACGTCCACGACGCACACGCGGCACGAGGCGATGGCGCTGCGCTCTTTCAGGAAGCACAGCGTGGGGATGCGGATGCCGGCAGCGCGCGCGGCATCGAGGATGGTGGAGCCTTCGGCAACGTCGAGGGCGATCCCGTCTATCGTGATGCTAGGCATACTGGTGCCTGCCTCCTTCCATAACGCCGCAGCCGAAACGATCGCAGCGCAGGCAGCGCCCGCACTCCTGCACGACCTCTTCGCGGCTCATTCCGTTCTCGACGCCATCGAAATCGAGCCGCCGCTCGCGCGCGGGACGCTCGGTTATCTCCACGCGCCCCTTGGGCGTGCGGTCGTTCGGCAGCGGTTCGGGCACCTCGATGTCACACGGCAGCTTGTGATGGTAACCCAGGAACTCGTCGATGTTGCGCGCAGCCACCTTTCCCGCCCCGATGGCGCGGATCACCGTAGAGGGGCCGGTCTGGCAGTCGCCGCCCACGAACACATGGTCGTACCCTTCGGCCGCAAGATGATCGTCGGCATTGAAGCAACCCCAGGTGGTGCTCATGCCGAACTCCTCGAACGGGCCCGACACCACATCCTGCCCCACGGCGATGAGGATGATGTCGGCTTCTATGCGGCGCGTCGGCTTGTCGGCCGCCATCGGCGCCGGACGGCCGCCGCGCACGGGACCGATCATCTGCGGCTGCGTGATGAGCGCCGTGCAATGTCCGCGCTCGTCCACCTCGATGCTGGCGGGCGCCTCCAGCACGATCATCTCCACGCCCTCGGCGATGGCGCTCTCCACCTCAGCCGGCAGCGCCGTCATGTCGTCCTTGCGGCGCCGGTACACCACCGAGACCTCGTCGGCCCCGGCGCGCACCGACGTGCGCGCGCAGTCCATGGCGACGTTGCCGCCGCCCACCACCACCACGCGCTTGCCCGTGAAGTCGGGATAGTCGCCATCGCCGATGGCCCCCAGCAAATCCACTGCCGAGACGACGCCTTCGGCATCCACGCCGTCGATGCGCAGCGACTTGCCCGTCTGCGCGCCGACGGCCACGTACACCGCATGGTACGTGTCGGCGATCTCGGCCATCTCGTGCGCGCCGATGCGCTCGCCGCACCGCGCCGTGATGGTGCCCGCGTTCAGGATGCCGCGGATATCCTCGTCCAAGCGCTCGCGCGGAAAGCGATACGCGGGGATGCCGTAGCGCAGCATGCCGCCCAGCTGGGCGCGTTCCTCGAACACCGTCACGCGATGCCCCATAAGGGCGAGGAAGTACGCGCAGGTGAGCCCGCTGGGCCCGCCGCCGATGACGGCGACGGTGCGCGCGGTGTCCACGCTGCGCGGAGGAGGCGCCACCTGGTCGGCCGGCATCTGGTCGACCGCGAACTTCTTGATGCCGCGGATGTTGATGGGCGCGTCGATAAGCGTGCGGCGGCACCGCGTCTCGCAAGGATGCTCGCACACGAACGCGCAAGCCGTGGGAAACGGGTTATCCTTGCGCACCATGTTGACGGCACCGGCGTAGTCGCCCGCCGCCGTGAGCGCGATGTAGGCGGGCACGTCCACGTGCGCGGGGCACAGCGTCTCGCAAGGAACCGTTTGGCCGACGCCCTCCTGGCACGAACGGTCGCGCAAATGGCTCGCATACTCGTCGGCGAACGTATCGAGACCCTCCAGCACGCTGCGGGCGGCCTCGTAGCCGATGGCGCAATCCGACGTGTCGCGGATCATCTCGGCCAGCGCGCGCAGGCCCTCCAGTACGCCCTCGTCAGCCTCGCAGTCCACCACGAGCTGCAGCATCGCCGCCAGCTGCGGGATGCCGTCGCGACACGGAACGCACTTTCCGCAGGTCTGCGCGCCGCTTGCCTGCAGCATGGTCAGCTGCACGGCCAGCGGGCACATGCCCGGCGGCGTCGCCTCGACACGGCGCGCGAAGGTGTCCAGGTGCGCGGCAATCCGCGCATCGTCGCGCGACCGCGGCGCAATCGATAGCTTGGCCACTGGCTCTCCATCCATTATCGGCTCGAAACCGACGAGCGTCTCCAACGTGTTTCCCGTGCGTCATTCTAACGCAAACGACGCGCCTTGCGGCGACCGCGCGCGCAAGGCGCGGAGAAGGCACACGGGCAGCGAGCGGCGCAGACGGGTCATGCGGACCGAACGATCGGCAGCTGTCCCACAGAAAGGACAGGCTTGAACCGCCGAACGTGTACCATACGCAACAAGAGAGCAAAGGAGAGTCCCATGCATGCAAGACAAGCCGACCAAACGTCCCTTTTCGCCCCCGTCGACGCGGCAACGGCGTTCGCGAACCTGTACCAGCGATGGTTCGACGACCCGCGCGGCCTCGCGCGTGCCAACCGAAGGCAGGCGCGGTGCGCCGTCGGATCGTACGTGGCAGACGTGCTCGCCCTGTTCGACGAACGCGCCCGCGCCTACCTGCCCGGCGCGCCTACCGTCCTGCGATTCGAAGACTGCGACCTCGCCGCATTCGTGATGCGGGCACCGCACATCGCGCTGCACGTCGGCAGCTTGGAAACCGACGCGCCCGTAGCGGGACTGCGCTGGAAGAGCCTGCGCCCCTGCTCGTACGCCATCGGACGGCAGGTGAGCGATCTTGTGTTCTGCACCGACGAGAACGGGTTGCTCGTGGAACTGGAGATCGCCCTCGACGACGGAGGCCGACTGGTCGTCGGCGGCGGCCGACCCGCCTGCGAGCACGACGGAGAGGCGATGCCGCAGGCGGTGTGAGGCGCGCGGACAGCCGAGGCGCTGGAACGGCGGCGTCCTACTCGTACGCGGCGACGATGTCCTCAAGGTAGGCGCGGTACTCCTGCGCCAGCGCGGTCGGCTTCTCGATGCGGACGCGGCCGCCGAACTGAGCCAGCCACCCGAACAGCACGGGGCTCTTCATCACCGTGGCGTACACGCGCGCCTGCTTCTCCCCCATCGGCACCGACTCCACGTCCTTGCCGAACCGGTCGATGACCGCGCCCATGACCTCCTCGTCCACCAGCAGCGTGGCCGCCACCGGATCGCCGCTGTACATGCCGAACGCGCGGCTTTCCAACTCGCGCGCGTCGAACGTGGCGATGCGCTCGTTTTTGAGCGCGGGCTCGTCCAGCACCTCGATGCGGTCCATGCGGTCCACGCGGTAGTTCGCGAAATCGTCGTGCTTCTCGTTGAACACGACCAGGTAGTAGTAGCCTTCCGCGTACACGAGCTGCACGGGCGTCTCGATGTAGCGCTCGCCGTTATGCTGCAGCGCCTTGCGCTTCGCCGCATCGTACTTGAAGTAGACGAACGAGATCCGGCGCTTGAGCGCGATGGCCTCCTGGATGCGGTCGACGCTGCCGAACACCGACTCGTTCTGCATCTTGATGCGGCCTTCCACGTGCACGCGCTTGTCCAGCAGCGCGCGCTGCCGCCGCGAGGCCAGCTGCTTCACGCCCTCCACCAGCGCGTCGCTTTTGCGCTGCGTGAGGAAGCGGGAGCTCTGCACCGCGTCCACCAACAGTTGCAGCTCGGCGAACGCGAACGCGCGGTGCTCCACGGCGTACTCCACCGGCGCGCGCTGGTAGGTGCGCACGTCCACGCCGAACTCGCGCAGCGCCTCGATGTCGCGGTAGATGGACTTGCGCTCGGCCGAGATGCCCAGCGCTTCCAGCTTCCCGATGATCTGCGCCATCGTGAGGCCGCGCTCGGCATCGGTCTCCTCCTCGAGCATCCGCATGAGGTACAGCAGCTTGAGCTTCTGACGATTGATGGCCATGGCCCCTCCTTGGCGACGACGGTGCAGCTTGCCTGCCACGCTCTCAGTATAGCCGCCCTATCCTCTTTTCGGTACAGACAATCGATGAACGACCTTGACGGGTTCGCCGGGATGCAGTAGGTTCTCACTCGAACATGTCGACGGAAGGAAGCGTATGCAGCGCGTTATCAACGATCGGAAAGCAGCCATCGTCGGGTGCGGGTTCGTGGGTTCGGCATCCGCATTCACGCTGATGCAGAGCGAGCTGTTCACCGAGATGGTGCTCATCGACGTCGACCGCGACCGCGCGGAGGGCGAGGCGCTCGACATCGCGCACGGCATGCCCTTCGCCGGCCCCATGAACATCTACGCGGGCGACTACGACGATGCGGCGGACGCGGCTATCGTCATCGTCACGGCCGGCGCGAACCAGCAGCCCGGCGAGACGCGGCTCGACCTCGTGCACAAGAACGTGCGCATCTTCAAGTCCATCATCCCCGAGCTCGCACAGCGCGATTACCAGGGCATTTTGCTGGTGGTGTCGAACCCGGTGGACATCCTCACGCACGTGGCGCTGAAGCTGTCGGGCATGGCCGAGCACCGCGTCATCGGATCGGGCACCGTGCTGGACACCGCGCGCTTCAAGTACATCCTGGGCGAGCACCTCGGCGTGGATCCGCGCAACGTGCACGCGCGCATCATCGGCGAGCACGGCGACAGCGAGATCGCGGTGTGGAGCACGGCGAACATCTCGGGCATCCCCGTGAACGACTTCTGCGAGCTGCGCGGCCATTTCGAGCACGACGAGTCGATGCAGCGCATCGCCGAGGACGTGAAGAACAGCGCCTACGAGATCATCGCGAAGAAGAAAGCCACCTACTACGGCATCGCCATGTCGGTGAAGCGCATCTGCGAGGCCATCGTGCGCGACGAGAAGCCCATCCTGCCCGTGTCGAACTTCCAGCACGGCGTGCACGGCCTGCACGACGTGGTGCTGAGCATGCCCGCCGTGGTCGGCAAGAACGGCATCGAGTACCAGGTGCCCGCCCCGCTGTCGGCCGACGAGCTGGCAAGGCTCCACGACTCGGCGAAAGCGCTGCGGGAAGTGATCGACGGGTTAGATTTGGAGTAGGAGGCGCTCAGCGATGAGAAAGCGGCACGGCTATTCCGAGACAAGCCTCTTTTGAACAGCCGGTTTAAGATAATTCTTTCTCAAGTCTCGCACGCTCCGAAAGAACTCCAACTCCGATTTGCTCAGCCCTGTATCTTCAAGCTTCACCGATAGCAGCTTAAGCGTGCAGAACATATCCGCCGCCTGGAACAGACTGTAATTCGAGGGGATCACCTTTCGTACGTCAGCTTCAAGCAGCACATTGAACACGGCATTGATGATGTTGGTGATTTCCTTCTGCCCATTGTCGTAATATACGATCACCCTATCGAACGATTGAAAATATCCGAGATTGCTCCGCACGAATAGGCCGATATCGCGGGACATGCGCGAGACGAGCTGATCATGATCAGCGAACTCCCTCTTCTTGAACACGAAGGTTTTGTACTGAATATCGCATAAGCGTATGAAGTTGAAAAGCGACCGGAACAGCTTCCGCCGAGTCGTCACATCAAGGTTTTCATAATCCTTCTCACGGCGAATCAGCGGAGCGGAATGTATCGCGTGCTGCGGCGGGAAACCGGCTTCGACGATATGCTTGCGCAGGTGGGAAATCTGCCCACCGATGTCTTTGCCCTGTTCGTGGAATACAAGCGCTATCAAATAGAAGGGCGAGTGAGTCTCATAGGGGCCGAAATCGCCTGATTCGTCGATAAAGACGCTCAACTCCTGCACAACTCCCCCTAGATGCAAAAGTGGCGGGGAAAAAGTCCCCGCCCTTGGGTGGACCAGGGCCTTTCGGCCAGCCCAGAACTACTTAGTTTATATCACGAAACGCTTCCGATTGCCACATCCGATTCAGAGACGTCATCGCTTCATCACGGCTTTCGCCGCGCGGGATCCTTCGACTCCGCGCCTGCGGCGCTGCGCTCAGGATGACAAACCTCCTACCGCCACTTCGTTCTGAGCTCCCAGAAGGCCACGGCGCTGGCGGCGGCCACGTTGAGAGAGTCCACGTCGTGGTCCATGGGGATCTTCACCGTGTAGTCGCAGTTCGCGATCGTCGAAGGCGCGAGGCCGTCGCCTTCGGTGCCCAGCACCAGCGCAAGCTTGTCGCAGCCACGCAGGCGCTCGTCGTGCAGGTAGATCGCCTCGTCCGACAGCGCGAGCGCGGCCGTCGCGAAGCCCAGGGAGCGCAGCAGCGGCACGCCCTCAGTCGCCCAGGCGCGCTCGCTTCCGATGCGCGTCCACGGCACCTGGAACACCGTCCCCATCGACACGCGCGCGGCACGACGGTACAGCGGGTCGTGGCACGACGGCGTGACCAGCACCGCGTCGATGCCCAGCGCCGCCGCCGAGCGGAACACGGCGCCGATGTTCGTGTAGTTCGTCACGTCCTCCAGCACGGCCACCCGGCGCGCGTTCGCCAGCAAGTCCTCCACGCGGGGCAAGGGCGGGCGTTCGAACGCGGCCAGCGCGCCGCGCGTCACCTCGTAGCCGGTCAGGGCGCGGAACTGCTCGCGCGTGGCCACGAGCACGGGGAAGCCGGGATCGTCGGCCAACAGCGAATCGACGAGCGGCATGGTCTGATCGAGCCACTTCTCCTCCATGAACAGCGAGCGCATCCGCACCCCGGCGGCCAGCGCGCGCTCGATCACCTTGCGCGACTCGCCGATGAACAGGCCGTGCGTGCTGTCGGGGCAATCGCGCAGCTGCGCGTCGGTCATGCCCGAGTACGCGGCAAGCCGCGGGTCGTCGAGGTCGTCGAGGTGGATGATCGGCATGTCGTTTTCCTTTCAGTCGCCGACCATCGTACCACCGCTCGCCACGATGCTCTATACTCGACTGATCCGATCAAGCACGTCGCGCGAAGGGGATCCTCATGGCCGCTACCGTCAAAACGCTTCTCGAACACCACGGCGAGCTCTACTGGGGCACGCGCAAGGCCAATCCCGGCTACTGCTACGGGCTGGCGCTCAACGTGGGCGCAGACGGGCTGGCAGCCGAGCTCGTATACGTGATGAGCGATCTTGACGAGAACGACGAACCGCTCGTGACTCCCGAGACGCTCGTGTCGTGCTTCACCGTGAACGACCTCGAGGACAACGGCATCATCCTCAGCAACTACCTGGACGACGAGGATGCGCCCGAGGCCGTGGGCTGGTACTGCATCGAGAAGTCGTTCTTCGGGCGCGACAACGTGGAGGCGCTGCTGGATGACAACGCTCGCCTCGACGGCTATCTCGACATCGTGCTGCAGATCCTGCTGATCTCGCCGGAAGAGGTGGCGCAGGGCATGCCTTCGCTCGACGAGCTGTCGTTCTTCGACCTCCTGGAGGAGCTCGAAGGCATCGCGGAGCGCATCGACAACGGCGACGTGCAGCCGCCGCTGCCCTTCTCGTTCCGCCTCGTGGGCGACGCGCTGTTCGGCTGGGAGCACGCCGACGAAGAGGATTTCCGCTAAGGGTCGACGCGCCGCGGGCGTACACTTCTTTAAAGTGCTATGTGCGGCAAAATCCAGGTTTTGGCACACTGCGCGTTCGGTTCAAGCCTTCGGAAGGGCATCGCGCTTGCGCGCGTCGACAAAACCCCAGGTGGGGTTTTGAATCATCGAGCTCTCGCCGATTCGGCGTGCCAAAACCCCGATTCTGACTCCCCCTTTGACGCATAACGCCCGCCGACGGGCGTTATGCGATCATGCTTTACGCGCGGTCAGGACGAATGCGCCGAACAGGCGCTTTCCGCATGGGCCCGGGCACGGTGGAGCGGCCCCCGTTGCGGCGCCCGCGCGCCGTGCCGGAACGGTGCTGCCTTCCGCCCATGCACGCCTTTGTCAATCATTTCAGCGCGCACCGATCCGATTTGGTTGACAAAAGCGTGCATGAACGGAAATGCGGTACCGGCTCCCGGAAGGAGGGGGATGGGGGCGCGGCCCGTGGCGGTCTTCGACGGGGAAACATTCGAGGGCGTTTCCCCGTCGAAGACCGCCACGAAGCCGAGTTCCTCGCGCCGCCGCCTCCCTTCACGCCGATGGCGAGGCGGCGGGTGCATGCCGGATAGGGCGAGGCGGGAACCTGGGCCCGCCCGGAAAAAGCGCTCGGGCGGGCGTTGCGCGTCAAAGGGGGATTCGAAACTCCGATTTTGACGCACATCGGCTTCCGAATTCGTGCGCATGGCAACACCGAAAGCTCAAACCCCCTGCCCTGAGAGAAACCTCTCCCACTTGTCGAATTCGGATAAAGCCTGCATGCGGCCTCGCTCGTAGTTGCGGGCGAGCTTCTCCGCGTCGCGCTCGGTGTTCTTCACGCCCTGATCGTTCGCGTAGAACACGTAGGCGCGGCCCTCGGCCTCGAGTCGGTCGAGCCGGTCGAGTTCGGCGTCGTAGCGCCGGTTCCAGGTGTCCAGCGCCTCCCGCATGCGCGGACGCCGCCAGAAGAACGCGTCGTAGAAGCGGTTGGGCTTGAGCGGTCTGCGGAAGCCGCGCGGACGCGTGCAGACGACGAAGAACCTGCTCAGTCCATCGTCCATCGCGCGCGGCACCATGATGCCGCCGCCTCGTCCGATGCCGCCGTCGTACAGCGCACGCCCGTCGACGACTGTCGGCGGCAGCACGATGGGATAGCTCGTCGAGGCGCGGACGCGCTCCATGAGCGTCTGCTCGGTAGGAAAATCGCCGCGCGTGAAACAGACCGTCTCGCCCGTGTCGCGGTCGATGGCCTGCAAGGTGACGCGCGCTGGGTTCGCTTGGAAGGCGTCGAAGTCGAAGGGCAGCGCGCAGCTTGAGCGGACGCGCGCATCGCCGTGCAGCGCCGCGCCGACGCCGTCGGCGTCCACGAACGGCATCACCCACCAGCGAAACGAGAGGTCGTCGAGACATGCGGTGAACGAGGCTTCGTTGCGGCGCGCGTCACGCGAGACGTAGTCGATCGCATTCGTCGCCCCCGCCGACAATCCGTACACGTCGTCGAAGAACAGCCCTTGCTCCAGCATGACGCCGATCGCGCCCGCCGAATACGAGTTGCGCATCCCGCCGCCCTCGAACACGAGCGCTACGTCGTGCACCGTGCTGGTCATCATGTCCCGCCGCCTCCTTCGCCACCGACGCGAACCTGCATATTCGCCCACGATACGCGGAGAAGCGAACGGACGACGCGAACGAGCGCAACCGTCATCGGACACTCGGAGATCCGTCAATCTTGCGTGGAGAAACCATGAACGAGTCTCGCCAACGCACAGAATCAACCGATGCTGCTTAAGCTGTAGGCATTTTCATCGACAGGAGGATGTATGTCTTACGACGGTCGAACATTCATATCGAAGGAAAACTCGTCGAACGGAGAAGTGGACGGGCGCACGAAGTTTCACTACCGTCAAAACGGAAGCACCGTCTGGGCGCACTACGAAGGCGGGGATATCGTGCGCGGCAGCCTTTTAGGAACGGCCGACGAGCAAGGTAATCTGCACTTCTGTTATCACCATCTCAACGTCGCAGGTCAAGTACGTGCAGGAGAATGCTGGAGCCGTCCGACGAAACGCGCCGACGGAAAGCTGAGAATGAACGAGACGTGGCGCTGGTTCAATGGCGATCGTTCGGAAGGTTCGTCGATAGTCGAAGAGGAGTAGATAGCTGGACGAATGCAGCGCAAAGCGCATGCACGCGGCGGACGGCGCTTCTACCAGGAGCGGGAAGGCACCACGGGGCGAGGAGGGCCCGCTGTCGCTGCACTACGGCTGCCGCCACGGCCACCAGAACTTCGGCGGCGAGTGGAAGATGCTCCCCTGCCCGACAAGCAGTGGTTCGTGTACGATTCCGAAGGCAAGCGCTTCGGCGCCTACATGGGCAAGGACGTGGCCAACAACACGTTGCAGAACCAGACCGAGAAAACCGAGATCGACCCCGCCATCGACGCGGTGGCCGACGGCTACGCGCTCACGGCCGACACCATCGAGGAGCTTGCCGCGCTCATGGAGGTACCCTCGGGCGAGTTCGGATCCATCTGGGCCGCGAAGTACCAGGGCAGCGGTAACATCACCGAATGCATGGTGTTCGGCCGCATCGCCGCCCGCGAGCTCATCGCGAAGAAATAGAACGCCTTTCCCTTCCTTCCTTCCTTCCTTCCTTCCCTCCCTCCCTCCGCATGCGCGGGCCTCTTCGGAGGCCCGCGCGCGTTCTTTTTCTGTGCTTTGGATCAGGAATTCATTCGTACGCATGAATTCCTTGCAATATGCTAGAATTCATGCGTACGAATGAAAAACTAGCAACAGGGTGGGTATTCCCTCGTACGCATGAATCGAGGTTTTTATGACAACATACGCGACAGCGCAAGAGCTGGGGCGCATCGTTCGGGAGGAGCGGAAGCGCAAGGGATACACCCAATCGAAGCTCGCGCGCTTCTCCGGCGTCGGAATCAATTTCGTGTCGAACCTGGAAAATGGCAAGGAAACCTCCGAGCTGGGGAAGACCCTGCGCGTCCTCCAAACGCTCGGCATGGATCTGAGCGCCGATTCGAGGGATGCCTGATGGATGCGCTCTCGGTATTCAGAATGGACGGTTCCGAACCGCGCCTACTCGGACGCATCAACCTCGATCCCGTCACGTTCTCCTACGATCCCGGCTACCTCGCCGACCCCGACGCGCGAGCGGTCTCCTGCTCGCTCCCTCTGCGAAACGAGGCCTATAGCGAATCGACGCTCGCTCCCTACTTCGACGGCCTCTTGCCCGAAGGTGCGGCACGGCGGGCGATCGCGGCGCAGCTCGGCATCGAGCCCGACAACTACCTGCTGTTGTTGCTCCGATGCGGGCTGGAAACCATAGGGGACGTCGCGATCACGAACGGGGAGGCGCCGAATCCGCGAGGTTCGTACCGCCGTTTGAGCGACTTCGATCTTCGCGCCCTGTTCTCGGCCATGGAAGAGCTTGCCGAATCGAATTCCGAAGCGCGGCTTTCCCTTGCCGGCACGCAAGGGAAAGCGGGGCTCGCGCATATGCCGGGCGCGCCCATGGATGAAGGCTGGCTCCAACCTTTGGACGGTGCCGCTTCGACCCATATCCTCAAAACGGGATCGCTTCCCGACATCCCGCTGCTCGAGTACCTGTGCATGAAAGCGGCGGCCGCATGCGGGATCGCCGTCGCACCAGTGCATCTGCTCGACTTCGGGAGGCCGGTACTATGCGTCGAACGCTACGACCGACGGCAACTTCGAGACCGAGGAGAGCCAGTCGTTTCAAGGCTTCATCAGGAAGACCTCTCACAAGCGTTCGGGGTGCCGCCCGAAGCGAAATACCGCGAGCTCGAGCCCTCCACCGCCGCAGCGGTCGGCTCGTTCATCCGGATGCGATCCTCTCGCCCTATCGAGGATCTGGAAGCGTTTGCGCGGATCACGTGCTTCAACTACCTCGTAGGCAACTGCGACAATCACTTGAAGAACCTGTCGATCCTGTACACGAGCACCTGGAAGAGCTTCCGGCTTGCGCCTGCGTACGACCTCGTTTCGACAACTCGATTCGAACGGTTCTCGCGATCGATGGGGATGAGGATCGGATCGGCATCGGTCATCGACGACGTCTCGCCTAGCAGCATTTTGGAATTCGGCTCCGCGATCGGCGTGGATCGCAAGGACATCGCGCGCATCTGCGCCGAACTCGCGAGCAGTGTACCCAGCGCCATCGAAATCGCAGGTGAAACCGCTCCTGCATTCGAAGCCTTGCCGTACGCAGCCTGGGACATGCGCGAAGACATGGGCGAGCGGATGCGCGTGCTTGAAGAAGTCGCCGGCTGACGAAGAGCGCGTCAGGCGGCGGCGAAAAGCTGCCGGCTGGTCCGAGCGATACGGGCGGCAAGATCGTCGCGGGGCGTGCGACGTAGGTCGGCGAGGGCTTCGAGCATGGCGGCGAGCCGAGCGGCTTCGGCGGGCGCATCGTAGCGCTCGCCCGGCTGGGACGGGGCGTCGGTTTCCAGCAGCAGGCGCTCGGCCGGGACGGCCTGGGCGTAGGCACGGCCGCGCTTCGACGCCAGCATGCGCGGGTTGATCGAGAAGAAGCAGCCGGCGCGGACGGCGCGCTGCAGCTCATCGGACGTGCCCGAGAACCAATGGAAGATGCAGGCGTTTCCTACCAGCGCGCCCGCGCGCTCCAGCACGTCGAGCGCCTCGCCCGCAGCCTTCACGGCGTGGATCGACAGCACCTTGCCGCCGCCTGCGCACGCCCGCGCCACGCGCTCGAACGCCGCGACCTGCACATCGCGCGTCGCGGTGCGATCGCGGCCGAAGTCGAGGCCGACTTCCCCGATGAAGCGCTCGTCCTTCGCCAACCTCTCGAACAGCGCCACGTCCTGCGGGTCCAAGCGACCATCGGCGATCCACCACGGGTGCAGGCCCAGCCCCACGCGCACGTTGCCGAACGGCTCCAGCAGCTCGCGCGCCCGCTCGTAGCCCTCCGGCGTCACCGTCGTCGAGAACGCGCCCATGCCGAGCTCGGCCAGCACCTGGGCAGCCGCCCGCGTGTCGGGATCGAAGTCCAGGTGGCAGTGCAGGTCGAACAGCGCACTGGCTGACGCCGCTCGAGATCTTTCGACTCCGCGTTGCGCGCTGCGCCCAGGATGACAAGACGGGCGCTGCACAGGCTCGGAAGGTTCGGTCGGGTACGCCGCGGGCTCGGGGCGATCTGCCGGAGGATGCGCGTGTCCGAGGCGAGGCGCTTCCGACGTCATGCGTGCTCCTCCCCCGCATGCGCGCCAACGCCTGCGAGCGCGCACAGCACCTCGCCGGCTATCATCTGGCCCATGATGGGCGGCACGAACGAGGCGGTGCCCAGGTTCGACCGCTCGCGGCGCTCCGCACCCTCGCGCACGGGCACCGGCACGGGCTGCTCGCACGAGTACAGCACGCGCAGGCGGCGGATGCCGCGTTTGCGCGCCTCCTTGCGCATGATGCGGCACAGCGGGCAGTTCACCGTGTCGAACACGTCGGCGAACCGGAAAGCTTCGGGCCGCAGCTTGTTGGCCGCTCCCATGCTGCTGACGAGGCGCACGCCGTGCGCATCGGCGTACTGCGCGACGGCCAGCTTCGCCGAGATCGTGTCGATGGCGTCCACCACGTAGTCCACCCTGTCGGCGTAGGCGTCCAGGAATTCGGGCACGTCCTCGGCCAGCACGAACCGGTCGAGCGCCTCCACCTGCGCCTCGGGGTTGATGTCGGCGATCATCGCGCGCGCCACGTCCACCTTCTTACGGCCGATGGTGCTGCGAAACGCGATGGCCTGGCGGTTGATGTTGCTGGCCTGCACCACGTCGTGGTCCACCACGATGAGCCGCCCCACGCCGCCGCGCGCCAGCGCCTCGACGCAGTTCGAGCCCACGCCGCCCACGCCCAGCACCATGACGGTGGAATCCGCGAGGCGCGCCAGGCCGTCGCGTCCCATGATCAGTTCCAGTTTCGAGGTGGCGGTGTCGCCGGTTGCCGTCATGCGCGTCCTTTCTGTCGGCGACCATGGTATCACGGCCGCCGGATCGGCCGCGCGAGAAGCCCGCTGCATTGTCGCCCGAAGCGGTCGGTTTTCGAGTCCGGACCGTCCGTTTCGAACGCGACGGCGGTCGCGGCGACATGGCGTCTGCGATGCGCGTCGACGCATCATCATCGCTACGAAAACACGCCTCACGCGCTGTGGCGTGTTTTTAGGGCGAAGATGCGCGGCAGCACGGAACGCCTACCGCGCCCGCCCGATTCCCAGACGCGCGAGGTCGGCCGCGAAGCGCTCGGCCGGCCGGCCGATACCCTCGAAGCCGGCCGCCTTGCACGCCATATGCTCGTTGGCGAGGCGGCACAGCTCGTGCGGGAACGGCTCGCCCTCGTCGGACGGAAGGGGAAGCGCCAGCGGCAGCAGCTTGTCCACCAGCACGTTCATGAACGCCACGGGGCGCCGGCCGTGCGTGCGCGTCACGACCGGAATCCCGCCGAAGAACAGGTACGCGTCGATCGAACCCTCGGCGAAGCCGCATGCCGCCAGCGACGCGCGCAGCGCCAACACCGCCGAGCGCTCCCAGTCGCGCCACTCCCCGAGCTGCATGCACGCGAACGCGGCGAAGCGGTTGCTCGCGTTCGCCAGCAGCAGCATATCGCAACCTCCCAGGGCTATGCGGTGCGCCTCCCAGCAGAACAGCAGGTCGTCCACCTCGCCGTACGGCGGGCGCGGCAGGCCCACATGGCGCTGCATGGGTATGGTGATGCCGAATTCCACGCGCTACCCCGCATCCTGCGAGAACCGAGCGTGCGGGCGCAGTGCGTCCTTAGCGAAGCGGACGCGCAAGCAGCCTCCCTCGTCGAGCGCGGCATCGGAGCTGTAGGCGGTTGAAGTCATGCCGCTCAGTATACCCCGCGTCGCGACGTCAGGACGCGACGGAAGCCGCAGGCGGATTCGCCGCCAGCTGCGCCGCTCCGGCAGAGCCGGCCGTCCCCGAACCCGCGGTCGAGCCGGCCGCACCGCTGGAGCCCGTCGGCGCGCCCGTGCTGCCGGAGCCGCTGCCGGAACTGCCGCTCGATCCGTCGCCCGAATCCGACAGGTTGCCGCTCCCGCCGCCCGAACCGCTGCCGCCGCCCGACGAGCCGTTCGATTCGGAAGAGCCGCTCGAGTCCGTCGACCCCGAGCCGGATCCCGAGTTCGACGATCCCCGGTCGCCCGACGACGACCCGGAATTCGACCCGGAATCGGTTCCCGAGCCGGAGCCCGACCCCGACGATCCCTTGCCGTCCGACTGGCTCTCGCCTTGATCCTTCGCGCCGTCCTTGGACGCGTCGCTTTCCTCGGACGAGGAAGATCCCGTCGAAGCGTCCTTGCCGTTGGAAGCCGCCGGGGAGTCGTCGACCGGCTGGCTGCGCGACGGCAGGATAGGCTCGGTTTTCGCGCCCACGCCCTGGCCGGCCGACACGAAGTCGATGACGAAGGCGGATACCGCCACCGCAAGCAGCGCCGACACGATGGATACGATCACCACGCCGCGCTTGAACTTCTTCTTGCGCTGGCGCTCGGCGCGCGCCCGCTGCACCACCGTGCCGCCGGCGAGCGAGGCGTCCGCATGCGGCGTCCGGCCGCGCGGGGCTTCCTTCGGAAGCGCCGTCGTCTCGGCAGCATCGAGCTTCGCGGTCGTCGCAGCGTGCGAGCCCGCGACCGACCCCGCGCCGACTGCGGCACCCGCGCCTCCGCCTGCACTCGCGCCGTCCTTCGATCCCGCCGAACCCTTCGAGCCCATCGCCAGCGTCTCGCCCGGATGGATCTCCTTGAGCTTGTCGGCTGAGCGCTGCAAAAACTTCTTGTACAGCTGCGATGCCACGGCCGACACCACCGAGCCCACGCCCACGCCGATCGCCGAACCGTATATGCCGATTTGCGAGGCTAGCAGCATGGACGTAACCGCAGCAAGCGCACCCGCAACGACCTGGGCTATCGAAAGGTCGTCGAAAAGCCCGCCCAACTTTCCCTTTCTGCTGTTCGCCTCCTGCGCCATCGCCTATCCTCCTCGCGTCGTTCTCGCGCCGGCCCTGCGCCGGCCCTCCTTCCTGAACATACCCGAGGATTATGAAGCTCGTGCGCACTCCATCCAACCGTTACCGGCAAGCCACAGAACGTCCAACCATCCCGCGCCGAACTCCTGGGCGCGAAACGGCACCCATGACAATCTCGAGAAGGCAAACGGACGACGAAGCATCCGGGAGATTTTCACCACCTGGGCCTTTGCGCGTCATCGAAGCGATGCCGCCGCCGAATGCGCTCGCACATCGTCATGGGTGCCGTTTCGCGCCCAGATCGTCGGAAGCCACCCGACGAAATCCACCCGCCCTCGGACCGCCAGCGCCCGCCTACACCACTACGAGCAGGCCGAGCAGCACGACGGCGATGCCGCTCATGAGGTTGACGGCATCGTTCGTGACCCAGGCGTAGCCGGACACGAGCGCGGCCTGGGCCCCGCACGGCGGCGTTTCCACAAGCCCTCCCTCAGCGTCGTTCGGACAGCGGTACTTCGCTTGCATGACCACGCCCAGCACGCTGTCCACGAGCGAGCCCACGACGCCGCACGCGATGATGAAGAAGAACGCGTCGGGCCCGGTGGGAATCGCGTAGCCGAACGCATGGAACAGCAGCATGGCCAGAAACGCCGAGGTTACGGCTCCCACCACGGTGGCCGCGAGACCCAACGGGCTCACGCCGCCCGAAAGCCCGCGCTGCATGGGCTCGCGCGTGAGGATGTTCACCGGCGGCCGGCGGCTGTACACGCCCACCTCCGACGCCCACGTGTCGGCCGTGCTGGCCGCCAGAGCGCCGGACGCCAGAAGCAGCAGCCACGGCTCCCCCGTCGCCGTATACGCCAGCGCGCACGCGAGGAACGGCACGCTGTTCGCCAGCACCTGCCGCAACGTACGCGGGCCGCTGTGCTTACGCGAAGCGGTCGCCCCGCCGTTCCGCTTGACCGCCGAACGCGCCATCAGCTTCGACGCGACGTTCGAGCTGCCGAAGAACCACATGAGCAGCAGCCACAGCGGCCACCCGCCGATAGCGAACGCGAGCGTGCCCACCGCCACGGCGCCGAGGCCGCCGGCCACGGTGAGCAACCGCAGCCGAAACGACGCGAGCGCCACCGCGCCCGACAGCAGCAATCCCGCGAGCGCGGGCGTGTAGGCGGCTGCGGGCAGGAACAGCACCGCGTACAGCGCCGACACGCCCAGCGGCACGAACAGGTTGTCGAGCCCCTCCACCGAGAACGCCTCGATGGCAGCGGCGACCGCGGCCAGCAGGGCCGCGGCCAGAAGCGACGCCGCGAGCGAGCCCAGCGGGGCGAACGCGCCGCCCGGCGCGCCCAGGATGCCGCCCGCACCGAAAGGCGGCGGCGCCATCAGCACGACGGCGCAGGAAGCGAAGCTCACCGCCAGCATGGTCGCGCTTCCCACCAGCGTCTTCCCGCAGCATCCCACCAGCACGCGCCGTCCGAACCGCTTGCCCAGCACAGCTGCGAACCCGTCGCCGAACGCCATACAGAAGAAGCCGAGCGCGCCCACGTACGGCGTGCCGATACCGAACGAGAACAGCGCGAGCGCCGTCAGCGACACCGCGTAGTACACCGTGCCCGGCGTGTCCTCGCCGCCGTCGCGTCCCATGAACGACAGCTTCTGCCGACGGTACGCGAACGCGTTCACAAGGATGAACGCAGCGGGAAGCGCCGCCGCCCACAGAGGCGAATCGAAGAACCGGGCCGCGATGAGCCACCAGCCGCCCAACGCGATATGCACGAACTTGCGGGTTGCCTCCGACGACGCGCCACGCCGCGCGGCCAGGCTGGACGCTCCCAGCACCGCCAGTACGTACGCGAGCGAGACGCCCAAGCCGATCAGGTTCTCCATCACGTCGCCCATCATCGCTTTCCTTCCTCGAGCGCCGCCAGCGCTTCGTCCACCAACTCGCGCGCCGTTGCCTTTGACACGACGGCGCGATGCTCGAAGCAACGGTAGCCGTCGGCGCGCACCTCGTCCAAGATGCCGCGGTACAGGTACAGCGACGACAACGTGGGCAGACGGCTGTCGTCGTCGAGCTCGAACACGTCGCGTTCCATGGGGCGGTACAGCTCCTCCGAGCGGTGCGCCACCGTCTCCCAAGCGTTGCGGAACGCCTCGTCCACCGCGTGCGCGCGCAGGCGCTCCGGCGCGTACGACGCCGCCTCCAGCACCTCCGCGGGCAGGTAGACGCGCCCGTTCTCCAAGTCCTCGCCCACGTCGCGCAGGATGTTGGTCAGCTGCATGGCCACGCCCAGCGCCACCGCGCTGTCGCGCAAACCGTCGTCCACCGGAGAAGCGGCGTGCAGGATGGGCAGCAGCATGAGCCCCACCGACCCGGCCACGTAGTAGCCGTATTCCTCCAGGTCGCCCATCGTTTCCGGCTGACGGAACGACAGGTCGCGACGCTGTCCTTCCAGCATGTCGAAGAAGGGCTGCGCGTCCAGGTCGAACGACGAGCATACCGCGTCGAGCGCGCGCCACAACGGAGCGTCGACCACGGTGCCTGCGAAGAACCGCGCAAGGTCGTCCTGCACCTGCTCGAGCTTCGCCGCGCTGGCGTCGCGGTCGACGCAGTCGTCGGCCAAGCGGCAGAACGCGTACAGCGCGTACACGCTCTGGCGCTTGCAAGCGGGCAGCAGCGAGAACGCTCGGTAGAAACTATACGAGTTTCGCCTGATCACGTCCTCGCACCACGCGAAATCGTCCGCGCGCTCGTCAAGCAAGCTACAGGCGGTCATCGCGCATCAGCTCCTCTGCCGCCAGCTTCGCGCTGAGCAGCACAATGGGCACGCCCGCGCCCGGATGGACGCTGCTGCCGCAGAAGTACAGGCGGTTGCAGTCGGTCGCCTTGTTGTGAGGGCGCCAGTAGTTGCTCTGCCCGAGCGTCGGCCGCAAGCCGAACGTCGCGCCGTCGTAGGCGTTGAACCGCTCGGCGAAATCGAGCGGCGTGTAGGCGCGCTCGAACACGATATGGTCGCGCACGTCCTCGTACACCGTCTCGCGCTCCATGAGGTCGAGCACCCGGTCGCGGTACTCGGCCACTTCCGCGTCCGTCCAGCGGGGCGATGCGGGCGACAGCGGCGGCACCGGCACCAGCACGTACAGCGTCGAACAGCCCTCGGGCGCAAGCGAGCGGTCCAGCGACGAAGGCGCGTAGCAGTAAAACGACGGGTCGTCGGGAAAGCGCGCGTCGTCGAAAATGTCGTCGATGTTGCGCTCGAAATCGGAGGCAAAGCGGATGGAATGCACCGCATCGGAGGGATAGCGTTTGTCCAAGCCCAGGTACAGGATGAAGCACGAGCAGGAGTACTCCATGTCCTCGACCTTATGCGGCGTGTACTTGCCGCGCGCGTCGGCCTCGTCGACGAGCTGGGTGATGGCGTAGGGGAAGTCGGCGTCGCACACCACGTAGTCGGCGTAATGCACCGTCCCTCCCGCCTCGACGCCGCAGGCGCAGCCGTTCTCCACCACGATGCGCTCCACCGGCGTGGACGTGCGCAGCTCTCCTCCCTGCTCGAGAAACAGTCGGCCCATGGCCTGCGCCATCGCGTACATGCCGCCCTTCATGAACCACACGCCGTACAGCAGCTCGATCATAGGGATGATCATGTACAGCGAGGGGCCTTCGAACGGCGAGATGCCGATATAGAGCGTTTGGAACGCGAGCGCCTTGCGCAGCCGGTCGTCCTTCACATGATGCGCGACCGACGAGTACGCGTCGCCGAGCGTGTGCAAGCGCAGACCGGCTACCAAGCTTTTCGGGTTGTAGAAATCGATCGGTTTGCGAAACGAGCGTTGCAGGAAGTTGTCCTTCGCGATGAGGTAGCGCTTGTACAGCAGCGCCAGGTACTCGAAGTAACCCTGCGCGTCTTTCTCCCCGACGGCCTCCACGGCGGCGGTCATAGAGGCGAGATCGTTCGATAAGCGCAGACGGTCGCCGGGGCCGAAGGAGATGTCCATGAGCGGTTCGACCTTCTCCATGGGGATGTAGTCGTCGGCATTGCGGCCGCACGTTTCGAACACCTCGCGGTACAGCTCGGGCATCATGACGATGGTGGGACCCACGTCGAACGTGAACCCTTCCTCGCGGATCTGGTTCATCTTGCCGCCCACAAGCGGCTCCTTCTCGAAGAGCGTCACCTCGTATCCGGCATGCTGCAAGCGCGCAGCCGCCGCCAAACCGGCAACGCCGGCACCGATCACGATAACCCGTTTCATGCAACTCCTTCGGTGGAACCCGATACGCTGTCCGGTCATTGTATGGCTCGCGTATCAGCCTTCCGAAGCGGAAAAGTCATCGTGATCTAACCCGTTAGAGCCTCGTCATACCCGCGTTAGATTGCAGGAAGGGACGGCAAGCCGGGTTCCCCGGCCAGATCGGCAAGCGTGACGCCGTCGACGTAGCGCTCGATGACCTCGTCGAGGCCGGCCCAGAAACGCACGGTAGTGCATTCGCCCGCTCGCGGGCAGGCCATCCCCTCTTGCAAATCAAGGCACGCCACCGGAGCCGTGGAGCCTTCCACCGCGCGCAGCACGTCGCCCGCCCTGATAGCGGCCGGCTCCTGTGCCAGCGCGTAGCCGCCGCCCTTGCCGCGCACGCTGCGAAGCAACCCTGCCTGCACGAGCGGACGAGCCAGCTGCTCGAGGTACTTGAGCGAGATGTCCTCGCGCTCCGACACCTCGCGCAGGGCAACCTTACCCTCCGCTCCCGCTTGCGCCACGCACACCATGAGCCGCAGCGCATAACGGCCCTTCGTCGATACGAGCATCTCGATCACCCTTCCTTTCCGTTTCGCGCCGCACACGATGGCGATCTCGCGCGGCAGTCCCGCGTCCCTCCATGCGAACGTATCGCGTGAAGCAGTCGTTCGCACCGGAAGGCCGCCGACCGCTTTCCGTAAATTCTAGCAAACTTGTATGATTAAGTCTTGACAAATTCTCCCGTGCATCTATCTTAATCCTAGCAAAACTATATGATTAATGAAAGGCACCGCACATGACGATCACGACGCGCGATTCGCTCCTCACCATCCGCGGGCTTTCCGCCTCGGTTGACGAAACCCCCATCCTGCACGATATCGATCTGGCCGTGGGCCCCGGCGAGACCCACGTCATCATGGGCCCGAACGGCGCGGGCAAATCCACGCTCGGCCACGTGGTCATGGGAGATGCCGCCTACCGCGTGGACGGCGGCTCCGTCGAGTTCGACGGCCGCGACATCACCGACCTCTCCCCCGACAAGCGCTCGCGCGCGGGGCTGTTCCTGAGCTTCCAGGCGCCCGTTGAAATCCCCGGCGTGCCCCTGTCAAGCTTCCTGCGCGCCACCGTCGCCGGCCGCGACGGCAAAGAGCTCAAGGGCAAGCAGTTCAAGAAGCACGTGCGCGCCCTGGCCGACGAGCTGGACATGGATCCGTCGTATCTCGACCGCGAGCTGGGCGTGGGCTTCTCGGGCGGCGAGAAGAAGAAGTTGGAGATGCTACAGCTGCTATTGCTGGAACCGAAGCTTGCCATCCTCGACGAGACGGACTCGGGCCTCGACGTGGACGCGCTGGGCGTGGTGTCGCGCGGCATCGACGCGTACCGTCGCGCCACGGGCGGCGCGCTGGTCGTCATCACCCACAACACGCGCATCCTCGAGCACCTCGACGTCGACCGCGTGCACGTCATGGTGCGCGGCCGCATGGTGGCCGAGGGCGACTCCTCGCTCATCGAATCGATCAACGAGCAGGGCTTCGAGCAGTTCGAGCAAGCCGGTGCGGAAGCGGCGCGCGAGCCTGTCGCCGCGCTCTAGGAGGCACGCATGACTAAAGAGTTCCGAACCTATGTGGAGGACGTCGACCGCACGCTGTACGATATCAGCGACGCGACCGACCCATCCCTCCGGCTCGACGCAGGCCTCACGCCCGACATCGTCCGCGAGATCTCGGCCAAGAAGGACGAGCCGTCCTGGATGCTCGACTTCCGCCTCAAGGCGCTCGACACCTACCAGCGCATGGAGGCGCCCGACTGGGGCCCCGGCCTCGAAGGCCTCGACATGGATCACATCGTGACGTACGTGAAGCCCGCCACCGACCAACAGGCCGATTGGGAAAGCCTCCCCGACGACGTGAAGAACACGTTCGACCGGCTGGGCATCCCTGAGGCCGAGCGCGCCTACCTGGCCGGCGTCGGCGCGCAGTACGACTCCGAGCTGGTGTACCACAACATGCAGAAAACGGCTGCCGACATGGGGATCGTCTATTCCGGCATCGAGGAGGCGCTGCGCGAGCCGAAGTGGGAGGCGCTCATCCGGGAGAAGTTCATGACGCTCATCCCGCCCACCGACCACAAGTTCGCCGCGCTTCACGGCGCGGTGTGGAGCGGCGGCTCGTTCGTCTACGTGCCGAAGGGCGTGAAGCTGGACTTCCCCCTGCAAAGCTACTTCCGCCTGAACGCAAAGGGCGCGGGGCAGTTCGAGCACACGCTGATCATCGTGGAGGACGACGCCAGCCTGCACTTCATCGAGGGCTGCTCGGCACCGAAGTACAACGTGGCGAACCTGCACGCCGGCGCCGTGGAGCTGTTCGTGGGCAAGCGCGCGTCCTTGCGCTATTCCACGATCGAGAACTGGTCGAAGAACATGTACAACCTCAACACGAAGCGCGCCGTGGTGCAGGAGGGCGGCGCCGTCGAGTGGATCAGCGGGTCGTTCGGCAGCCACGTGGGCTACCTCTACCCCATGTCCATCCTGGCCGGGCGCAAGTCGACCAGCAGCTTCACCGGCATCACGTTCGCCGGCGCAGGGCAGAACCTCGACACCGGCTGCAAGGTGGTGCTGGCCGCGCCCGACACGTCGGCCACCGTGGAGACGAAGTCCATCTCGAAGGGCGGCGGCGCCTCCACGTTCCGCTCGTCCATCGTGGCCACCGAGAACGCGCGGGGCGCGGCCGCCAGCGTGTCGTGCCAGTCGCTCATGCTGGACGACATCAGCCGGTCGGACACCATCCCGGCCATGGACATCCGCTGCAAGCACGTGGACATCGGCCACGAGGCCACCATCGGGCGCATCGGCGACGACAAGGTGTTCTACCTGATGAGCCGCGGCGTGTCCGAGGAGGAGGCGCGCACGATGATCGTGAACGGATTCGCCGACCCCGTGTCGAAGGAACTGCCGCTGGAGTACGCCGTGGAGATGAACAACCTGATCAAGCTAGAAATGGAAGGGGCCATCGGATAATGGGAACCCTCACGATAGAACACGCGAACGCGATGCCCGCCCCTACCTGGCATCGCCTGCACGTCAACGACGTGGACATAGAGCTGCCGAGCGGCCTTGCAGCCGCCCAGCAGGTGGAAGTGTCGTGCGAGGAAGGGCTGTGGGGAGAAGCGGATGCGTTCGACCGCGCACTCCTTTCCTTGGATGCCTGCGCCCCCATGGCCGCGGAGAGCGGAGCCTCCCCAGAAGAGGACGCTGCCATGGAGGGGCTCGACGCTCCCGCGCTCTCAGCCTACCAGCTTCAGGCGCTCGAGAACCGCTACCTCCCCCCTGCCGACGTCTTCACCACCGGCATGGGCGACGAGGCGCGCGAATACCTCGAGTTCGTGGCGGGCGAGCCCGTCGTGCTGGCCACGCGCCCTGACGAGCGCACCTGCGCAACGGTGCGCGTCGAGGGCGTGGACGGCGCTGCCAACGCGGCTGCCGTCGACGTGGTGGCCGCTCCGGGCTCGTCGCTGTCGCTGGCCGTCGCGCTCGATTCGCCCGCGCCGGGCGCGGGCGTCGTGGGCGTGCGACTGCGCGTGTTCGCCGGCGCCGATGCGCGGGTGGACGTCGCCGTCACGCAGACGCTCGACGACGGATGGATCGCGCTCGACGACGCGGGCATCGTAGCTAGCGAGCGCGCCCGCGTGCAGGTGCGCCACACCGTGCTGGGCGCGGGCCGCGCGTACACGGGGCTCGACGCCGACCTGCGCGGCGACGACGCGCGCCTCGACATCGACACGCGCTACCTGGGGCATGCCTCCCAGCAGCGCGACTTCAACTACGTCGCGCACCAGCGAGGACGGCGCACCGTGTGCAACCTCGACGCGAACGGCGTGCTGGCGGGCGAATCGGAGAAGACGCTGCGCGGCACCATCGAGCTCGTGCACGGCTGCAAGGGTTCCGTCGGCTCCGAGCAGGAGACGGTGCTGCTTGCCGACGAGCGCGTGGCGAACCGCACCGTGCCCGTCATCCTCTGCGACGAGGACGACGTGGCCGGCAACCACGGCGCCACCATCGGCCACGTGCGTCCCGAGCAGCTGTTCTACCTGGCCAGCCGCGGTATCTCGCCGGACGACGCCGAGCGCTTGTTCATCACCGCCTCCTTCGAGGAAGCGGCCATCAACGCGCCCGACCAGCGCACCCGCGCATCCGTAACCCGCCTCGCCGCCGCCCGCGGCATCGAGATCGAGGAGGCCGTCGCATGAGCATCGACATAGCCGCGAACCCCTACAAGCAGGACTTCCCCCTGCTGGCGGCCAACCCCGGCCTCGCCTTCCTCGACAGCGCAGCCACGGCCCAGCGCCCTGCCGTCGCCCTCGACGCGCAGCGCCGCTTCTACGAGAAGATGAACGCGAACGCCCTGCGCGGCCTTTATCGCCTGTCGGTGGACGCCACCGAGGCCATCGACGAGGCCCGCGCCCACGTCGCGCGCTTCATCGGCGCCGCCGATGCGCGCGAGGTCGTGTTCTGCCGCAACGCCAGCGAGGCCCTGAACCTCGTGGCGAAGGCGTTCGCCCCCACCGTGCTGGAGCCCGGCGACGAAGTGTGCATCACCATCATGGAGCACCACTCGAACCTCATCCCCTGGCAGCAGGCGTGCCGCGCGGCGGGCGCGCGCCTCGTGTATCTGTTCCCCGACGAGGACGGCGTGATCGGCGAGGAGGAGTTGGGCGCGAAGATCGGCCCGCACACCAAGATCGTCGCGGCCGCCCACGTGTCGAACGTCCTCGGCATCGAGAACCCCATCGAGTCCATGGCCGAGCGCGTGCATGCCCACGGCGGCTTCATGGTGGTGGACGGCGCGCAATCGGTGCCGCACCTGCCCGTCGACGTGCGGAAACTCGGCGCCGACTTCTTCGCGTTCTCAGCGCACAAGGCGCTGGGGCCCTTCGGCGTGGGCGTGCTGTGGGGCAAGCTCGACCTGCTGGAGGCCATGCCGCCGTTCCTCACGGGCGGCGAGATGATCTCGTCGGTCACGCAGGAAGGGGCCGTGTGGGCGCCCGTGCCCGAGAAGTTCGAGGCCGGCACGCAGGACGCCGCCGGCATCGTGGCGACGGCCGCCGCGCTGGGCTACCTCGAGGGCATCGGCTGGGACGCGTTGCAGGCGCGCGAGCAAGCGCTCGTGCGCGCCGCCATGGAACGTCTGGCGGCGCTGCCCTACATCCGCATCATCGGCCACCCCGACCCGGCGCAGCACCACGGCGCCATCAGCTTCGAGGTGGACGGCATCCACCCGCACGACGTGGCCAGCATCCTCGACGAGCACGACGTGGCCATCCGCGCCGGGCACCATTGCGCCCAGCCGCTGCTGGCGTGGCTGGACGTGGAGTCGTGCTGCCGCGCGTCGCTGGCGTTCTACAACGACGAGGGCGACATCGACGCGCTCGTCGACGGCCTGGACGGCGTTTGGAGGACCTTCAATGGCTAGCATCTACACCGCGGCGCTCATGGAGCACAACGCGCATCCCGACTACAAGTACCAGATGGACGAGCCCACCTGCACGCACGACGGCGTGAACCCCAGCTGCGGCGACGAGCTGACGTTGGCGCTGCGCCTGAGGGGCGATCGTATAGAGGAGGCCGCCTTCACCGGCCACGGTTGCGCCGTGAGCCAGGCGGCGGCCGATATGATGGCCGACCTCGTCACCGGCGAGACCGTGGGCGAAGCGCGCCGCTTGAGCGGCCTCTACCTCGACATGATCAAGGGACGCCCGCTCACCGACGAGGAGCGCGCCGACCTCGACGAAGCCGCCGAGCTCGAATCCATCGCCCGCATGCCCGCCCGCGTCAAATGCGCCGAGCTGGCCTGGAGAACGCTGGAGAAGCTGCTGGACCAGCAACTGGAAAAGGCATAGGACTCAGTCTGCGCGTCGTCCGCAACGAGCGACGCGCAAACGCTCGTACGCCTTCCACAAGCCGAAGCCGATCGAACCGCCGACCACGTTCAAGATGACATCATCCACATCCACGACGCGATACAGACCGCCAACCATCGAGCTAGCCCAACCGTCAGCTGGGCTAGCTCGATGGCTGCCGAACACGCAACCAGGACAAACAACGTTGTGCGAAATCGATGAAAGCGCTCGGACAGCAACGGCGGCATGAACCCCAGCGGAACGAACATAAGCACGTTACCGCCCACGATAGTTACTGCGATCGTCCACCACCAGCCGGTCTGCGCTGCATCGGCCACCGTTCGAGCGATACCGGCGAAAGGCACGAGATTGATCGTCGCGCCCCATACGACAACCTGATCCTGAGGCGAGCCCAGCTGGAGACCCACCGGAAGCGGAAAGAGGGTGACCGCCGCCACGGCGCCGACGTAGACCGTAAGCACCAGGTAGAGGCACGTGCGCCGCATTCCGACCCGCTGCGCCAAGCATACGACGAGCACCGCGACCAGCGCCACGCACGTCGGCAACGCCATGAACCCTCGATCGAACATCATATCCGCCTCCGCCCCACGCCGCCTCCATCTCTGCCGCCGCTTTCATTATACAGGCATCACCAGACGCGTATCTCTCACACCACCTGGTGCCGCCTGAACGCGCGGGCGGCCAGGGGCACGCACGCCGCCAGCACGAGGGCGTAGACGCACGCGAGCAGACCTATGAGGTCGATGACGAACGACCCGACCGGATACGATACGAGCGAGTTGAACAGCACCTGGTCGTTCAAGCCGTTGATCGGAAACAGGTACAGCGCGTGCAGCAGCACGGCGTTGCCGCCGGAGGGGATCATGCCCGTAAGGAAGATGAGCGCCGCACAGGCGGCGAAGATGGCCAGCTGGGAGCGCAGCTTCGACGACAACAGCAGCGTGAGACCCGCCAACCCCAGCGTCATGAGGTAGGCTATCCCCACCGCCGTCCAGGTCGCCTCGGCCATCGTGAGGTCGTACGGGATGGACAGCGACAGCACCTGCACCGGCAAGTCCCCGCCCTCGGCACCGAAGAACGCGAGCGCCGCGCCCATGATGATGAGCGTCGCCAGCGCGAAGTAGGCCGTGGCGAACGCGAGCGCCGCGACGATCTTCGCCGCCACCAGCTTCGAGCGACCGTAGCGCGACGAGAGCAGCACGGCGTCGGTGCGGTCTTGGTACTCCCCCGAGAACACGGGCGTGAGCGCGATGCAGACGGCCACCATCGCGAAGGCGAAGAACCCGAGGCATGCCAGCACGTCGCTCCATCCGCCCGCGTACCCGTAGGCCAAAGGCTCGCCCACCCCATCCTGCTTCTCCGTCCAGTACGCGCGCTCGGCATCGGAATACGTCCACGTACCGCCCATGCCGTTGTCGAGCGTGCGCTGTAGCTTGCCCGCGATGGCTTCGTAGAACCCGTCGGCGGCGCCGTCGTCGAGCTGCGCCGCCACCTGGTACGGCTCGAGGGCGCCTGCCTTCCACGGCGAGAACAGGTAGACGTAATACGGGTCGTACAGCATGCGGAACTCGTCTTCGCCGTACGCCTGCTTCATGAGCGCGTACGCCGCGTCGTCGCTCAGGCCGGCCACGTCGGCGGGATCCACCTTCGAGAACGCGAGCGCCAGGTAGGCGGCCACCTCTTCCCGCACGCGATCGGCGTCCAGCACGCCCTCGTGCGCGACGGCCTTCTCCTTCTGATGCGCGATGGCGGCGGTGCCGGTCAGCACCTCGTCGGCGTTCGATGTCGTCCTCGTCTGCGCGACGTTGAGCGCCATGATGCCGCACAGCATCACGAGGATGCCTGCGCAGGCAATGAGCGACGTGCGGCGCACGAGCAGCTTCTTGAGTTCGAATCTCACCAGATCAAGCATGGTATATTCCTTCTCTCACCAGTTGAATAAAAGTCAGCGAGAAGCGTCGAGGTGCTCGAGATCGCCCCGTTTCGCGGCCGAGCGTGCTTCGCACGTGAGGGCAAGCGAAAAAGAGGCGAGATCAAGTGCATCGACGCTTCGCAGCGTCGGCACGTTCCGCTGTCCGTCAGGACAGCGGAACCACCTCGTCGCGGAACACGTACAGGTACACATCTTCCAGCGTGGGATCGAGCGCCCGCGCGCCGGCCACCGGAGCCTCGTCGGCCACGACGCGCACCACCGCGTGCCCGTCGGCAGCGTAGTGGACGTTGCTCACGCAGCTCGCAGCCGCCAGCTCGTCGGCGCGGCGCGCGTCCACATGGCACTCCCACACCTTGCCCGTCACCGTCGCGACGATATCCGTCGGCGCGCCCTGCATGATGAACGCACCCGCGCGCATGACGAGGATTTCGTCGGCGATGTACTCGACGTCCGACACGATGTGCGTGGACAGGATGACGATCTTGTCTTGCGCGAAGCTGGCGATGAGGTTGCGGAACCGCACGCGCTCTTTCGGGTCGAGCCCGGCCGTGGGCTCGTCGAGCACCAGCACCGCCGGGTCGTTCAGCACGGCCTGCGCTATGCCCAGCCGCTGCTTCATGCCTCCCGAGAACGTGCGCACCTTCTGCCGCGCCACGTCGGCGAGGCCCACCGTTTCCAGCAGCTCGAGCGAGCGGCGGCGCGCCGCGCGGCGATCGAGCCCCTTGAGCGCCGCCAGGTAGCACATGAAGTCGAGCGCCGAGAAGTCGGGGTAGTAGCCAAAGTCCTGCGGAAGGTAGCCCAGCCGGGCGCGGTACTCGTCGCCGAGCAGGCGCACGTCGCGGCCGTCGAAGCGTATCTCGCCGGACGTGGGGCGCAGCACGTCGCACACTATGCGCATGAGGGTGGTCTTGCCTGCGCCGTTCGCTCCCAGAAGGCCGTACACGCCGGGCGTCAACCGGGTCGACACGCGGTCGACCGCGATCTTTGATCCGAACTGCTTGGTCAGGCGGTCTATCGTCAGGTCCATGCCATGCTCCTTGTCATCATAGAGTCGTCGAATTCCGGGATTCGCCGGCATCGCCGGGCTCATCGGGCAGCCGACGCGGGGGCGAACACGTCGAGGCCGCCCTCGATGCCGCGAATCCACGTGCGCACCTCGTGCGCGGCCCAGCCGAGCGAGCCCGCCGCCACAAGCGCCCATGCCCATGTCGACGCCTGGGCGTACGCATCGGGGACGAGGGAGAACGCCGCATACGTTCCCGCGATCACCAGCAGCGCCCACGCGCACGACAGCGCCAGCGCCTGCGATGAGGGGCACCGGCGCGCCACGAGCAGCGCGCCCGCGCACGAGAGGAAGTAGGGAACGCACGCGTGCACGAGCGACGCGAAGGGATCGGCGCCGAGCATGACAGGCGCCGCGAGCGCGATGGCGGTGACCGTCACCACGTCCGAACACCCCAGCACGATGAGCCGCGCCAGCGCGACCGCGCGGCAGTCGAAGCGGCAGGCGTACTCGAGTTCGGCCACGCGGTGCGCAGCGCTGGCTAGCAGCTCGGGCAGGCCCACGAGCACCGTCGCCGCCGCCAGCATGCCCGAGACGACCGGGATGCCGTGCGCCATGCCGCTCGACGGGAGGCAGAGGACCGCCATGACGGCCACGAGCGCGAGCTGGGCCACCCATACGCGCGGATGGATGAAGCGCGCCTGAGCGGCGACGAACCCGGCGAACGTCGCCTCACGGCTCCGCTCGCCCACGGTTGCGCCCGCCGCGGCCTCCGCGCTCGCGCTCGACCGCTGCTCCGACGCCACCGCCGCGCGCACGGCGGCGAGGGCCGCCGCCTTCGACATCTCGTCCGGCGCGCCGCGCTCGGCACGGTAGTGCGCCCGCAGCAGCCGCTCCACGTCCCGCTTTCCCACGTCGCTCATGCTTCGTCCTTTCCTTCCAGCCCTCGCCGCAGCTCCGCGAGCGCACGGTTGAGCCGCCGGTTCACCGCGAACCGCGACACTCCCAGCACGTCCGCGATCTCGCCCACTTTGAACCCCTGGTCGAAGCGCAGCTCCACCACGTCTCGCAGCTCAGGGGGGAGCGCGTCAACCAGCGCATCCACCTCGCCGCCCCCGATCGCCATCGCCGGGTCGGCGTCGGGCGAGCCGTCGGGCACGTCCACGTCGAGAGGCCCGACGGGAAGACGCCGCGCCCGCGCGGCGTCGATGCAGAGGTTGCGCGCGATGGTGAACAGGTACGCGAGCGGCTTGCCGTCGCGCGGCGAGCGCCCGCTGCGCACGAAACGCAGGAACGCCTCCTGCGCCACGTCCGGCGCGTCGTCGTAGAACGGAGCATGCCGCCGGCAGTACGCCAGCACGTCGTCGTAATGCTCTTCGACCAAGCGATCGAACGCCTCGCCGTCTCGCAGCCTGTTCTTCAAGCCCCGCTTCACCTCCTCTATCCTCTATAACGAATCCTACGATCGATCCGTGCGGGTTCAGCTGAAAAATTTCCGGACGCATTCGCCCGGATGCCCCTCGTGCTTCACCCAGCGAAGCGGTATACTTTCCCAACCCTACCACCTTCGAGAAAGGAATCCCCTGTGAAGACGCTTGCCAAGATTAGCGACTTCGCGGGAAAGTACATGGCGATCATCGCACTCGCCGTCGCGATTATCGCCTTGGTCTTTCCCGACCCCGTGTCCGCCGTCGTGAAGACCAGCTACGTGAACATCCTGCTGGGCATCGTGATGTTCGGCATGGGCATGACCCTCAAGCTGGCCGACTTCAAGGTGGTGTTCACGAAGCCGAAAGCTGTCATCGTGGGCATCCTGGCGCAGTTCGTTATCATGCCGGTGCTGGCGTTCCTGCTGACGATGGTGTTCCAGCTGCCGCCCGAGCTGGCCGTGGGCGTGATCCTCGTGGGCTCGTGCCCCGGCGGCACCAGCTCCAACGTCATGACGTATCTGGCGAAAGGCGACGTGGCGCTGTCGGTGGGCATGACCGCATGCACCACCATCATGGCGCCCATCGTCACGCCGCTGCTTGTGCTGCTGTTCGCCGGCCAGACCGTGGACGTGAACGTGGTCGATATGTTCCTGTCCATCGTGCAGGTGGTGCTCGTGCCCATCGCGCTGGGCTTTCTCATCAACTACTTCTTCGAGAAGGCGGCTCGGGCCGCGTCGGCCGTTCTGCCGCTCGTGTCGGTGGTCGGCATCTCGCTCATCATCATGGCCGTGGTGGCCGCCAACCAGGCGAAGCTGCTGACGGTGGGGCCGCTCGTCATCGCCGTGGTGATGCTGCACAACCTGCTGGGCTACGCGCTGGGATACCTGACCGGGCGGGCGCTGCGCCTGTCGAAGGCCCAAATGCGCACGCTGTCCATCGAGGTGGGCATGCAGAACTCCGGCTTGGCCACTTCGCTCGCCACGGTGCACTTCGCCAGCATGCCGCTGGCCGCGGTGCCCGGTGCCGTGTTCAGCGTGTGGCACAACATCTCCGGCGCAGTGTACGCGAACATTCTCGCCCGCTCGGCCGGCAAGGATGCCGTCGAGGCGAACGAGGTTGAACAGGCCGCCGCGTAGCGGGCGCACATTGCCGCGGGAAGGCCCGCGCGAAGCACACGAACGAAGCCTGCCGGCTTAGCGCATGGGGCGCAGGCCACTCGTTCCACCGCCCGAACCACGCGTCACGAAATCGGCGTTTGGTGCCGGGGCGCCGCTGGCGTACAATCGAATCCAACATGAAAAGCATCACACAGCGAACGCACGCCCGACGGAAAGAGGACATAATGACGGACACCGCAAGCAGCATCGAGCTCGGCTTCATCGGATTCGGCAACATGGCCCAGGCGATGGCGCAGGGCCTCGTGGACTCGGGCGCGCTTTCGGGCGAGCACATCCACGCGTGCGCGGGACACTTCGACAAACTGCAGGCCTCGGCCGAGAAGCTCGGCGTGAACGCCTACCGCGAGGCGGCCGAGGTGGTGAGAGCCAGCGACTTCGTCGTCCTGGCGGTGAAGCCCTACCTCATCGAACAGGTGGTGGAGCCGGTGCGCGACCTGCTTGCCGACAAGGCCGTGATCTCGGTGGCCGCCGGGCGCGACTTCGCGTTCTACGAGGGCGTCCTCGCTCCGAACAGCCGTCACCTCAGCACCATCCCCAACACGCCCATCGCCGTGGGCGCGGGCGTGATCGCCTGCGAGCAGCGCCACTCGCTCACCGACGAGCAGCTGCAGACGTTCGAGAACCTGTTCGGCCGGATCGCGCTCATCGAATGGGTCGACGGCAAACTGCTGTCCACGGCCAGCTCCATCGCCGGCTGCGGCCCCGCGTTCGCCGCGATGTTCCTGGAATCGCTCGGCGACGCCGGCGTGAAGCACGGCCTGCCGCGCGCCACCGCCTACCGCCTCGCGGCGCAGATGATGATGGGCACCGCCAAGCTTCATCTGGAAACCGGCACGCATCCCGGCGCGATGAAGGACGCCGTGTGCTCGCCGGGCGGCACCACCATCAAGGGCGTGGCATCGCTCGAGAAGGACGCGTTCCGGGGTGCAGGGCTGTCCCATGTGCTGGTGGTGTCCGGTCTGCATCTGTCCGCAGTGGGCGGGCTCGTTTATGCGGCGGTGCGGCGTATGGGGCGGCGCAGGCTGGCCTGCGCCTGCGCCATGTTTTCCTCTCTGGCTTTTATGTGCCTCACGGGTTTTACACCCTCTGTTGTGCGCGCGGGTACGGCAATGCTGCTGCTCTACGGGGGCGCTCTATTTAACAGGAAAAGCGACGCGCTCACTTCGCTGGGCCTGGCGGCACTGCTTTTGTGCCTGCAGAACCCATATGCTGCCGTGGATGTAAGCCTGCTCCTTTCGTTCTCGGCCACGTTGGGGGTGCTTTGGG
>ERZ773103.875-NODE-875-length-33836-cov-9.669104_pt1 | contig 33836 bp, 29 predicted proteins | sample MGYA00511118_ERZ773103 | MGnify/ENA primary metagenome ERZ773103 (study PRJEB29015, sample SAMEA2737821) | human gut metagenome | biome: human gut; feature: human-associated habitat; material: faeces | place: China | collected 2012 ... | reverse complement strand
ATGGAGCTGACTGATACTAATCGGTCGAGGGCATGACCAAGCAAGGTGATAGGTAAAGGATGAAGTATTTCTTGTATGCAGTTTTGAAGATATATAACTTACAGAAGTGATTGGTATAAAGCCAGTCGCTTTTTTTGTTATAACGACGAGAAAAACGCATGTACCCGTGCAAATACAAACAAATCTTCTATAAAAAATATATAAACTCTCTTGACATTTATATAAGAAGTGAGTATCCTAAACGTTAGACTTTTAATGATTAGTCATCTAATTATTAAAAGTCTAACGTTTTTGCTATAGCGACAAGTTTTATCACTGTTTCTATAGATTACAGAGGAAGCTGCCAGTGGCAGGTTTCGCAGGTTAAATAAAGGAAAATAAAAAGAGAGCGCGGTGATTATGGGAGGGGAATACAACATGAAGAGAAAATGGATGGAATCAGGTTTTATGCTGATCCAACAGGTTGCTCATTTAGTAAAATATCAGGCAATGAGAGAGATGGAATCTTTTCATCTTAAACCAAATCAGGTAGGTATTATGTTTATTTTACGTTCAGAAGGCGAATTATCGCAGCGTGAACTGGCAAAGCTGATAGGAATTACACCACCATCGATGACGGTAGCACTTCGAAAATTGGAAAAACAGGGATATGTGCAGAGAAAAGTAGATGAAAAAGATCAAAGAATTCAGAGAATTACGATAACAGATCAGGGAGCAGATTGTCTGAATGAATTAAAAGAGACGATGCACATGTTGGAAGCAGGTCTTTATGAAGGTATTTCCGGAGAAGAACGGAAAGAACTGCAAAGAATTATGCTTCGCATGCGGACAAATATGTTGAATTATAAAGAAATCCAGGGCATGGATATGTGTTCAATTATGGAGGAGAGACATCTATGAGTAAACTTTTTAAATTTATGAAGCCATATGCAGGCGTTGTAGCGGCGATTTTGTGCGTACTGGTTGTGCAGGCATACTGTGATCTGTCATTACCGACATATACTTCGGATATTGTAAATGTCGGAATTCAGCAAAACGGAATTGATGAAAAGATTCCGGAGCAGATTGGTGAGGAAGATCTGGAGCATTTGTTACTTCTGGTTCCGGAGAAGGATCAAAGTACTGTGAAAAATGCTTATACGAAAAGCAGCGAAAAATATGATACAAAGCAAAAAGTATGGCAGTTGAAATCCTCTGTTAAAACAGATGAGAATAAAATGAATAAACTGTCGAATCTGTTAGCAAAACCAATGCTTCTGGCAGCGGGATTTAATTCTGGAAGTGACATGTCGAAAAAGATAGAAATCCAGATGAAAGATCAGATGAAGCAGCAGATGAAGCAGCAGATGAAAGCGCAGATGAAGAGCCAGATGCAAGATGCGAGCCAGGCAGCACTTTCGTCACAGGCGCAGCCAGAGGAAGCCAAGCAGACTGCTAATGCAAGCCAAGCAGCCTCACAGTTAAAGAAATCAGAAAAAGAGATTGATAAGAAGATTGACAAAATGTCCATTTATGACATATTTGGGCAGATGAAAGGCGCACAGCGTGAGGAGCTTGTGAAAAAGATAGAAAAGAAGATGGATAAATTCCCGGACTCTATGCTGGATCAGGCAGCCTCAACTTATATTAAAGGTGCATATAAACATATCGGAATAGATATGGATAAATATGAGACACATTATATTTTAAATACAGGTGCGAAGATGCTTGCACTGGCAGCGTTGGGAATGATCGCAAGTATTATAGTCGGTCTTATGGCATCACGAGTAGGTGCGGCAATCGGACGTGGACTCAGAAGGGACGTATTCCGTAAGGTAGTAGGATTTTCCAATGGAGAATTTGATAAATTTTCAACTGCGTCTCTGATTACTAGAAGTACGAATGATATTCAGCAGATTCAGCTTTTAACGGTTATGATTCTGCGTATGGTATTATATGCACCGATTATGGCAATCGGAGGAATTACGAAAGTGTTCCATACAAATGTGGATATGTCCTGGATCATTGCACTTGCTGTTGGATTGATCGTATTGGTTGTAGCAGTATTATTTTTCGTTGTTATGCCAAAATTCAAGATTGTACAGGATCTGGTTGACCGGTTGAACCTTGTCAGCCGTGAGATTTTAACAGGACTTCCGGTTATCCGTGCGTTCAGTACAGAAAAACATGAAGAAAAAAGATTTGATGAAGCAAATAAAAATCTGACAAAAACAAATTTATTTGTCAACCGTGCCATGACATTTATGATGCCGACCATGATGCTGATTATGAACTGTATTACCGTTCTGATTGTATGGATCGGTGGATACAGTGTCAATGATGGAGCAATGCAGGTTGGCGATATGATGGCATTTATCCAGTATACAATGCAGATTATTATGGCATTCCTGATGATTTGTATGATCTCAGTCATGCTTCCGAGAGCAGCAGTATCAGCAACCCGTGTAGACGAAGTATTGAAGAGCGAGACAAAAATCAATGATCCGGAAACACCGCGGACATTTGCGAAAAATGAGAAGGGTGAAGTTGTATTTGAACATGTTTCGTTCCGCTATCCGGGAGCTGAAGAAGATGTACTGCATGATCTGTCATTTACAGCAAAACCGGGAGAGACAACCGCATTTATCGGAAGTACCGGAAGCGGTAAATCTACGCTGGTAAATCTGATTCCGAGATTTTACGATGTGACAGAAGGAAAGATTACAATTGACGGAACGGACATCCGGGAAGTTTCGCAGCATGATCTGCGTGCCCGTCTTGGATATGTGCCTCAGAAAGGAATTCTGTTCTCCGGTGATATTGCTTCCAATATTATGTATGGTAATTCAGACGGAAGCGAAGAAGAAATGATCGAGGCGGCCGGAATTGCACAGGCACAGGAATTTATTGATACAAAGAAAAAGAAATATCGCAGTCCGATTTCACAGGGCGGTTCCAATGTATCAGGAGGACAGAAACAGAGACTTTCAATTGCGAGAGCAATTGCCAAACATCCGGATGTATATATTTTCGATGACAGTTTTTCCGCGCTGGATTACAAAACGGATGCGGTGCTTCGAAAAGAGTTAAAAGCGAAGACAAAAGACAGTACTGTCATGATTGTTGCCCAACGAATCAGCACGATTCTTCATGCTGAGCAGATCATTGTTCTGGATGATGGACAGATTGTCGGAAAAGGTACACACAAAGAATTGTTGAAATCCTGTGAAGCATATTATCAGATCGCATCTTCCCAGTTATCTGAGAAGGAGCTGGAAGCAGATATGAAGGAGGTGGACTAATATGGCAAGAGGACGTATGCGCAGAGGTCCGGGAGCCCCTGTAGAAAAAGCAAAAGATTTCAAGGGTACGATGAAGAAGCTGTTACAGTATCTTGGAGCTTATAAAATCTCCATTGTGGCAGTAATTATATTCGCAATTGGAAGTACAGTATTTAACATTGTCGGACCGAAAATACTCGGAAGAGCAACAACCGAGATTTTCAAAGGACTTGTTCGGAAAGTTTCCGGTGGTTCAGGAATTGATTTCACGAAAATTGGGAAAATACTTGGAATGTTATTAGTATTGTACCTGTGCAGTGCATTATTTTCCTTTATCCAAGGATATATCATGACAGGTGTATCGCAAAAACTGACTTATCGTATGAGAAAAGAGATTTCGGAGAAGATCAATCGTCTGCCGATGAATTATTTTGATAAAATGACACATGGAGAAGTGCTTTCGAGAATTACGAATGATGTCGATACACTTAGCCAGAGTCTGAACCAGAGTGCGACACAGGTTATTACATCGGTAGCAACAATCATCGGTGTACTTATTATGATGCTCAGTATTAGTCCGCTTATGACATTGACGGCACTTTTACTGCTTCCGATTTCTATGGGATTTATTTCCGTAATTGTAAAACGTTCGCAGAAATATTTCATGAGTCAGCAGGAATATCTGGGACATGTCAACGGACAGGTAGAAGAGGTGTATGGCGGGCATAATATTGTAAAAGCATTTAATAAAGAGCAAGATGTAATTGCAACATTTGATAAAGATAACGATATGTTGTATCAGTCTGCATGGAAATCGCAGTTTTTATCCGGAATGATGATGCCGATCATGCAGTTTGTCGGCAACTTAGGCTATGTGGCAGAAGTTATTCTGGGCGGTTATCTGGCAATGAAAAGCGTGATCGAAGTTGGAGATATCCAGTCCTTCATTCAGTATGTAAGGAATTTTACGCAGCCGATCCAGCAGGTAGCGCAGGTGGCAAATATGCTGCAGTCTACAGCAGCCGCATCTGAGCGTGTATTTGAATTTCTGGAAGAAGAGGAAGAAGAACAGACAGTTACGGATTCCGAGCCGGTCGATGATCTGGAAGGCCGCGTAGAGTTTGACCATGTACATTTCGGATATAACCCAGATCATATAATCATCAATGATTTCAGTGTGAAAGTGGAGCCGGGACAGAAGATTGCGATCGTAGGTCCAACCGGAGCCGGTAAAACAACGATGGTAAAACTTCTGATGCGTTTCTACGATGTGAATGAAGGCGCGATCAAAGTAGATGGACATGATATCCGTGATTTTAATCGTTCCGAGCTTCGAAAAATGTTTGGCATGGTACTGCAGGATACGTGGCTGTTCAAGGGAAGTATTGAAGAAAATATCCGTTATGGTAAATTAGATGCCACACATGAGGAAGTGGTAGAGGCTGCGAAAGCGGCACATGTACACCGGTTTGTACAGACACTTCCGGGGGGCTATAACATGGAACTGAATGAGGAGGCAAGCAACGTGTCACAGGGGCAGAAACAGCTCCTGACCATTGCGAGAGCAATCCTGGAGGATCCGAAGATCCTCATTCTCGATGAAGCAACAAGTTCCGTAGATACACGTACAGAGATTCAAATCCAGAAAGCGATGGATAACCTGATGCGTGGAAGAACAAGTTTCATCATTGCACACCGTCTGTCTACGATCAGAGATGCAGACCTGATCCTTGTTATGAAAGACGGAGATATTGTGGAGCAGGGAAATCATGAGGAACTGCTCGCTAAAAATGGATTTTATGCGGATCTTTATAATTCACAGTTTGAGAGAAGCGCTTAAAGGAAGTGACAAGTGTTTCGCACCGGCAGCCTTTCGGACAAATTGATCAAATAAACGGCGCATTGCTTCGCAGTTTGTGTACATGCACTCGGGATGCCACTGTACACCGACCGCGAAAGTGTGACCGGTAGATTCAATGGATTCGATGACGCCGTCGGAAGTGATACCTGTCATTTTTATATGTTTTCCTAATGTTTTGACACACTGATGGTGATAGCTGTTGACAGCACAGGAATTCCCACAAATTTCATATAACAGGCTATGAGATGCAAAAGCAACCGTATGGCAGGGATCGCTGCGGTCGAGAGAGCGTTGGATATGATTGAAGGAGTTCCGGTTACGGAGAGACAGATCCTGATAGATTGTTCCGCCGAGCGTAAGGTTTAACACCTGCATACCGCGGCAGATGCCTAGTACAGGAAGATGAAAATCCAGTACTTTCTGCATCAGCGTAAGATGAAACTGATCGGTTTTTCTGTCGGTAGTGCCGTGATCAGTCTGCAATTCTTCACCAAAAAGTTCCGGTGTGATATCATCACCGCCGCAGAACAGGAAACCATCGCAGATGCTCAAGTAGCCAGAGAGTGAGTCCGCGTCAGAAAGATAAGGAATAATGACAGGAATTCCATCACTTTTTTCAATTGCCTGAATATAGGAAAATGGCACAAACAGGCGGTCATCTGAAAAGCCGCAAAATACAATGCCGATTACTGGTTTTGTTATAGATTCCATAAAAAGCCTCCCCTGTACATATATTTATTAAAAAATATATGCGTCAGGGAAGGCTTTTATGTAATAGGAAACTTCGCTCCTATTACATAAACCCTCCGGGGGATGCGCACTCGCACGAAGCGGTAATATGTTGCAGGCAACCGTGCTCGGCGCGAGAATGCGCCAAAACACATTCTATCTTATTCTACATGAAAGAATTCTTTCACCTGTCCGAGAATGATCTGCATGAGTCTGGTTCTGGCTTCAATACTTGCCCATGCCACATGCGGTGTGATGAGGAGGTTCGGATAATCCTTTAATTCGCGCAACGGACAGTCTGGGCTCATCGGTTCTACAGCAAGTACATCCAGACCGGCTGCCTGGATGAGATCGGTTTTCAGAGCCGTTGCAAGGTCTTTTTCTACAACGATCGGGCCACGTCCGAGATTCAGGAAAATGCAGCTTTTCTTCATCTTACAGAAAGCGTCGAGATTAAGTAGTCCGTCGGTATATTCATTTAGTGGTGCGTGAACAGAAATAATATCCGAAGTACGGTACAGCGTATCCAGATCGACCTGATGATAACCGTTCTGCGGGGCACTGCCGGATGGAGAAGCGTAGATAACATCAGCACCGAAAGCGGAAGCGATAGAAGCAACGCGGCGGCCGATGTTGCCAAGTCCGATGATTCCCCATGTTTTTCCCTTTAATTCGTAGAATACTTTTTCAAAATGTGTAAATATCGTGTCATTGGTATAACGGTCAGATTTGACATATTCATCATAGTACCGCAGATGTTCCAGCAGATAGAAGAACATGGCAAATGTATGCTGCGCAACGGATTCCGTAGAATAGCCGGCAACATTTCTCCATGCAATTCCTCGTTTGTTGAGATAATCCTTGTCCAGGTTGTTTGTGCCTGTAGCAGTGACGCACACCAGTTTCAGATTCTCGGCAGTACCGATGGTAGATTCATTTATCTGTATTTTATTAACGATAATGACATCGGCATCTTTTACGCGTTCCGGTACTTCTTCGGATGTAGAAAATGCGTAGCGTGTGACATCGCCGATCGCATCAAAACCAGACAGATCGATATCATCGCCGATAGTTTTTGCATCTAAAAAAACGATTTTCATATATAGTTGGTCCTCCTTGTGAGTATTGGATGTGTATGTGGTTAGGATAACTGTATTTTGAGAACATGTCAAATTTTTCTTTTTTAAGAATTGTTAAGAAAATCATAAGATGACTCACCTTGTAATTATTTTGTAACATATTGTATAATGTCTTTCAGATAAGGAGAGTCACATACAGATGAAAGAAATCAAAAAACAGAAAAATAAAAAACGAAAACAGATTCTCAGAAGAAGGATTTACATGATGACTGCAGGAATTTTTGTGCTGCTTGCAGTCGCGTTTGCCATAGGACATCACTCGGCGGGAAAGGAAGATGATCTGTCGTCGAAGACGAAGGAAGTAATACAGAATAAGACACAGGAAGAGATGTACACAAGCCGTCTCGAACGGGTGAAAGCAATGGCAAAGAACCAGGGCTATCCGAAAGGTGTCATTGAGCTGCTGGACAAGAACGAAGATACGATTGACTTCGTGGAGGACTATGGAGAGAAGAAAGATCAGGCAGTAGCAAAAGATATTGGCGTGAAGATACAAAAGGGCACGATACCGGAGCTGATCCAGTGGGATGAACGCTGGGGATATACAAAGTATGGAACCAGCATTGTTGCGGTCAGCGGCTGCGGACCGACCTGTATGTCCATGGTTGTGTCAGGGCTTACCGGTAATACGAAGATCACGCCGGCAAGAACAGCAGCATACAGCGTACGTCACAATCTGATCGATGAAGAAAATAACACGTACTGGGAATTTATGGAGAAAGCAGCAAAGCATTGGGGATTGAACTGCTATGCAGGAATGTTGAATAAGAAGCAGTTGAAAGCAGAGCTTGGCAAAGGACATCCGGTTATTTGCAGTGTAGGACCGGGAGATTTTACAAAGAATGGACATTTTATTGTGCTGTCAGGATGGAAGGACGGAAAGATTCAGGTAAATGATCCATTCAGCCGTCAGAACAGTCAGAAACTGTGGACTTACAGCAGAATAAAGAAACAGGCAAAGTCTATGTGGGTATATAGTTATTCTAAAAAACAAGTGCAAGAGCGGTAGAAGTGTGTTATTATGAATGTACTATGTTAAAGTAGTAACGTAAAAGAGAACGGCAGCAGGAGGAAGAAGCGATGTATATTACTTGTTTAGATGTAGAAGGTGTATTAGTACCAGAGATATGGGTAGCATTTGCTGAAGAAAGCGGAATCCCGGAATTAAAGAGAACAACCAGAGACGAACCGGATTATGATAAATTAATGAACTGGCGTCTGAGTATTTTAAAGGAGCATGGACTTGGACTGAAGGAAATTCAGGAGACAATTTCCAGAATTAATCCACTTCCGGGCGCAAGAGAATTTCTGGATAAATTAAGAAGCTTTACACAGGTTATACTGATCAGTGATACATTTACAGAATTTGCGGCTCCACTTATGGAGAAACTGGGGTATCCGACCTTGTTCTGCAACAGTCTTGAAGTAGCAGAAGATGGTGAGATTACCGGATTCAAGATGCGTATTGAGCAGTCTAAGTTGAGCACAGTAAAAGCATTGCAGTCTATCGGTTTTGATACGATCGCCAGCGGGGATTCTTATAATGACCTTGGCATGATTAAGGCAAGTAAAGCTGGCTTTTTATTCCGGAGCACAGAGCAAATCAAAACAGACAATCCACAGATTCCGTCATATGAGACATATGATGAGCTGATGCAGGCAATTAAAGATACAATGGTATAGCAAGATATTAAAATAGCAGACATCATAAAATATCAAAAAAACAGAGTGCGTTCTAATTTTTGCTTGACTTTTGAAAATTCAGGTATATAATAAATAACGTAAGTACATAAAGTTCACCGAAATTCGTTGATGAGAACAAAGCCGGATTTATATTTATTTACAGAGAGCCTGTGGCTGGTGTGAACAGGCAATAAGTGAATCGGGATATCCTCTCTGAGAAGCAGGTTGAAAGAAAGATTAGTAAACCTCGCCGGTATCCCCCGTTACAGGGATGGCATATGTCAGTATGCGACAGAGTGTTGCAGAAATTTTCTGCAGAATCAGGGTGGTAACGCGGATAGAATTCGTCCCTCTTCAGATGAGAAGTCTGAGGAGGGATTTTTTATATAATCAGGAAATGTAATTTCCTGTTATATAAAAAGCTTCCGGCAGGATATGCATTGGGGCGTACAATGATGATGTCACAGGCAACCGCCGTAGGCGTTGAAAAAATCGGTGAGCAGTATGATGAAGGAGGAATAAACAATATGAAAGCATTACAAAAAGCAAGCAAATTTTTATCAGACTACACATCGATTGTTGTAATTGCAATCGCAGTTGTGACCTTTTTTGTACCGTCTATGATGGGATGGGTGAATCAGGCATTATTTACAGACATGGTGGCAAATAAATTTACCAGTCAGTCCGTGATCATCGGAATTATCATGTTCAGTATGGGACTGACGTTGACAACAGAAGACTTTAAGATCCTTGCACAGAGACCATTTGATATCTGTGTGGGTGCGATCGCACAATATTTAATTATGCCATTTCTGGCATTTGCACTGACAAAAACATTGCATCTGCCGGATGGAATTGCACTTGGACTGATTCTGGTTGGCTGCTGTCCTGGTGGTGTATCATCCAATATCATGTCTTATCTGTGCGGTGGAGATGTAGCATTTTCTGTAGGAATGACAACAGTTTCCACGTTGATTTCACCGGTTATGACACCGCTGATGGTATCTTTCCTGGCAAGTGGAACAAAAATTACAATTCACGGACTTCCGATGTTTGTATCTATTATTGAAACCGTTATCTTACCGGTTGCAGTTGGATTTTTATTAAACTATTTATATGGAAAGAAGAGAATGTTCCACGAGATCCAGCAGATGATGCCTGGTGTTGCCGTGCTTGGACTCGCCTGCGTAGTCGGTGGAGTTGTATCTTCACAGGGAGATAAGTTCTTCCAGTCAGGAGCAGTTATTTTCATAGCAGTGCTTCTTCATAACGGACTTGGTTATCTGCTTGGATATGGAGCCGGAAAGCTGGTTGGCATGAATACATCAAAGAAGAGAACGATTTCTATCGAAGTCGGAATGCAGAATGCCGGACTTGCAACGAACCTTGCAACAACAACAGCTCAGTTTGCTTCCACACCGGAATCTGCAATTATCTGTGCGGTATCTTGTACATGGCACTCCATTTCCGGAACGTTACTGGCAGGAATGTTTGCAATGTATGATAAACATAAAGAAAAAGCAGCAGATGCAGTAAAAGTTAAGACAGCATAATAGCGAGAGCAGAAATAGATTCCATGGATGCGATCAATGCGATTGAATCTTCGATGACTGCAAAACGGAGAGAAACAGTAAATATAGAAGCTGTTTCATCTCCGTTTTTTAATTATGCATGTGTTTTTATGTAGAAAAGAAAAATTTTTTCTGGTTGAAAAAAGGATTGTTTATCTTGTACAATAAAGGTACTGTAGAATTATCTTGGGGGAGGGAAATTATTTATGCACATGTCAGATGCATTACTTTCACCGGCAGTTGGCGGTGCGATGTATGCAGTAAGTGCGGTATCAATCGCTTATGCAGTACAGAAGGTTAAAAAGGATGATTTGGGAGAGAAGAATCTGCCGATGATGGCAGTTGCAGGGGCATTTACTTTCGCAGCACAGATGATTAATTTTACGATTCCGGGGACTGGTTCCAGCGGACATATCGGAGGTGGAATCCTGCTGGCGGGACTGCTTGGCGGAACTCCGGCTGTAGTGACGCTGACCGCAGTTTTACTGATCCAGTGCCTGTTCTTTGCAGATGGAGGACTTCTGGCACTAGGAGCGAATATTTTTAATATGGGAGTCATTCCCTGCCTGTTTGTATGTCCGCTTATTTTCAGACCAATCTTAAGAAAAGGCGTGACGCATAAGAGGATTATGATTGCTTCCGTTGTATCCTGTGTAGTGGGATTGCAACTGGGGGCTTTTTGTGTTGTTCTACAGACACTGGCATCAGGCGTGACAGAGCTGCCATTTCATACATTTGTACTGCTGATGCAGCCAATTCATCTGGCGATTGGCTTTGTGGAAGGCATTATTACAGCAGGTATTCTGAATTTTGTATACCAGATGCGTCCGGAGATTCTGACAGATGTATTGGAAAGATTGGAGAAACCAGCAGAGAGAATAAGATACATAGAAGAATCTGATAAGGGCAGGTCTGACAGTGTGTCTGCGAAAAAAGTGATTCTGCTATTTGCAGTTCTTGCAATTTTGGTCGGTGGCGGACTGTCGTTGTATGCTTCTGCCAATCCGGATGGTCTGGGAATCTGATCTGTGTATTACAGAAACTTCCGCATACAATGCTGATCGCAACACATGATCTTACTTTTGTTGCAGAGGTCTGTCCGCGCTGCATTTTATTAAAAGAAGGCAAACTATTTGCAGATGGCCAGGCGGAAGATTTATTATATAATAAGGAACTGATGGAATCGGCAGATGTAGAAGCAATAGGAGGACCAAACTCATGAATCTGACAGGATTTTTTAAAGAGAATCCTAAAATTGCACTGGGCTTTTCCGGTGGCGTAGATTCTTCATATCTGCTTTATGCTGCAGCGCAGTGTGGCGTAGATATCAAACCGTATTTTATAAAAACAGCATTTCAGCCGGAATTTGAGCTGGAGGATGCAAGACGTTTTGCAAAACAGGTGGGTGTAGAGCTGACAGTGATTTCGCATGAGATCTTAAGCCATGAAGAAGTGGTAAAGAATCCGGCAAACCGTTGTTATTATTGCAAGACAGTGTTGTTCGGACTGTTGAAAGAAAGAGCAGTCTCGGATGGATATACTGTGTTGATCGATGGCACGAATGCATCTGATGATGTCGGAGACCGTCCGGGAATGAGAGCATTGAAGGAAATGCAGGTTCGTTCTCCGCTCAGAGAATGTGGACTGACAAAGACGGAAATCCGCTGCCTCTCAAAAGAAGCCGGATTGTTTACCTGGAACAAACCTGCATATGCCTGTCTTGCGACAAGAATTCAGACAGGGACAGGGATTGAAGCAGAGATGTTAAAGAAAGTTGAGCATGCAGAAGGAGAACTCTTTCAGATGGGATATACTGATTTCCGCGTGCGTGTATTTCATGGCGCAGCTCGTCTGCAGTTTCAGCCGGAAGATATGATGCATGCGATTGAGAAACGAAAAGAGATTAGAGAACGGCTGGCACCGTGGTTTGACACGGTGTTACTGGATATGAAAGGCAGGGAACCGTAGTGGAACAGAAAGAAGTACGCGCTTTGCTGGAACAGGTTTCCAGTGGGGAACTGGATATAGATGAAGCCATGTTAAAGCTTAAGGAAGCGCCGTTTGAGGATCTGGGGTTTGCGAAACCGGATTATCACCGGGCTCTCCGGCAGGGAATTGGAGAGGTGATCTATGGTGCAGGAAAGACGCCGGAGCAGATTCATGATATTGTTGCATCCATGGTACAGCAGGGACAGAAAAGTATTCTGATCACCCGCATGAGCAGCGAAGCGGCGGAGGCGGTTGAACAAGATTTCCTAATAAAATATGATAAATACAGCAGAATCGGACTGGTAGGAGAGATACCGGAGCCGGATGGAATCGGTAAGGTCGTTGTGGCGGCTGCCGGAACGAGTGATCTGCCGGTGGCAGAGGAAGCTGCACAGACAGCAGAGTGTTTCGGAAATGAAGTCATACGTCTGTATGATGTAGGTGTTGCGGGACTTCACCGTCTGCTGGCACATCGGGAAGAGATTATGACAGCACGGGTGATTGTTGCAGTTGCCGGGATGGAAGGTGCACTTGCATCGGTAATCGGTGGACTTGCAGACTGTCCAGTGATCGCAGTGCCGACCAGTGTCGGCTATGGCGCAAGTTTTGGCGGCGTGTCGGCACTGCTGGCAATGTTAAATTCCTGTGCCAGCGGAGTTAGCGTTGTGAATATTGATAATGGATTTGGCGCCGGTTATCTGGCGAGCATGATCAATCATATGGAGGGGAAGAGATGAAAACATTATATTTAGACTGTGGAATGGGCGCGGCAGGTGATATGTTAAGTGCCGCACTTCTGGAGCTGTATCCGGAACCGGAACAGTTTATAAAGCGTCTAAACCGCCTTGGGATACCGAAAGTGGAATTTCAGGCAGAACCGGCGGTGAAATGTGGCATTACAGGAACGCACATGACAGTGAAAGTAGATGGCATGGAAGAAGTAAGCACAGATCACCATGAGGAAGCACACCATTATGAGCATCATTACGGTGAACACAGCCACCATCATGACCATCATAATATGCAGAGTATTACTGCAATCGTAGGAAATCTGGATATACAGGAAGAAGTAAAAAAAGACATACTTGCTGTGTATGATCTGATCGCACAGGCTGAAAGCCATGTGCACGGTTGCCCGGTAGACGAAATCCATTTTCACGAAGTCGGTTCCATGGATGCAGTTGCTGATGTGACAGCAGTCTGTCTTCTGATGCATGAACTGAAACCGGAGCGTGTAGTTGCTTCTCCGGTACACGTAGGAAGCGGACATGTCCACTGCGCACACGGAATCCTTCCGGTTCCGGCACCTGCGACAGCATGGATTCTGCAAGATATTCCAACTTACGGCGGAAAGGTGAGAGGAGAGCTGTGTACACCAACAGGAGCTGCGCTTTTAAAATATTTCGTTCAGGAATTTGGAAGCCAGCCGCCGATGCGTGTGGAAGGAATCGGTTACGGCTGTGGGCAGAAAGAATTTGAAGTAGCAAACTGTGTCCGTGCAATGTGCGGAGAAACGGCAGATAATCAGGATTATATCGTGGAACTTCGCTGTAATCTGGATGACATGACACCGGAAGCAGTTGGATTTGCAATGGAAGAGTTATTTGCAGCAGGAGCATTGGATGTATATACGACAGCAGTCGGAATGAAAAAGAACCGACCGGGAATCTTACTGACCTGTATGTGTAAGGAAAAACAGAGAGAAGAAATGATTCGGTTACTGTTTTTACATACGACAACTTTAGGAGTACGGGAATCTGTCTGCAACCGTTATACGTTGAAGCGTACAATGAAGACTGAAACGACGGTATATGGCAATGTGCGGATAAAAGAAGTATCCGGCTGGGGGATAAAACGTCAGAAAGCAGAGTATGAAGATCTGGCTCGGATCGCCAGAGAACAGGAGATGCCAATCGCACAGGTGAGAGAGTGTGTGATGGCACTTTCCGGAATGAGCAATCAGGAGCAGATGTCTTACATTCCAAACATATGATTCCATGTACAGTATGCTGTTATTGTATTGAAGGCTGTCCGCAGCATTTACAAATCAGAGACTTGTTAAAAGAAGTTACAGAAGAATTTGAAAAAGAAGAAAAACGAAAGAATAGGAGCTATCATGGAACAGAATACAGAGAAAGTCCACAAAAGACGTGTACGATATAAAGGAAAATATCCACGGAAATATGAAGAAAAATACAAAGAATTAAATCCGGAGAAATACAAAGAAACGATTGCACATGTGATCAGCAAGGGAAATACGCCTGCCGGTATGCATATATCTATCATGGTAAAAGAGATCCTGGATTTCCTTCAGATAAAGCCGGGAGAAACAGGATTTGATGCAACGCTTGGATATGGCGGGCATACAAAGGCAATGATGGAATGTCTGAAAGGCGAAGGTCATATGTATGCGACAGATGTCGATCCGGAAGAATCAGCAAAGACAAAGAAACGTCTTGCAGAACAGGGTTTCGGTGAAGATATCCTGACAGTAAAACTTCAGAACTTCTGTACGATTGATGAGATTGCAGAAGAAATAGGTGGTTTTGATTTTATCCTTGCGGATCTGGGTGTTTCATCTATGCAGATCGATAATCCGAAACGAGGATTTTCTTTCCGTGCTGACGGTCCGCTGGATCTGCGGCTGAATCAGGAGAAAGGAATCAGCGCTGCAGAGCGTTTGGATGAGATCAGCAGGGAAGAGCTTGCCGGAATGTTATATGAAAATTCTGACGAGCCATACTGTGAAGAGATTGCAAAAGCAATTACAGATGAGATTCGCAAGGGAAACCGTGTAGATACGACTACAAAATTGCGGGAGCTTATTGCAGATACACTGGATTTTCTCCCGGAGAAGGAGAAGAAAGATACGATCCGCAAGACTTGCCAGAGAGTGTTCCAGGCACTTCGTATTGATGTAAACCGTGAGTTTGAAGTACTGTATGAATTTATGGAAAAGCTTCCGGATGCGTTAAAACCGGGAGGACGTGTGGCGATTCTTACTTTCCATTCAGGAGAAGACAAGTTGGTGAAAAAGGCTTTAAAAGCTGGATATAAAGCGGGAATTTATTCTGATTACGCGAAAGATGTGATCCGCCCATCTGCGCAGGAGTGCGCACAGAACGGACGTGCAAGATCTACGAAGATGCGTTGGGCTATTAAAGCTCGGTAATTTTAAAAGGGGAACTATTCTTTGATGTTCCCCTTTTTGATGTTTTCTTTCAGAATCTGGTCTGTAATTTCATATAACTGCTTAGAGCCATATCTGGTTTTCTGCTGTCTGCCATAAACCTGTGAGGCGTATACTTCATGTTCCCGCCAGTCAGCACCGCCATTACTGTTGTTGAGAAGAAGAGGCTGTAGGTTATCCATTACGTGGGCGAATCTGGATTCAGCGGTTCTGGCTTCTTCAAATTCGTCAAAAAGAGCAGTCAGCTCTTCTTTCTGTGCATTCGGAAGTAAGGAAAAAATTCGTTCTTTTGCGGCATCTTCTCGTGCTTTCTGTGTTTTCAGCCCTTCTGTGTCATAAGCGTAAGTATCCCCGGCATCAATTTCTACAATGTCATGGATCAGACACATGATCATGACTTTGGTAATATCAACCGGTTCGTTAGAATATTCTTTTAAAAGATATGCCATGATCGCCATATGCCAGGCATGTTCTGCATCATTTTCACGTCTGCCGTGGCCGGACAGATGTGTCTGTCTTAAAATGTTTTTCTCTTTATCAATTTCCAGAATAAAGTCAAGCTGTTGTTTTAATTTATCGTTCATGTTAATGTCCTCCTGTACATATATCGCGGGACAAAGTCCCATTTTTTGACTCATAATAGGGCTGATTTCAAAATCATACAATTACACATGAGCAGGTTCAGACGGAAGTATGATCTTGTTATCCGGATATCATATTTTACATATAGAATAGTGCGTGTTATACTAAAAAGCAAGATATAAAAAGGATTAAATATAAATGAAACGAATTGATTTTGAAAATGGAACGGTTACGGGAAATATACTGGGAGCTGCGCTTCCGATGCTGGTGGCGCAGATTTTAAATCTGTTATATAACATTGTGGATCGAATATATATTGCGCGTATTCCAGAGGTAGGAACAGCAGCACTTGGAGGAGTGGGACTTTGTTTTCCTGTTATCGTGATCATTACAGCATTTGCAAATCTGTTTGGTGGAGGTGGTGCGCCCTTATTTTCCATAGACAGAGGAAGAAAGAAAGAGCAAGAGGCAACACGTATTATGAATACGTCGTTTTCGCTTGTATGTTCCAGTGCTTTGTTGTTAATGATGATCGGACTTTTATTCTCCCATCCGATTCTGACGCTGTTTGGAGCATCCAGAAGTGTAATGGTTTATGCACGTCCGTATCTGATGGTCTATCTGATTGGTACGCTTCCATCTATGGTTGCAGTTGGCATGAATCCATTTATCAACGCACAGGGTTATTCGCTGGTTGGTATGCTTTCGGTTGCAATCGGTGCAGTTGTGAATCTGATTTTAGATCCTCTGTTTATCTTTGTATTTGGAATGGGAGTACGTGGTGCGGCGTGTGCAACTGTAATTTCACAGTGTTTGTCTGCATTGTTTGTATTTTATTTTTTGACAAGAAAAGCAGAGTTAAAGGTGCGGCTACTAAAGAAAAATGAAATAGCAGAAAATATCGGATATGCGAAAAATATTATAAGTCTTGGAATGGCAGGATTTATTATGCAACTTACAAACGGTCTGGTAACGATCTGCTGTAACAATGTACTTGCAGTGACCGGAGGCGATATTTATATTTCGGTGATGACGATTATTTCCAGCGTGCGTCAGCTTGTAGAGACGCCGATCCATGCGATGAATGAGGGGGCATCTCCAATCTTGAGTTATAACTATGGTGCAAGACGCCCGGCAAGAGTCCGCAAGGCGGGCGTTGTACTGGCAATGATGATGATTTTGTATACCGGAGTTATGTGGAGTGTGATTATTCTGGAACCAGGTGCGCTTATACGTATTTTCAGTACAGATGCAGAATTGATGCAGGATGCAATGACTGCGCTTAATCAGTATTTCGCAGCATTTATTTTTATGGATTTCCAATATATGGGACAGACAGTATTCAAATCCCTGAACAAAAAGAAGCAGGCGATTTTCTTCTCCCTGCTTCGTAAAGTGTTTATAGTTGTGCCGCTGACATATTTTATGCCATACGTTTTAAATATGGGAACTTCCGGTGTGTTCCTTGCAGAACCGGTGTCCAATGTAATCGGTGGCAGTCTGTGTTTTATTACAATGCTGTGTATGATTTTGCCGGAACTGAAACGGATGGAAGCACCTGCTTAGAATGCCTTTTTGAATCTCCGTGATAGGTGGTAACACATGAGTGCAATGATGCCTTCAATTAATTCAAGCCAACCGAAATTAGAACGATTTATTTTGTTTTTCAGGAAGACGCTCGTACAACCATGTCATACGCTTCAAGCGCTTCATTGTCTGTGCATCAAATTGCTTCTTTTCCATACGCCAGGCCCAGTTTTCGCCGAGTGTGGATGGTGTATTAATTCTCGCCCTGCCATCCAGATTTAGCAGATCCTGCATCGGTGTGATGCAAAGGTTTGCGTTGCTGCTCATCGTAAGGCGGATAAAATCCCATGCCAGATCGTCTTCGTCGAGACGTGATGTATGCATATATTCTTTTGCAAAATCTCGCGTTGCTTTATCTGTACTGTGATACCATCCTCTTGTCGTATCGTTGTCATGCGTGCCGGTATACACAACGCTGTTCTTTGGATAATTGTGCGGAAGATAGGCAGAACCGCCGTTTGGGTCGAATGCAAACTGTGCCACTTTCATTTCCGGAAAACCACTATCAGATAACATCTGGAGAACAGTTTCTGTCAGAAATCCAAGATCTTCTGCAATAATGTTTAATTTTCCAAGCTTTTCTTCGATTGTGCGGAAGAGTTCCATTCCAGGACCAGGCATCCATGTGCCATCTACTGCGGTTTTATTTCCATAAGGAATGGAATAATATTCATCGAATCCACGGAAATGATCAATTCGGACTACGTCATATAATTTGAAACAATGACGGATCCGCTTGATCCACCAGTCGTACCCGGTCTTTTTATGATAGTCCCAATTGTACAATGGGTTGCCCCACAGTTGTCCGGTTGCAGAAAAATCATCCGGAGGACATCCTGCTACTGCTACCGGGTTATTCGCTTCATCAAACTGGAATAACTCTGGAGATGCCCATGTATCCGCACCATCAAACGCTACATAGATTGGAATATCACCGATGATCTGAATGCCTTGTGCATTTGCATAGGCATGAAGCTTTGTCCATTGTTTATCGAATTCATATTGCTGGAATTTATAAAATGCAATCTCTTCTGCCAGTTCATTTCTTGCATTTTCAAGTGCATCCGCTTCACGGTTTTTTAGAGGAGCTTCCCATTCATTCCAGCTGATTCCATTTTTACTGTCTTTGATTGCCATGTAAAGACTGTAATCATCCAGCCAGTATGCATTTTCATTTATAAAGTGATCATATGCTTCGTCATTTTTAAAACGCGCAAATGCTTTTTTCAGCATTTTGAATCTAGAATTGTAAATTTTTTCGTAATCAATACAGTCTGCCTTGTCTCCAAAGTCATACGCTTTACATTCTTTTTTTGTCAGAAGTCCTTCTTTGATCAATGTCTTGGGATCAATAAAATATGGATTTCCTGCGTATGTGGAGAAGGACTGGTACGGGGAGTCCCCGTATCCAGTCGGTCCAAGCGGCAGGATTTGCCAATAACTCTGTCCGGCCTCTTTTAATCGATCTATAAACTTATATGCCTCTTTTGAGAAACAGCCAATCCCGTATTTGGACGGCAATGAAAATACCGGTAATAATACTCCGCTTGCTCTTTCCATGTGCTCCTCCTCTTACAGATGCCAGATGTCGTTGTTGTACTCTTCAATTGTTCGATCAGATGAGAAATATCCTGCTCTCGCAATATTTACAAGTGCTTTTTTAGCCCATGTTTTCTGATCTGTATAAGCTTTCAGTGCTTCTTCTTTCTTTTCTTTGTAGCTGTCAAAGTCAAGAAGTGTCATGAACCAGTCTTTGCTGATGATTTCATGCTGCAATCTTTCAAGGTTTTCCTTCTGCCCAACTTTCAAAATTTCATCGCTTGTGATAAAGTCAATTGCTGCTTTGATGGACGGATTCTTTTCATAGAAGTCTTTTGCGACGTAATCTGCTTTTACGTAATGTTCGATTACGTCGTCGCTGGAAGCACCGAATACAAAAATGTTATCATTGTCGACAAGTTCGTGGATCTCCACATTTGCGCCGTCTTCTGTTCCAAGTGTTATAGCTCCGTTCAGCATGAATTTCATATTACCGGTTCCGCTTGCCTCTTTAGATGCAAGTGAGATTTGTTCAGAAATGTCGCATGCCGGAATTAATTTTTCCGCTTTTGTTACATTGTAGTTTTCAACCATAACAACTTTCAGATATGGGCTTACTTCAGGATCATTGTTAATGATCTCCTGCAGACAGAGAATCAGATGAATGATATCTTTTGCAATTACATAAGCCGGTGCGGCTTTTGCTCCAAAGATCGCTGTCACAGGTGCTGCAGGAATCTTTCCTGCTTTAATTTCAAGATATTTATCAATAATATATAATGCATTCAGCTGCTGACGTTTGTACTCATGGAGACGTTTGATCTGAATGTCGAAGATCGTGTCTGCACTCACTTTTACGCCTTGTGTCTCTTCCAGATATTTGCACAATGCTTTTTTGTTTGCGTGTTTGATTGCAACTAATCGGTCAAGTACCTTTTCATCATCCTTAAACGCAAGCAGTTTTTCAAGTTCCGCTGCATCTTTTTTATATCCTTCTCCAATGAGTTCATCAAGAAGTGCTGTCAGAGCCGGGTTACAGTGCAGCAGCCAACGACGGAATGTAATACCATTTGTCTTATTATTAAACTTCTCAGGGTAAATCTTGTAGAAGTTATTTAATTCAGTCTCTTTCAGAATGTCTGTATGAAGAGAAGCAACACCATTTACGCTGAAACCATAATGGATATCAATATGTGCCATATGAACAGTATCATTTCTGTCGATAATAGAAACGCTTTCATCATCATATTTTCTTCTTACTTTGTCATCTAATACTTCAATGATCGGCATTAACTGTGGAACGACCTTCTTCAAATAGTATACCGGCCATTTTTCCAGTGCCTCTGCAAGGATGGTATGGTTTGTATAGGCGCATGTTTTAGAAACAACTTCGATCGCCTCGTCCATGTCTAAGCCCTTCTCTACAAGAAGACGGATCAATTCCGGAATTACCATTGTCGGGTGGGTATCATTGATCTGGATCACTGCATAATCAGCAAGATCATGAAGGTTGCACCCCTTTGCTATACATTCATCGAGAATCAGCTGTGCACCTGCACTTACCATGAAATACTGCTGATAAATGCGAAGCAGTCTTCCATTCTCATCGCTGTCATCCGGGTATAAGAAAAGTGTCAGGTTTTTCTCAATGTCTTCTTTATCAAAAGCAATTCCATCCTCCACGATCGTCTCATCTACAGAGTCGATGTCGAAGAGATGTAATTTATTTGTCTTATTGTTATATCCTGTCACTTCGATGTCATACATTCTTGCATTTACATTAAGCCCTTTGAATGACACCGGGTAAATAACATCTGTCTTTTTCAGCCATGATTTTGATTCGATCCATGGATTCGGAGTTTCTCGCTGAAGATTGTTTTTAAACTCCTGTTTGAAAAGTCCGAGATGATAGTTCAGACCGACACCGTCTCCGGCAAGTCCGAGTGTTGCGATTGAGTCAAGGAAACAAGCTGCCAGACGTCCAAGTCCGCCATTGCCGAGTGACGGCTCTGGTTCTACTTCTTCAATCTCCGCAATGTTCTTTCCGTTTTGTGCGAGCACATCTTTTACTTCATTGAAAATACCAAGATTGATCATATTGTTAGAAAGCAGTTTTCCAATAAGGAATTCTGCGGAAATGTAGTACAGCTTCTTTTTGCTGTCTGTGCGTTCCTTTTCGCCTGCCATTTCCTGCACCATGCTAAGAAGTGCGTCATAGATTTCTTCATTGGAAGCCTGCGCGATCTCTTTTCCAAGTTTTTCCTGTAATGTTGTCTGAATGTTCATTTGAATAATCTCCTTTCAAATCGAATTCGGGTTTATGTAACATTTTTGCTGTTTTGTCATTGGTTTATAATTGTATTTTAATATGATTCCATGCCAATATCTTGCAATATACTTGTAATTTATTGTACAATACTATCATTCTAATAGATTTTTATGGACTCGTTGAAAGGACTTTGTTTTCTTATGAATATTAATGAATATCAGAACTATCACGAAACAAAAGCACATACATCCGCAGAATTTCCTTATAATACGTATCTATGCTCTATTCCGCTTGATTTTCCGGGAGTGCCGTTGCACTGGCACGATGAGATGGAACTTGTCGTTATTAAAAAAGGGCAGGGTTATGTTTCTGTGGACTTTGATAAGCATCTGGTGCACAGCGGAGATATTATTATGATATGTCCGGGCTGTCTTCATGCCATTGAGCAGGATGCTTCTTATAAAATGGAGTATGAAAATATTATTTTTAAACCGGAGTTACTTTCTTCCGGAGCAAATGATTTGTGTATGCTTCAATACATAAAGCCGCTTCTTGACGGGACTTTGCCGGTGGAACATTTTCTTACTCCTGCTCACGAGGTTTTTGAGTCTCTAAGCAATTGCATCCGACAGATTGACCTTGTCTGTGCAGACCAGACAACCGGGTGGCAGCTTGCAGTAAAAAGTGCACTGTTTTACTTTTTCTTTCTTCTGATTTCTGAAAGACAGAAAAAAACAGTTTCCATTTCTCACAATCCAAAATCTTTGGAGAAAATGAAAACTGTTTTGAAATATGTAGAAGAGCATTATACAGAAAAACTTACAATTGATGACATGGCGAAACTTACCTTTTACAGTAAATCTCATTTTATGAAATTTTTCAAAGTTCATATGGGAACTGGATTTACCGAATATTTAAACGATTATCGTCTTACTATGGCTGCAAGGCTTCTTAAATCATCCGATGAATCTATTCTGATGATCGCAGAAGAAAGCGGTTTCGATAATCTGTCTTATTTTAATCGTATTTTCAAAAGAAAATATGGTGTTTCACCCGGAAGCTACAGAAAATCGTAAGCATCTGTACGCTGCTTACAGCGAAGCAGACAACAATTAACCGGAGAATCCCTGAAAGGGCTTTAGCATCTTTCAAGGTTCGAGCTATCTATGAGCAATCTATGTTGGCACGGGTTCGCCAGATAAAATTTAATAAATTTGTAGTGATTTTTTTCAATTTGCCTCTTGACAAAAGTCTATATATATTAGATTGTATAAATGCATTTATTCCGCTATTATCGACAGAATATGAGCTTGTGTTGGGCAGAAAAGGTGTTGCAGTCATCGAGAGAGCACACGAGCTTCACACAGAAAATTACTAGAATATAAATAAGAAAGGTGTCTGAAAAAAATCTATGAACAATATAAAAGAAAGAATCAAGATATTCTCAGGAGCGCAGCTAAAATATATCGCTTTTTTATCAATGCTTATTGACCATACAAATAAAGCATTGATCTATCCGAATCTGGATGGCGGAGCATTGAATCGATTGAGTGATTTTTTTGATATTTTAGGAAGAATCGCTTTCCCGATATTCATCTTCCTTCTTGTGGAAGGATATTTCCACACAAGGAATAAGTGGAGATATTTAACTACACTTCTTGTATTTGGAGTAATATCAGAGGTTCCGTTTGATATGTGCACATCGGCCAGATTTGTTGAAGTCAACTGGAACAATATTATGTTCACGCTGGCACTTGTGCTTGCTATGATCTGGGTGATCGACGTATTGAAAGAGAAGATGGCATCGTTACCGAAGGCGTTATGGTATTTCGTATCATTTCTCATTGTAGCGGTATTGTGCTTTGTAGCAATGAATACAAGTCTGGACTATGAACATCATGCGGTGCTGATCGGTTATTTCTGTTATATTTTTCATGAGAGATGGGCACTTGGAATTCCGTTTTGTTACCTCTCTATGTTTAAAGAGCCGTGGGCTCTGCTTGGATTTGGATTGACACTTACTTATAATGGAGAGCGTGGAAAACAGAATAAGTTAGTAAATTATCTTTTCTATCCGGTGCATTTGCTGATTTTAGGAATCATAAGAATGTGTCTTGGGATTTAAAGAAAAAGAGGGCTTAAATGTGAATGCATTTACGCCCTTTTGCTTCTATATTTGAGGAAGTCTTTCGTATATTTTCATTTCTTCATATAACTGCTTTGCAAGTTCATCTGAGATGTCTTCAGGCTTGCATCGCCAGGTCCAGTTATCACTCAGCGTTGATGGGGTGTTGATCCGGGCTTCATGTCCGAGACCAAGAAGATCCTGCATCTGCATGATCGCTGTATCAGATACGCTTGCCCATGCACTGCGCATCATACCCCAGTGGTAACCTTCCTCTTTTGTCAGACGAAGATAACGGATCGCATTGGCTGTGTCTTCTTCCGGAGCGGTTTCAAACCAGCCGTTGATCGTCTCATTGTCGTGAGTACCGGTATATACGATACAGTTTCTTGTGTAACAGTGAGGCAGATAGCCATAACCGGTGTCACGGGTGTCGAAAGCAAATTCTAACACTTTCATTCCAGGGAATCCGGTTTCTTTCAGTAACTGATGTACGGAGTCTGTTAAAAAACCAAGATCCTCGGCAATGATTGGAAGATCCCCAAGTTTTTCTTTTACAGTCTGGAAGAAGTCAATTCCCGGACCTTTTCTCCAAACTCCGTTTTTCGCAGTTTTATCTCCGTAAGGAATTGCAAAGTAGGAATCAAATCCACGGAAATGATCAATTCGCAACACATCATAGATTTTCATTTGATGTGCAATTCTTGTTATCCACCAGGAAAACTCATTTTCTTTCATATAATCCCAATTAAATAGTGGATTTCCCCAGAGCTGTCCATCTTCCGAAAATCCATCTGGAGGACATCCGGAGATTTCTGTTGGACGTAACTCTTCATTTAATTGGAACTGTTCCGGGTGTGCCCATACATCGGCACTGTCTTCGGAAACATAAATTGGAAGATCGCCGATAATCTGAATGTGATGTTGACTGGCATAAGCTTTTAACTTGTTCCATTGGTGGAAGAAGAGAAACTGGATTGTTTTCCAGAATAAAATGTCTTCTGCAAGAGTTGTTTTTAATTCCTCTAATTTATTCGTGTCACGAAGTCTTACCGGTTCTGGCCATTGGGACCATGCGGTTCCACCGAAATGATTCTTAACAGCCATATATAAGGCATAATCATCTAACCAGTAAGCTTCTGTCTGAAAAAATGCAGACAGACTGTCAGCCATGTTCGTAGAAACGTTTCCGACAGATTTTTTTAGAACAACAAAACGCTGTTCATATTGTAGCTTATAATCTATTTTTTCAGGTTCGTCTCCCCAGGAGAAATTTTCAAAGTCAGCGCGTTGCAGTAATCCTTCCAAAACAAGATCATTAAGATCGATCATATAAGGATTGCCTGCAAAGGTAGAAGATGATTGATAGGGAGAATCTCCATATCCGGTTGGGCAAATAGGAAGAATCTGCCAGTATGTCTGACCAGATTTCTCAAGAAACTGGATGAAATCACGTGCGGTCTGACCTAAGGTTCCTATTCCATATGGGGAAGGAAGAGAAGTAATGGGCATTAAAATACCTGCAGCTCTCACCATAAACCCTCCTTTCCGTTCTAATTTATTTTTTTTACACTTTCTGATTTGATCAGTTCATAAGGAATGACCTTGTGAACTGCTTTATAAGGATAATGGATCCGCTGTAACATCAAATCAACGCCTTGCTTGGCCATCTGAGCGGTATCCTGACGGACGGTTGTAAGTCTTGGGACAAAAAAACGGGAGAGGTCAATGCCATCATATCCCACAAGAGAAATATCTTCCGGAATTCTTTTGCCAAGATCGAAACTGGCCCGCATTGCACCAAATGCAATGATATCACCAAAAGCAAAGATTGCAGTCAATGACGAGTTTCGCTTTAACAGTCGGAGAGCAGCTTCATAACTTTCTTCGACAGAATAATGGCAAGGTTCATATTGCAGATCCTGCTGGAAATCAAGATGGTGCTTTTTGAATCCGGCAATACAGCCTGTCAGACGTTTATAGCTGACTTGTGTGTCGGAAAGATTACCACCAAGGATTCCAATATGTGTATGGCCCTGATCTACCAGATAGTCGATTACTGCCTCAGAAGCTGCAGCATCGTCTGTTGTCAGAGAGGATAAATTCGTAAATTTCAGATCCTTTCCGCTGTTTGTCAGCAGAACACATGGGACAGGGATGTATTTGAAATCTTTTTCAAAATATTCCAGATCTCCACCGAGAAAAAATATTCCTTTTGGATTTTTTTCCCGGCAAAGACTCATAGCATAACTGACTTCATTCGCATCTTCATCCAGATAGCTGACAACTGCCTCTTCATCATTTGCCAAAAGGCGTTGCTGGATCTGTTCAAGAATTGCGTTAAACAGAATATTCTGATTTCCTTTAATAATAATGGCGATAGAAGAAACAGCTCTCATTTTCAAGTGCTTTGCATTGGAATTGGGCTGGAAATTTGTCTCTTCGATAACCTCCATGATCCGTTGCCGTGCTTTGTCACTGACATCCGGATGATTATTTATAACCCGTGATACAGTACCGATACCATATCCGGATAACCTTGCAATGTCCTTAATCGTCATAATTAAAAATCCTTTCTGTTAACAGCAGTTAAAAAATATGTACGGAGTATATTTTATCCCTTTACAGCACCTGCCGCAACTCCTTTGATGATATATTTCTGACAGCTTAAGTAGAATACGATAACAGGGATGATCGCCATGATCAGGCAAGCCATAATTGCTCCCATATCTACACGTCCATAACTTCCTTTCATATACTGTACAACGATAGAAATTGTTTTAAATTTCTTGATATCCAGTACAAGGTAAGGAAGAAGGAAGTCATTCCAGATCCACATCGCTTCCAGAATACCGACAGAGATATAAGTTGGCTTCATAATAGGAAGTACGACTGAGAAAAATGTTTTGATCGGATTGCATCCATCGATCATGGCAGCTTCTTCAATTTCAATCGGAATTGATTTTACAAAACCGCAGAACATAAAGACTGCAAGTCCGGCACCAAAACCGAGATATACGATTACGATTCCCCAAGGTGTATTCAGGTGAAGAGAATCAGCTGTTCCGGAGAGGGTAAACATAACCATCTGGAATGGGATAACCATAGAAAATACACATAAAAGATAAATCAGTTTTGTCAGTTTATTCTTTACTCGTGTAATGTACCAGGCACACATAGAGCAACATACTAAAATTACAATTACAGAGAGGACGGTGATAAATAATGTCCAGCCAACTGCTTTTACAAATTCATATTTTGTAATACTTGTAACATAGTTTTCAAGACCTGCATAACTCTTTTCGTCCGGCATTGAAAATGGGGAAAGACTGATAAAAGCTTTTCTCTTAAATGAATTCATCAAAACAACAAAAATCGGTGCCACGAAAAGAATAGAGATTACAGTGAAAAAGAGAGTGGCGAAAATACCGCTTTTTTTATTTTTCATTATTGCTGAACCTCCTTATCTCTGGTTGCGCGAAGCTGAATCAAACCAATTGCTACTACAATTATGAAGAAGATCACGGCTTTTGCCTGACCGACTCCCTCAAATCCTACATGACCGTAGAACGTATCATAAATGTTCAATGCCATCATTTCTGTCTGATGCATTGGTTCACCGGATGTCAGTGAAAGGTTCTGGTCAAACAGTTTGAATGAGTTTGTGATCGTTAAGAATGTACAGATGGTGATGGAAGGCATCATCATCGGGATGGTGATCTTGAAAAGACGCTGTCTTGCGTTGGCACCGTCGATCATCGCTGCTTCATTCAAGGAACCTGGGATTGCCTGAAGACCTGCGATATAGACGATCATCATATAACCAATCTGCTGCCAGCAGATCAGAATGACCAGACCCCAGAAACCAAATTTTGCATTCAGTTTCAGTGCAAGATCAAACTTTCCAAGAATACCGTCAAAAATCAGCTGCCATACGTAACCAAGTACGATACCACCGATCAGGTTCGGCATAAAAAATACGGTACGGAAAATATTCGTTCCTTTGATCTTCTGGGTAAGTGCAAGTGCAACCGCAAATGCCAGCACGTTGATCAATACTAAAGTAACAATTGCAAAAACAGTTGTGAAAGAGAAGGCATGTGTAAATGTCTTATCAGAAATAGCTTTTGCATAATTTTCAAGTCCTACAAAAGAGGCATCTTTGATGGTCGTGAAATCACAAAAGGAAAGATAGATACCTTCCAGAAATGGAACGACAAATCCGATCATGAAAGCTGCCATGGTAGGAAGTATAAAAACTGGCCAATAACGTTTAATAGATTTTTCCATATTATCCCTCTTTGTATGAAAACAGGGGAGCAGTGTGCTCCCCTGCAATAATAAGTTGTTTTGTTATAAATTACTTGCTTGCTTTTGCTTCTTTTGCCCATCCATCTACGAATGCAGATTTAACTTTTGCCCAGTTCGCATCTGTCTGTTTTGATGCGTAAGTTGTAAGTGCAGAACCAAGATCGTTCTTCCACTGTTCAGAAGGCATTGTAGAGAAGTTCCAAGAAACAGGAGTCTTTCCTTCTTTTACATAATCATTAGCAACGTTAACAAGTGGATTCTCTGATTTAAGGTTCCCTTTGAATGGAATTACAAATCCCATACCGTCAGCACCAGAAGGCATAGCGTTTGCAGCTCCGCACATTGCCTTTGTACCTGTCTTAGAAGTTACACACCAGTTCATGAAATCAAGAGTAGCCTGAATGTCATCTTTAGAAGCATTCTTGTTTACACACCAGTAGTTTTCTGTACCTGTACACAGTCCCTGATTTTCTTCGCCTTTTACACCAACATAGATTGGCAGCATTCCGAGATTCTCATCTCCAACATCAGCGATATCTGCGTATGCCCATGTACCATTCTGATAGAAGACTGCCTGCTCTGTTACGAATTCAGAAGTTGCATCATCAGCTGTTTTTGTACTTAACTGTTTCGGGCTGCATGTTGCGTTGTTGATATACAGATTCCAGATGTTGCGGTAGTTATCAAGGTAAGTTCCTTTGATCTTATCTGTGTTGTCAATTTTGTCTTTCTGGTATTCATAATAAATAGGAAGGTTTGCAAGATGTGTCTTAAATCTCCAGTCAGAAGAACCATCCATACCAGCAGATGTAAATGCGGAGAATCCTAATTTATCTTTTCTGCTTGTAATATCTTCAACAACTTTTTTCAGATCATCAAATCCTTTGATATCATCCTGTGAATATCCGGCTTTTTTTAGTAATTTCTTGTTATAGATGATTCCGTAAGATTCAATTGCATATCCGATACCATATACTGCATCGTTTTCTTTTAATGCGAAATCATCAGAAGTAAGCTGCTTGTAAACATCAGAACCGGAAAGGTCATAACAATATTTTTTCCATGAAGCAAGACCAACCGGTCCGTTTACCTGAAATAATGTAGGGGCTTTTGATTTACCCATCTCACTCTTCAATGTAGTTTCATACTGGTTGGAAGCTGCGGTAACAACTTCTACTTTTACTCCAGTCTCATCTGTGTACTCTTTGGCAAGCTCCTGCCACTGATCATCTGCTTCTGGTTTGAAGTTCAGATAGTATACAGATCCTTTCGCATCAGTTTTTGATTCTTTCTTGCTGTCAGAACTGCCACATCCAGTTACCATAGATGCTGTCATTATAACTGCAAGTCCGGCTGCCATCAAACGTTTCTTGTTCATAATATGGTCCTCCTTAAATAAAATAATAATTTGTAAAATGGGTGTTTTTGTGAAAAGCCCAATAGTTCGGAACTGTTTCCGAAAACGTTTCCATTTGTTGGCTTCATCATAGCATTATGGATAAGAAAAAACAATAAAAAACGGTTAAAAATGAAAAATTTGTTGAAAAATACTTAAGACTAGGTTTCAAAATTGTGCAAAATCAATAAGAATGGTCAAATTTTTGAAAATAGATTGCGAAAATAAAAGTTCTGGTTTATACTTCGAAAAAATAAATATTTAAATCCGCCCGGATGCAACACTCCACTCATTGTTGCATTTTCAGGGAAAGAAAAGGAGGAAATCCGTCAGGCTTGCGGTGCGACAGTGTGGAGACCTGTCGTAATGTGGCGCGGAAGAAATCGCCGGTCACGAGATGATACATTGCGGAGGCAGTATCATTAAAGTCTTAATTTATGTCAGAGGTAATTTTAAAGCACATTAAAAAAGTTTACCCGAACACAGAGAAAAAAAGAAAGAAAGGTTCATCTGAAAAGAAGAGTAATCTTTTAGTAACTGATGAAGGCGTAGTAGCTGTTCAGGATTTTAATCTGGATATTAAGGACAAAGAGTTCATCGTTCTTGTTGGCCCTTCCGGATGTGGTAAATCAACAACACTGCGTATGGTGGCAGGACTGGAAGAAATCTCAGATGGAGAACTCTTAATTGATGGCAAGAAAATGAATGATGTGGAACCAAGAGACAGAGATATCGCAATGGTATTTCAAAGTTATGCACTTTATCCACATATGACAGTTCGTGAGAATCTGGAATTTCCATTAAAGCTTAGAAAGATGCCGAAGAATGAAATTAACCAGAAAGTGGATCAGGCAGCCGAAATTCTTGGAATCACACCGTATTTGGATCGTAAACCGAAAGCTTTATCCGGTGGACAGCGCCAGCGTGTTGCAATCGGACGTGCCATCGTGCGTGAACCGAAAGTTCTTTTAATGGATGAGCCATTATCCAACCTGGATGCAAAATTACGTAATCAGATGCGTGCAGAGCTTATCAAATTACGTCAGGGAATCGATACTACATTTATGTATGTAACACACGATCAGACAGAGGCTATGACACTTGGAGATCGTATTGTTATCATGAAAGATGGTGTCGTTCAACAGATCGGAACACCGCAGGAAGTATTTGATCATCCGGTGAACATTTTTGTAGCAGGATTTATCGGCATGCCACAGATGAATTTCTTTGATGCAGAACTGATCGAGAATGCAGGAAAATATCAGGTAGAAGTAGATGGAGTCAGAGTGGAACTGTCAGAAGAAAAAGAGAAAAATCTGGCAGCAAAAGGTGTAAAATCGCAGAAGGTTACACTTGGTATTCGTCCGGAGCACATTTCATTGTCAGAGCCTGGAGCACAGGCAGTTACCGGTAAGATTGATGTAGCCGAGATGATGGGAAGTGCGATTCATCTGCATGTTACAGCAGCTGGAAAAGATACAATCATTATCGTGCAGACAATGGATCTCAATGGAAGAACACTTTCTGATCTTGCAATCGGAGAGGAAGTATCTTTTAAATTCCGTGGAAGTGAAGTACATGTATTTGACGAGGATGGAATCAATCTGGAAGCATAGCATTTTATCTCAGTCGAGAAGACTCCCACTTTTTTCAGGTGGTGAGTAACAGCAAATTTGTCTCAGTGGGAGTCCAATCTCCGACTGAAATAAACGCTCCGCGAGGATGCACAGTGATTCAGTAAAGAATATGTCAGCTTATGCTGACCAGAATCACGCGCTAAGTCTCGCGGTTGCTCGACTTGAAAAAAGGGGCGGGAATTCCTGCCCCTTTTTTCGTGGAAATTCACAAAAGTTAAAGTAGCGTGCTATATAAAAACAGGAGGGCTGAGAAAATGCCGTTGGATGATTATAAACAGGCAAGAAAACTTGCGCAGCGTCAGTCCAGACGGGCGAGCGCAAAGGGAGAATCACCATATCCGATCGTACTGGATGAAATTCTAGAAGGGGAGGAAACTGCAGGAAATCAATATCTTGGAATGATGGAAATTCCATTATCTTTGGTTGTAGGAACAAAAGAAGCCGCAAGGAGCAATGCGTTCAGTCCGGATTTTCTTCCCCTATTAGATGAGACATCGGAATTTGCAGCAAAGTGGATCAATCTTTTCCAGTCTCAGATGGAAGAAGGATTGAGAGATCCGGTGACCGTATATGAATACAGAAACAGATTCTACGTACAGGAAGGTAATAAAAGAGTCAGCATTATGAAATATTTGAAAATGCCGACTATATTGGCAAATGTTACAAGAATTCTTCCGGTACAAGATAATAAAAAAGAGAATGTAGTATATTATGAATTCGTAGAGTTTTATAAAAGAACCGGTCTGAATATGATCATATTTCCGGAACCGGGAGATTATGAAAGTCTGCTGCAGGCAATGGGAAAAGACTGGAACAGCAAGTGGAAAGAGAAAGAAATCCGAAGACTGTCAAGTGTATATATCCATTTTCAAATCATGTATGAATCTATGGCCGGAGATTTTGTGCCGGAACATATAGGGACTGCTTTTTTGCGTTGCCTTGATATTTTTCCATATGAAGAATTGAAAGAAAAAACGTCTGTGGAAATCCGTGAAAAACTGGAAACAATCCGTGAAGAAATTGAACCGGAAGCGCTAAAAACAGAGGTGGAGCGCGTGATGGAGCCGGAGGCGGAAAAGATCCCGATTTTGACAAGGTTTCTGACACCGGCGAAAAGAGTGATGAAAGTTGCTTTTATTTATGAAGGAAGTGCAAATTCCAGTGAATGGAACTATGCGCATGAACTAGGGAGACAACAGCTGGAGGATTCATTTCGTGGAAGAGTAATTACCAGTGTGTATGAGAATATCCAGTCGCAGACAGCAAGAAGTGAAGTGCTTGAGGCGGCGATCGAGGATGGAAATACGGTGATTTTTACTACAGCCGCAACGTTGATGCAGGCATCGGTGCAGGTCGCTTTGCAACATCCGGACATTTATATTTTTAATTGTTCTTTGAATTTCCCATACAAATCTGTAAGAACATATCTGACAAGAAATTATGAAATTAAATTTTTACTGGGACTTATAGCGGGAGCAGCGGCAGATAGAGACAGCGTGATCGGCTATGAAGAGGATTATCCGATGTATGGAACTATTGCGAATGTCAATGCATTTTCAATCGGTGTTCGGATGATGCAGCCGGGAGCCCAGGTAAAACTAATCTGGACAGGAGTAAAAAACTCCAGATCTGAAGAAGAAAAGAAGGATTTGAAGATTATTTCAGCAAAAGAAATGATTAGCAAAAAAGGAACGGAAAGTCCATACGGATTATATTTTCAAGATAAAGGAGAAATCACAAGAATCGCGACCAGTATTGTAAACTGGGGGAATTTTTATGAACGGATCATGCAGTATATTCTGGAGGGATCATGGAAACCGCTTGCATATGGTGATAAAAAGACATTGAACTACTGGTGGGGATTATCTGCAGGAGTGATAGAATTAATCTGTTCTGAAAGAGTTCCGGGCGGAGTAAAACGTATGGCAGAGAGCTTTGCCCAGTTTATTGCAGACGGAAGCTTTCATCCATTTGAAGGAGAATTATGTGATCAAAATGGGGAAATTCATGGAACTGCCGGAGAAATATTAGATGTTGAAGAATTGGTTACGATGGATTGGCTCTATGAGAACGTAATAGGAAGCATACCGGAACGGTCAGAATTAGAGGAAGGAGTAGGAGAACTTCTGAAATTGCAGGGGTTGTAGAAAAACGTATGAAAATACTCGTAATAGCAGATGAAGAATCCAGAAGTCTCTGGGATTATTATACGCCGGATAAATTAAAGGATATTGATCTTATACTGTCCTGCGGGGACTTGAAACCAGAATATCTTAGCTTTTTAGTGACAATGGCCCATTGCCCATTATTATATATTTATGGAAATCATGATGGGATATATGAAAGAAAAGAACCAGAAGGCTGTATTTGTATTGAAAACCAGATTTATGAATATAAAGGGATAAGGATTCTGGGACTTGGCGGATCTTGTTGGTACAATGGCGGATCCCATCAATACACACAGAAAGAAATGAAGCGCAGAGTGCAGAAAATGTGGTTGAAAATGAGACAGAAAAAAGGATTTGATATTCTGTTGACTCACGCACCGACGAAAGGGATCAATGATGAAGAATCAGCCGCACATCAGGGATTTGAAGTATTTAAGGAGCTTTTGGAAAAATATTCGCCGAAATACCATCTTCACGGACATGTGCATCTAAATTATGGAAGAAAACCAAGAGTTACGAAATATAAGAATACGGTTATTATTAACGGATATGAGTCCTATATATTTACTTACGAAGAATAATTTGGCTGAAAAAAAGTAATATCTGGCAGATTTTCTGTTGAATGATCAGTGGCAAGTGAGAACGAAAATGAAAATATTCAAAATTAGCACTCACCTCTTGATAATGGAAGTCGATTTTTGTCCTGTCTTGTGTATCCTAGAAGTGCCTGTTTTACAGGCTTTCCGGGGCATCAGTCATTTTGTCTGGTATTGTAAAGCAGTGTCAGATTTGTCGTAAAT
>ERZ773103.873-NODE-873-length-33869-cov-3.280328_pt1 | contig 33869 bp, 27 predicted proteins | sample MGYA00511118_ERZ773103 | MGnify/ENA primary metagenome ERZ773103 (study PRJEB29015, sample SAMEA2737821) | human gut metagenome | biome: human gut; feature: human-associated habitat; material: faeces | place: China | collected 2012 ... | reverse complement strand
TCTCGCCGGTGATATCCCCAACGATCTTCTGGAGCTCCTTCTGACTGTTTTCCACATCATCCCGCTGGCCCGACAGGTACTCATACCGTTCATTGACCCGCTGAAATTCCTCAATGGCGCCGATATTGGGATGCCCCAGCGCATTCATCTTCCGCCGCAGCTCTCCAATGCGCTTCTGGGCCGCAGAAAGGCTTTCGATTTCCACCTTAGCCTCCTGCGCCGTGGTATTGGTCAGCTCGTAGTTGTCCCAGAGCTTGTCCAGAATCTGCTTTTCTTCCATGGCAGTGGTCGCTTTTTTCTGCTCCAAGCGGGCGCATTCCCGCTCCATATCCATGAGGTCTTTGTTCTTCTTCTGGGCGTCTTTTTCCGTCTGGGTTTTCTTTCCCTCTATTTTCAGGCGCTTTTCTCCTGCCTCCTGCAGCAGCTGCCGCTGGGTGCCGATCTGCGCTTGAAGCTGCTCCGCCTGCTGATTCTTTTCCTGAATCTCCCCGGCAAGGGCTTCATTCTCTGCACCATACTGCGCCATGAGCTGACGCCGCTTTTCCCGGTCGCCGCTGACCGCCTGCGCCAGCGCTTCCAGCTGATTTTTGCTGTCTATGGCCGTATTCTGCTCCGCTGCCAGCGCCGATATCTTCAGCTGGGTCTGGGTAATGGCCTCGCTCAGCGTTTCCGCATGGGCCATGGCCTCGTCCAGTTCCGCCTGCGCCCGGGCAAGCTGTGCTTCCAGTTCTGCCTTCTGATTCTGGCACTCTGTAACCTGCCGATTCAGGGTCTGCTCCTGATCGTTTCCGCCGGTAAGCAGCCCCTCTACGATTTCCATCTCCTGCCGGGACCCGGAGATGGTCTCCCGGAGTGTATCGAGCAGCACCGCAAAGTGCTGCTTCTGCTGCTGGAGCCGGAGCACCTGATCCTCCGCTTCCCGGAGCTGATTCTGCGCCCCGGCGATCTCCGCCTCGGCCTGAGCCGCCGCCTTTGCCGCCTCCTGAAGCTGCTCTCCGGCAGCCTTCAATTGCTGCTCCACCTGTGCCCGGCGCTGTTCCAGCCGGTTGAGCTCATTTGCCCGGGTCAGTACACCGGAAGAGCGTGAAGTCGATCCGCCGGTCATGGAGCCGCCCGCATTGAGCACCTGACCATCCAGCGTCACAATGCGGAACCGGTGGCCGTGACGGCCCGCAATGGCAATGGCCGCATCCATGTCCTCTGCAATGGCAGTACGGCCCAGCAGGTTTTCCATAATATCACGGTATTTCTCTTCAAACGTGATCAGGTCGGAGCCTAAGCCCAAAAAGCCACGCTCCCGGTCTAATCCGTTCTCCTGCAGGCGTCTCCCTCGAATGGTAGAGAGCGGCAGGAACGTAGCCCGTCCGCCGTCCCGGCGGCGGAGCAGCTGAATGGCCGCTTTGCCGTCCTGCTCGTTTTCCACCACAATGGAGCCCATGGAGGCCCCCAGTGCCGTTTCAATGGCAACCGTATATTCATCGCCTGTCCGCAGAAGCTGAGATACCGGCCCGTGAATATGACGGAGATTGCCTCTGGCCGCCTCCTGCATCACGATCCGGGTTGCCTTGGAGTATCCCTCGTAGTCCTTCTCCATCTCCCGATACATGCGGATCTTGGAATCCATGGTATCCCGCTGGATCTTCAGCTGGGAGACCTGTTCCTGAAGCTGCTGACGCTTTTTCAGCCGTCCCTGTGCCCGGAGACCATAGCCGGAGATGGCGTTTTTCAGGCCCTCCGCAGTGTCCTTCGCCGCAGAAAGCTGATCGCCGCATTCCTGCGCCTGACGCTCCGTCTCCTCCAGCTTCTCGCCGGCTTCCTGCAGGCTGCTCTGGATCTGCACCTGACGATCCGTAATGTTCTGAACGCTCTGACGGTTGGCCGTGATGGTGGTCTGCAGCTGTGCCAGCCGGGTGAGGTTTTCTCCCTGCTGTGTCTGAATCGCCGTAAGCCCTCTGGTCTTCTCCTGTACCTGCCGCTGGGCAAGGCTCAGGGCACTGGTTTTCTCCGCCGCAATGGCCTTCTGGGTCTCGGTCTCCTGATCGATCTCACGGAGCCGCAGGGCTCTCGCCGCAATCTGCGATTCCAGATCACCGCTGCGGTTTTCCTGATCGGACAGCTCGTTTTGCAGCCGCCGGATATTGGCCTCGTTTCCCTGCCGTCGGGTGGTAAGAACCGCCGCTTCGCTGCGCTTTTCCGCCAGCTGTCCCTCCAGTTTGGAGATTCCGCTGCGGATGGCTTCGGCCTCCACATCCATACTTCGAAGATCCTCGGCAAGCTTTTCTGCTCTGGCGTAGAGCTCTTCCAGTCCGGTCTTTTCCTGCTCCAAAATAAACTTGGCAGATGCGTAATCCGCCTCCGCCTTTTTTGCGGTCTCGGAGAGCTTTTCCAGCTGGGACAGCCAGACGGTGACTTCCAGCCCACGGAGTTCATCCCGGAAAATCAGATATTTTTTTGCCTTCTCCGCCTGTTCCCGCAGGGGCGTTACCTGAAGCTCCAGCTCAGAGATCTTGTCATTGATCCGCAGCAGATTGTCCTGGGTCTGCTGAAGCTTCCGCTCGGTCTCTTCCTTCCGGTGGCGGTACTTGGAAATACCCGCCGCCTCTTCAAAGATCTCCCGTCTGTCTGTGGACTTGGCGGAAAGGATCTCGTCAATGCGGCCCTGACCAATATTGCAGTAGCCCTCTTTGCCCAGGCCCGTATCCATAAACAGCTCATTGATATCCCGGAGCCGAGCCGACTGGCGGTTGATATAATATTCACTGTCGCCGGAGCGATAGTAGCGCCGGGTGACCATCACCTCGGCAGATTCCAGCCCGAAGATGTGCGCCGTATTGTCCAGTACCAGCGACACCTCCGCAAAGCCCACCTGTGGCCGTTTCAGGGTGCCGCCAAAGATGACGTCCTCCATCTTGCTGCCCCGGAGCGCCTTGGTGCTCATTTCTCCCATGACCCAGCGAATGGCATCGGAAATATTGGATTTGCCGCTGCCGTTGGGGCCTACAATGGCGGTGATATCGCTGCCAAAGGTCATGACGGTCTTATCCGGAAAGGATTTGAAGCCCTGAATTTCAATTGCCTTTAGATACACAGGTTCACCTCATCATAAAATTGTGTTTAACCTATACATGATAGCAGGAAATCACCCTTTTTTCAAGGAAATTTCCCACAGGGATCCTGCCTCTGGAAGAACTTTTACCGATTTCAGACCAAATTCCCGCTGCAGGGCCAGAATATTCTCTCTCCGCTGTCCCACCATCACCGAGACCCGCTGTGGCGCCACCGAAAATATGGCCTGTCCTTCCGGTGTTTCCTGTTCCAGCAGCTTCTGCGCCCTGCGAAGATACATCCGGGACAGCACCCGTTCTCCCAGCGCCGGATCATATGCCCCGGCCACTGCCTCGCCGCCGGACAGGTCCTCTGTGGGGTTCAGTCCCACCCGGATCACCGGGATTCCTGCCCGTAAAAACAGCTCATAGAGCTCTGCACAAAGCTCCACCGCCGCTTCCACGGTCTGGGGCTGATAGATTCCTTCCCGCATCATTGCTTCCAGCTTTGTGCCCCGAAGCACCACCGTGGGATAGATCCGCACCCCATCCGGCTTCAGTGCGATCAGCTGCCGCGCCGTCTCCCGGGATTCTGCTCCGCTGTCTCCGGGCAGTCCCGTCATCATTTGCAGGACCACAGAAAACCCGTCTGCCTTCAGACATCCGCAGGCCCGGATAACGTCCGAGCGGCTATGCCCCCGCTCCGCACGCTCCAGCACCCCATCGTCCATAGACTGGCAGCCCAGCTCCACTGTCGTCACGCCATAGGCGCTCAAACGTTCCAGTGTCACGGTATCGATGGCATCCGGCCTTGTAGATACCCGGATGCTTTCTACCTGACCACGTTTCAGGAAGGGCTGCGCCGCTCCCAGCAGCTTTTCCTGGGTCTCCGGCAGAAGGGCAGTAAAGCTCCCACCGTAAAAGGCCAGCTGACAGCCCGCTCCGGCCCACCGGAGTCCGCTTTCAATCTCCTTTGCCACCTGCTCCGCTGTCACCGGGGTATCCATACCGGTGATCTTCTTCTGATTGCAGAATACGCAGAGGCATGGACAGCCTGCATGGGGGATAAACAGCGGGATAATCCTTCTTTTCGCCATGGTCTCACCTACAAATCTGGGCGCACTGCAAATGAGGTGCCGCACAGCCGCGCCCCGTTTGCAATACGCCCTTTGTTTTATGAATTGGGATACAGTGCCGCAATGGCCGCATGGGCCGCTGCCTGCTCCGCACGCTTTTTGCTGCTGCCGGAGCCTGCGCCCACCACTTTGCCGTTGAGGCTCACTTCCACCTGAAAGCTCTTATCATGGTCGGGGCCGCTCTCCCCCACCAGCGCATAGGAGATCACCTGATCCCGGCTCCGCTGTACCAGCTCCTGAAATCTCGTCTTATAGTCATCGGTACCGGTGCACTTTCCCTCTTTCTGGAGGATAAAGCGCCCAATGATCCGAGTCGGCACTTCCATACCACCGTCTAAGTAGCTGGCTGCCAGTACCGCCTCCACGGCATCCGCCAGCATAGAGGGCCGGTGGCTGCCGCCCCCATGGCTTTCGCCGTGACCCAGCCGCAGGACGCTGCCCAGCTCCAGCCGGGTAGCAACTTCATAGAGGCTCTTTTCACACACCAGCTCCGCCCGGAGCTTTGTGAGCTCTCCCTCGGGCTTATCCGGATGGGTGCGGTAGAGATGCTCTGCCACCACCAGTCCCAGAATGGCGTCTCCCAGAAACTCCAGCCGTTCATTGCTGCCCATGCCCTCTTTCTTATGCTCGTTGGCATAGGAGCTATGGGTCAGCGCATTTTGCAGCAGCTGAGGGTTTTTGAAGGTGTAGCCCAGCTTCTGCTGAAATTCTTCCAGCACTTGAATCCTTCCCTTCTCTCGCTTCCGCCGGTCAGGCCTTGGCCTTGCCCGGGGTCATTTTGTCAATGTTTTCGGCAATGGCCTGGCAAACGCCGGTCTCCACACAGATTTTGGCCTGCCGAATGGCATTCTGCATGGCATAGGCATCCGAAGATCCATGGGCCTTTACCACGGGCTTCGTGATGCCCAGGAACATGGAGCCGCCCACCTCGCGGGAATCCAGCAGCTTTTTGAACTCATCCATGCCGCCCTTGCACAAAAGATAGCCCAGCTTGGTCGCTGCGGAGCTTTTGAACATCTCCTTGAGCTTATGGGCCATAAAGATGGCTGTGCCCTCGATGCTCTTGAGCAGGATGTTTCCGCTAAAGCCATCACAAACCACCACGTCCACCTTGCCAGTGGGCACATCCCGGGCCTCTACATTGCCTACAAAGTTGATCTCACCGGCTTCTCCCGCTTTTTTCAGCAGGGCATAGGCGTCCTTCTGAAGCTCCCGGCCCTTGGTCTCCTCTGCGCCGTTGTTCAGCAGCCCTACTCTGGGGCGTTCGATGCCAAGATAGCGCTGGGCGTAAAATGCGCCCATGTAGCCAAATTGCAGAAGATATTCCGGAGTACACTCGTTATTGGCGCCAGCGTCCAGAATAACACACTTTCCGGTCTCCGTGGGGCATACCGGCGAAACCGCTGCCCGCTTGATGCCCTTGATCCGCTTTGCCACCAGAGTGGCCACGGTCAGGAGCGCACCGGTATTGCCTGCCGATACAAATGCATCCCCCTGTCCCTGCGCCAGCAGCCGTGCTCCCACTACCATGGAGGAATCACTGCCGGTATGGAGCACCGCCGTGGGATTGTCGCACATGGTAACCACCTGCGATGCAAAGGCCACCTCTACGCCGTGCGGCAGCGTATCGATGCCCTCTTCCTTCAGGCACTCCAGAATTTTTTCACTCTGGCCCACCAGAATGATCTCCACTCCATAGTCCTTTGCAGCTGCAATAGCGCCCATGACCGGAGCCTTAGGGGCGTTGTCACCACCCATTGCGTCTACGATAATCTTCATAGGATGCTCCTTTCAACCGGATTTACAGCCGGGTTCTGATCTCATCAATAGCCGCAAGCGCTCTGCGGCTTACTTCCAGATAACGGTCATGCTTTTTCCCCTTAAACTTATAGTCAAGGGGATCAATGATCCCAAAGTTGATGTTCATGGGCTGGAACTTTACCACGCTCTCATCGCTGATATAGGAGGCCAGCGCACCAATGGCGGTATAGGTCGGAAAGTCCACGGCCGGAAGTCCCAGAATGGTTCTTCCCATCTCCACCGCCGCCAGATAGCCCGAGGCGGTGGACTCGATATAGCCCTCTACTCCCGTCATCTGTCCGGCAAAGGCAATATCCGGGGCCTTTCTGGCCCGGTAATACCGGTCCAGCATTCTGGGAGAATCCAGATAGGTGTTCCGATGCATCACGCCATAGCGAAGATATTCCGCATGGGCCAGCGCAGGGATCATGGAAAACACCCGCTTCTGCTCCGGCCAGCGGAGATGGGTCTGAAATCCCACAATATTATAGACAGTACCGGAACGGTTGTCCTTCCGGAGCTGCACCACCGCATAGGGCTCCTTCCCGGTTTTGGGATCCTTGAGCCCCACGGGCTTCAGCGGCCCATAGCGCAGGGTATCCTCCCCCCGGCGGGCCATGACCTCCACAGGCATGCAGCCCTCAAAGACCTTTTTATCCTCAAAGCCATGTACCGCCGCCTCTTCGGCACCGGCAAGCTCCCGGACAAAGCTCTGATACTGCTCCTTGTCCATGGCGCAGTTGATATAGTCCGCTGTCCCCTTGTCGTAGCGGGAGGCAAACCAGCAGTGCTCCATGTCCAGAGACTCAAAGCTCACCAGCGGCGCAGCCGCATCATAGAAATTGAGTCCCTGCGCACCACCAAAGAATTTGGAAATAGCCTCCGCCATGGGATCGGAAGTCAGCGGGCCTGTGGCAATGATTGCCGGTCCCGCAGGGATCTCCGTCAGCTCCTCATGTACGATTTCAATGTTCTCGTGGCCTTCCAGCGCACCTGTGATGGCAGCGGCAAAAGCCACCCGATCCACCGCCAGTGCACCGCCGGCTTCCACCCGGTTTTCCTCGGCGCATTTCATAATGAGGCTTCCCAGATGCCGGAGTTCTTCTTTCAGAAGTCCAATGGCATTGGCCAGTGAGTCTCCTCGAAGAGAGTTGGAGCAGACCAGCTCCCCAAAGAGATCAGACTGATGGGCCGGCGTTTTTTTCCCCGGCTTCATTTCCACCAGACGAACCTTCAGCCCCATATTGGCCAGCTGCCATGCGGCCTCACTGCCCGCAAGGCCCGCGCCCACAACGGTAATATCATGCTTCATCGGGCGCTTCCTCCGTTTTCTTTGTAGTCTTTTTTGCGGTGGTTTTCTTGGCAGTGGTCTTTTTTGCTGCCGTCTTTTTCGTAGCAGCCTTCTTGGCGGTGGTCTTTTTTGCTGTGGTTTTCTTGGCCGCCGTCTTTTTCGTTGCCGTCTTCTTCGTGGGCTTCTTCTCCGTCGTCTCAGTAGCAGGCTCTGCCGCCGGAGCTGCTCCGGCGTTCTCCGTATCCTCTGTTTTCTTCTTCCGGTAGCCGCCCCGGAGCTCTTCGGGGGTAAAGTTCTCGCATTCCTCATTGATGCAGAACATCTTCTTCTGCCCCTTGCCGGACTTCTTAAACATCGTCTTGCCGCAGTAGGGGCAGTCCTCCGCAGTGGGAACCTCCCAGGACATAAAGCCGCACTCCTTGCCCTTTTCGCAGGCATAGTAGGCATAGCCCCGCTGGCTCTTCCGCTTGAGCATGCCGGAGCCGCACTTGGGGCAGCGCCCGGGCATCCGCTCGGCCAGAGGCTTCGTATTCTTACATTCCGGATAGCCGGGGCAGGCAAGGAACCGGCCGAACCGGCCGCTCTTAATGACCATGTTCCGACCGCAGACCTCACAGATCTCGTCTGTGACCTCATCGGGCACCTTGATTCGGGTATCCTTCAGAGCCTCTTCTGCCTCCTCCATTTCCTGATGGAAGCGCTTGTAGAAGTCCCGGAGCACCTGCTTCCAGTACACGTCTCCCGCCTCTACCTGATCGAGCAGGCTTTCCATATGTGCCGTAAAGGCCACGTCAATGACATCCTGAAAGCGTTCCTTCATAAGCTTTGTCACCACTTCCCCCAAGGGGGTGGGGCTCAGCCGCTTATCCTGCTTGATGACATATTCCCGATCCAGAATGGTAGACACCGTGGCCGCATAGGTGCTGGGTCGGCCCACGCCTTTTTCCTCCATGGCCTTTACCAGAGTTGCCTCGGTATACCGGGCCGGAGGCTGGGTAAAATGCTGCTGCTTTTCATGACCGGAGAGCAAAACCGTCTCTCCCTCCTGCAAATTGGGCAGCGGCGTCTGCTTTTCTTCGGTCTCATCGTCCTTGCCTTCCTCATAGACGGCAATAAAGCCGGGGAATTTCAGGCTCTGATGATTGGCACGGAAGATGTGCCCAGCCGACACGGTGTCGATAGACAGGGTGTCATAAATGGCGTTGGACATCTGCGAGGCCACAAAGCGGCTCCATACCAGCCGGTAGAGCTTATACTGCTCCGTGGTCAGGCTCCCCTTGATGGACTCCGGATCCAGATTTACGTTACTGGGACGGATGGCCTCATGGGCATCCTGTGCCGCATTTTTGGTCTTATAGCGGCGGGGCCCTTCCTTATAATAGTCCTTACCGTAGCGGTTTGTAATAAAGCTGCCCGCCGCAGCCAGTGCTTCTTCGGAAAGACGCAGGGAGTCGGTACGCATGTAGGTAATGAGACCAACGGTTCCCTCCCCTGCCACGTCAATGCCCTCATAGAGCATCTGGGCAATGGCCATGGTGCGCCGGGGCGTCATGCCCAGCTTCCGGGATGCCTCCTGCTGGAGCGTTGAAGTAATAAAAGGGGGTGCCGGGGTGCGCTTTTTCTCCGACCGCTTCACTGTGGATACCACGAAGGGGGCGTTCTCCACATCCCGCAGGATCTCATCCACCTCTTCCTGACTGTGAAGCTCCCGCTTTTTATTTTCTCCATGATAGTGGGCCGTAAACTTTCCCGGCCCCGCCATCCGCTGAAGCTCCACGTCAATAGACCAGTATTCCTGCGGCTGGAAGGCACGGATCTCTTCTTCGCGATCCACCACCAGCCGAGTGGCCACCGACTGCACACGGCCTGCGGACAGGCCCCGTCGAATCTTTTTCCACAGCAGCGGCGACAGCTGATAGCCCACAATGCGGTCCAGAATGCGCCGGGCCTGCTGGGCATCCACCAGATCCTGGTCAATGGCCCTTGGATTCTGAATACTGGTGTTTACCACATTCTTTGTGATCTCATTAAATGTAACACGATGTACCTGATCCTCGTCCAGATCCAGCAGGTATTTCAGGTGCCACGAAATTGCCTCTCCCTCACGGTCCGGGTCAGTTGCCAGATACACGCGCTGAACCTCTTCAGCGGATTTTCTGAGATCGGCAATTACGGCTTCCTTGCCCTTCAGCGGCATATACTGGGGCTCAAAATCGTTATCGATATCTACACCCATTTTGCTTTTGGGCAGGTCCCGCAGATGGCCCATGCAGGCCTTTACCTCATAATCCGGGCCCAGATATTTTCCTATGGTCTTCGCCTTTGCCGGTGACTCGACAATGACGAGATTTGATGCGTTTGCCATCGATGTTCCTCCGATGTCTAGTTAATATTGAGAGTAAAGCGCTTTCCGGGCTCCTGCGTAACATAGCCCTTGACCTCCAGCAGCGTCAGACACGCCAGCACTCTGGCCACAGGCAGACCTGTCTTTGCCACAATGTCGTCCACCTGCTGCTCCCCCGGGATCAATGCCGTAGCGATGGTTTTTTCATCCGCCGTCAGCGCAGATAATTTCTCTTGTAGGTCAATATAATTCCTCTTTGGCTCATTGTCAATTCCATTTTCCCCATTTGGTTCAGGATTTTTCGCCATTTTCACAAATTTCAGAGGATTTCGGCTCTTTTTCTGCTGTTTTGGCGCTTCCACCGGGCTGGCTACCTTCAAAAACGGCTCCTGTCGGGGCTGGGCGCTCTGTCTCAATTCCAGCGGCGGCGTGCCCCGGAGCTCATGGATATGCTCTGGATACCGGGGCATATATTCCCGCATGATGTCCCAGCCATCTGTCACCAGCATGGCGCCTTCCTGCAGGAGCTGATTGCTTCCGGCACTGGAAGCAATGCCAATATTGCCGGGCACCGCAAATACATCTCTCCCCTGCTCCAGCGCAAGGCCCGCCGTGATCAGGCTGCCGCTCTGCTTGGCGGCCTCCACTACCAGTACGCCCAGCGCAAGCCCGCTCATGATTCGATTCCGCTGCGGAAAATTCCGTGCCATGGGCGGCGTTCCCGGCGGGTACTCACTGATGAGGCAGCCCCGGGATGCCACAGCCTGATAGACCGCTTCGGATTCTCTGGGATAAACAATGTCAAGGCCGTTGCCCAGTACCGCTGCCACCATGCCGCCAGCTTCCAGTGCACCTTCCAGTGCCTGCGAATCAATGCCCTTGGCTGCGCCGGATACCACCACGCCGCCGCAGGCGCCGATCTGGTTTCCCATACGCCGGGCCACTGCCAGACCATAGGCGCTGGCCTTTCTGGAACCAACCACCGTTACCACCGGCAGCTCGTCAAAGGGCATGAACTTTCCCCGGTAGTAGAGCACCAGCGGGGGTACATCAATGGCAAGCAGCCGCTGAGGATATGCCGTGTCCCGGCTGGTAATCACCCGGATTCCCTGATCGCTGCACATCTCCAGAATGGTCTTTGCGCCGTCCAGATCCTTCTGGCCCAGCGCTGCAACCTCTTTGTCCGTAAGTCCCTGCACCTGCTCGATGTCGGAATGCCTCGCCCGGTAGATTTCTTCCGGCGTGCCAAAATAGGAAAGTGCCAGCTGTTGTCCTCGCAGGGTCAGCCTCTTCCGGGTAGTAAGCCATATCCAGTATGGAAGCTGTGCCATGATTTTCCCTCCTTGTGTTTTACAGATCCGTCATTTGCCACAGTACGATGGCTGCCGCCACCGATGCGTTCAGCGACTCACACCGGGGGTGCATGGGGATGATCATCTGTCCGTCCGATGCTTCCAGCAGCATCCGGGACACCCCCTGTCCCTCACTGCCAATGACCACTGCCGCTTCCCGCAGATTTCGGGTCCGAATGTCCTGAGCCTGCTGGGAAAGAGCCGTCACCAGAAGCGGGATATTCTGCTGTCGGCAAGCATCCACCAGCCCCTGCCGGGTCACGGTGCTGGGCGGTGTGCGGAATATTGCGCCCATGGTAGCCCGAACTGTTTTGGGATTATAGGGATCGCAGCAGCCCTCTGTCAAAAATACGGGAACGTCCAATGCATCCGCAGTTCTCAAAATCGTCCCCACATTGCCCGGGTCCTGAATGCCATCGAGGATCAGACTGCCGGGTCTCAGGCTCCGCCCACTTTGCCCCGGCAGTGCCGCAACAAACAGTGCTCCCTCCGGCGCCTCCATCTGGGAGATCTGTACCATCAGGCTTCTGGGCACCCGCACCCCACGGACATGCCGGGGGAACTCCGGGCAATCCACACCCTCCTGCACTACCACCGCACACACCTGCTCCGGTGCCCAGCGCAGGGCCTCCCCCAGCAGCTTGGTGCCGTCTCCTACAAATAATCCCTGCTCCCGACGGTACTTTTTTGAGTTCTGAAGCCGCACGATCTTTGTGAGCAGGCTGTTCTGGCGGCTGGTGATCTCCTCCATCATAGCCGCTGAAGCCGCTGGAGATTCTGATTCTTACCCATTACCATAATGGTGTCTCCTTTTTCTATGCAATCATCGCCACCCGGTGACATTCTCGTCTGTTTCCCATCCTGACTGCGGATGGCCAGTATGCTGACCTGATGCTTCGTCCGGACATTCAGACTTTTCAGGCTTTTGCCCACCCAGGACTTCGGCACCTCAAATTCCGCAATGGCATATTCATCCGAGAATTCCATGTAGTCAAGAAAGCTTCTTGATCCAAGGCTCCGGGCCAGCCTTAAAGCCATCTCCCGCTCCGGGATCAGCACCCGGTCTGCGCCCACCCGTTCCAACGCCCGCTTGTACATCTCATTCTGGGCCTTGCAGATAATCTGCCTGCACCCAAGATCCTTGAGATTCATGGTAATGAGCACACTGGCCGCCAGATCCTCGCCAATGGCCACAATGGCGCACTGACATTCTCCTGCGCCCACGGCCCGCAGCACCTCAAGCTCCCGGGCATCTCCAATGGCCGCATGGGTACTGCGATTCGCCAGATGATTGACTGCCTCTTCATTCCGATCCACCACGATCACCTCGTGGCCCATCTCATAGAGCTCCTGAGCCGCGGCGCTGCCAAAGCGTCCAAGGCCAATGACAATAAATGATTTCATGGTTGGTCTCTCCTATCCAATGAGCACTCTGGTCTCCGGCCGCCGGATCGCATTGTCCGGCGGCAGCTTTGTCATAAAGGCAAAGCTCACCGTCATGAGCCCCACCCTGCCAAAAAACATATATACCATCAGCAGAAGCTTTGAGCCGAGGTTCAGCCCCGCTGTGATCCCCGTGGACAGTCCCACGGTGCAGATTGCGGATATGGACTCATACAGGCAGTCCCACAGCGGGATGCCGTTGGTAGCCGACAGGATCACACCTCCGGCGATGCCAAGGCCGGTCACCAGCAGTGCAATGCTGGCCGCACTTTCCATCTGATCCTGCGGAATTCTTCTTCCAAACAGCACCACCTCCCGGTGCCCCCGCATAACGCTCCAGCTCATCAGGAACAGCAGGGCAACGGACACTGTTTTGATGCCGCCTGCGGTAGAGCCGCTGGAGCCGCCCAACAGCATCAGCAGGAGAGAAACCAGCTTGCCGCTGTCTGTAAGTCCTCCCTGATCCACTGCCGCAAAGCCCGCCGTGCGGGTGGTGCAGGACTGGAAGAAGGCCGCCAGCAGCTTTTTCCCGGGGGACATGCCGCCAAGGGTCTGCGGATTGCTCCACTCCAGCGCCAGCAACACCACGGTTCCGCCCACAAGCAGCAGCGCCGTCATAAACAGCACCAGTCGTGTGTGCACGCTAAGACGCTGATTTTTCCGGTAGGAGAGGATATCATTCCATACGAAAAAGCCAAGCCCGCCAATAATCACCAGCGCCGCCAGCACCAGATTCACTGTCACATCCTCAGAAAATGCACCAATGCTTGCCCCGGGCGTAAGAAAGCCCAAAATATCGAAGCCTGCGTTGCAGTAGGCCGAAACCGTTTCTTATATTCCCGAAGATCTGTAACTCTGACTGTACTGAGATTTTAACACGATTTTTTTGGGATATAAGAGAACCGGACGGTCAGGATCACAGCGCCGATCCCCTCCACCAGAAACGTCCCTGCCAGCATCAGCCGCACCAGCTTCACAACGCCTTTCAGCTCGCCCAGTGCCATGGCCTGCTGGATCACCAGCCGCTCCCGGATGCCGATCCGCCGCCGAAGCAGGAAGTAGAACACCGACACAAACGCCATATAGCCAAGGCCGCCAATCTGGATCAGCCCCAGCAGCACCGTCTGCCCAAACATAGACCACTGGCTGTAGGAATCCACCAGTGAAAGGCCTGTGACGCAGGTGGCCGAGGTGGCGGTAAAGGCCGCCGTCATGGCCCCGCAGCTGACCCCATTTCGTGAGGATACCGGCAGAGCCAGCAGGATGCTTCCCAGCAAAATGACGATCAGAAAAAATCCTGTCAGCACTCTTGCCGCATGGTCAGGCTTTCGCCGCCCCTGAAGCCCGTCCCGGCGTTTTTTTTGCTTCATTCTTACTTACCTTTCTTACAGTCAAGGGGACGCTGCGGCTCTGCACAGCGTCCCCTGCGTATTACGAATTGTCGCCGCTGTCTCCCGCATCAATCAGCGCCTGGGCCATGCTGACCGCCGCTTCCTTGGTATGCCGCGCAGTGGCGTTTCCACTGTCGGAAGTAAAGTCCATAATGGACAGATACATATTTTCCATTCCGCATTCCGCCAGCACAGGATTATCTTTCAGGCTCAGCCGCACCGGATCATCCGCATCACAGGGAAGCCCCATGTCTGAAAGGCTGTCGGTAAAATACTCCAGCTCCGGATTGGTATAGGCGTCCGATACATTCTCGCTCATGAGATACAATCCCACGTCCTGCTGAGACATATAGAGGTACATCCGCTCCTGGTTCTCTCGTCCCACCTCAGTGTTGCCCACATAGAGGACTGCATAGCAGATATTGACCTTTCCATTGCCGTCAATGTCACCAACAACCGGCTTCAGCACCTGATCCAGTGCATCCAGCTGGGTCTCATCAACATAGTAATCCGTTGCGATTACCACTGTGGTATCATAGCGCTCTTTCCGAAGGGAGTCCACTGTAATAAACACAATGATGCCCAGCACCACCACACCAATCAGCAGGGGCCACTTATAATGGTACCAGAATACATTGACAAACCAGTGTTGGAAGCCGCCGTTATCCTGAATGTTCTTTTTAAGCTTTGACATGTCTGCGTTCCTCCGTCAAGGGCCGTGTTCCATCAAAATTTTCACCCGATCCCCGCCAGCGCAGGGAATACACGGAACATCTTACCATAGTGCCACTAAAATTGCAAGTGTTCCCTTCCCCGCAGCTCTTCCCCTCAAAAACGGGCGCCCCAGCCATTGCCGAAGCGCCCGTCCGCATATGATAAACCATTTTCCCTCAGCTGATGCTGATATACTGGGATCCCACTATGTTCCGCCGCCCATCAAAGGTGCAGAAGTAATCCTCTACCAGGTCTCCAATGAGCGCCTTTGCCTTGGCCTCATCCCTTGGGCCGGGCTTATCCCACATGCGTGCATGAAAGAAATACGTAGCAGAAAATTTGGTTCCGTCTGCCATTTCATAGCTTCTCGCCTCCGGGATCGGCAGCTCCGTGCCATCCTCGGCGTGATTGAACATGGGCTTTTCCCCGGGCTTCAGCCCCGCAGGACCAAATTCCTTTCCGCAGCAGGCAAAGCGTCCCACCACCGCCACGTTATTCAGCTGGAGGAACATTTTCAGGATTTCCAGCGTAGCTGTGCATTCATCGGAGCCATAGAATCCGCCGCCATAGGTGGTAAACACAATCCCCAGTGGCTGATACTGGCTCTGATAAATGGCGCCGGGATACGGCCCGCGCTCTCCGGAGCGCCGCCATTTGAGTTCCTTGGGCATTTCCTTTTCCGGTGCAGGCCCTCCGCCGGTGGGCGGCATGGAAAATTCCTTTGCACCGCTTTCCACATTGGCCCGCGTCTCTTCCTCCAGCCCGGAGTGTGCCCCAAGGCTGAACAGCTTGCTGACAATTTTCAGGGGATACCCCGCCACGATGGGGCTTCCCAGACAAATTACGTCATAATCGTCAAAGTACACCTGCGGCTGGATCTCATCTATATTCATATTGTTCTTCAGCCGCAGCATGGTCACATCCCACTGGTACGCCTGAAATGTCTCCTGAAACCACACAGCTATTTTTTCGGTATTCTTTGTCATTGTGGCATACAGGATCAGGGCTCTTCTCTGTTTTTCCATTATTGCCTCCTATCGCATCGATATTATCTGCTTATAAACCGGTCGTAGGCCCCTTGCTTGATCTCAATACAGCGCGCAATGTTCATGGATTCAATGGTAGATACAAAGGTATCCCACTGGGCGTCAATGTCTTCGGCACCGGTCATAAAGGAAACCGCCATATTGGAGATGTAGGTATCGATGTCATTGTAAAGCACATTATATTCGTTGTTTTCATCGCTGGTCAGATCTCCGTGATACTGCTGGCTGTTATTCCGGTTGCTGTTCCAGATGTCCGATGCAGAAGCCTGTGCCTCAGTATCATAAATGCTGTCGTAATAGCGGGGATCCAGCGTATAGGGGGCACACCAGTTGATATAGATGGACTCTGAAATAAAGGAGCCCAGACCATCGGGGTTATTGGTGACCAGCTCCGTGAGCTTTGGTTCCCCATTGGCGTCATACTCAAACGCCTCCCCCTCAATGCCGAAGTTGCAGGCAATGGATCCGTCCTCTGTGAAGAACCAGTTGATAAAGCCCAGCACGTAGGGAATCCGTTCTTCCGTAACTCCGGTGGTAACGTTCCACTTGTTGGACAGGGGATCGCTGTTGGGGGTATTGCCCATGGTAATGGTGTCGCCGCTGTTTACCGTCACGTCCGCCATGGGGACCGCCTCCCAGTTGGGATCCGATGCCCCCGCCGCACTGCCGGAGGAGAAAATGTCCACGCCAGTCATAAACACGCCTGCGGTACCGTCCTGCATCTGCGCATCATAGGAGATGCCCGCTCCCTGGGTATTGTTCAGGAAGTCCCTGGAGATCAGTCCCTCAGCATACCATTTGGAGATCATTTCACAGTACTGCCGGAAGGAATCCTCTGTATAAGCGTACTTCACCGTTCCATCCTCTACATAGTAGCCACTTTGGGTCATGCCCAAGCCGGAGCACAGAAAATCGTTGTCCAGAAAGCCTGTGGAGTACATCAGCAGCGGCTCCGGACAGCTATAGTCATTCTTAAATACCGTCAGTACCTCATATAGCTCGTCATATGTGGAAGGAATGTCCAAACCGGATTGATCCAGCCAGTCCTTCCGAATGCCAAATCCCTGTGGCCGTCCGCCGGTGGCCCGGCCCGCAATATCCGCAATGGCTCCGGTATCCGTGGTCAGCAGCTTGCGGATCTCCTCATCCTTTTGGAGGGATGCATAGTAATCCGGCATATCCGTTTCCAGATAATCCGACAGATCCATAATAATTCCGTCTTCAATGGCCGCATCCGCACTGCCATAGGCTCGGCTGGCACCTACGATCACGTCATAATCCACCGTGGTACCGGAGGCACACATCAGCTGGAACTGCTCCGACTCCACCGCAGCGGAGACTGTGGTGGTCACCATCTGAATGCCGGTAGCCTCCGCCGCCTTCCGGTAGGCAGCAGACTCCGCCACGTCCTCCATATAGGGTGCCACATGGGGCGGCAGAGAGACCCAGACTGAGATCTGCTGGCTGCCATCGGTAACCATGGGATACTGGATGGCAATCGCCGGCTCCGCCTCTACCACAGACTGCTCCGCCTGAGATGCTTCCGGCTGCTCCCCAGCTGTAGAGTTGGTCTCCTCCTGGGCTGCTGTCTGGTCAGTCACAGCAGATTCCACTCGGCTGGCGTTATCAGACGCTGCCGTAGTACCGGATGACGCTGTATTCTGTCCGGTGCCGCAGCCTGCGAACATGGAAAATACCATTGCCGCAGAAAGCATTGCAACAATTTGCTTTTTCATAATGATCCTCCTAAGTCATAGTTTGATTGGCTGCCCCAAAGCAGTTTACCCCAGGGCCATTGCGGCGGCAAAGCCGGTCAGGGTACACTCCTGAACGCTGCCGGGCGTTACGTTGTCTCCGATCACATAGATCTCCGGCGCACAGCCCTCAAATTTCCTCGCTGCCTCTGTTTGTGGCATTCGTCCGCCGGAAATCACCACGCTGTCGCAGTGGTAGACCCGCTCTTCATAGATGGGCTCCATGGGAATCTCCAGCTCCTCCGGGGGATGCGGGAAGCCCGGGGCGGGCTTTATTTGTGCTTCCATCAGCAGCTTCTGCGTATCCGGGTATTCCGGGTATCGGAAGCCCGGGATCCTCTCCACTTTGGCCTGCGGCTTCCGAAGCATTTTTCCAACAGTCTGGAACGTCAGCTTTTTCCGCTGCCCGTTGGTCTGCACGCTGGTTCGTACCGCCGTAGGGGTGATTTCTGTGGTTGCAGCAAATTCCACCACTGTAAGATTCTTTTCTTTCTGATAAGCCTGCACTTCCCCGTAGATGCAATGGGTGTTATCCGTATACACCTCCTGCCCTCTGGTCAGCAGTGTCACCTGATGACCAGCCTGAGCCAGATACAGCGCAGTCTCACAGCCCGAATGTGCACCGCCTACCACCACCACACGGTGTCCCAGCAATTGTTCTTGGCCAAATACCGCATCCACCGTCCAAAGCTTTGGGTCATCTGCGCCGGGAATCGGCAGTGTCTTTGGTACAGAACCCATTGCTAAGATCACCGCATCAAAGTGCATCCCCCGAATCATCTCCGGGGTCGCTTCCACGCCCAGATGGAGCTGGGCGCCACAGGTTTCCGCCTGGTGCTCCATCCAACGGAGGTAATCATAGAGGTTCCACTTAAAATCGCAGTATTTTGAAAATTTCACCTGTCCACCAAGCGTTTCGCTCTTTTCAAACAGCTCCACCTGATGGCCCCGCTCCACCGCTGCCATGGCCGCCCGGATACCCGCAGGACCGCCGCCAATTACTGCCACTCGTTTTTTCTCACGGGGGGCAGGAAACAGCTCCGGGAATTTCATTACACTGTAGTAGGGATTAACCGCACAGGAGGGATAGTCACACTTTCCCATGCACCGCAGGCAGGGCGTGACGTCCTCCGGGTGGCCTGCCTTCAACTTGTCTGCAAAATGCATGTCTGCAATATACTGCCTTGCCATAGCGATCAGATCGGTCTTTCCCTCCGCAATAGCACGCTCCATGGTATTCGGATCTCCAAATCCCCCCACCGGTGCCACCAAGCCTCGGATTCCCCGCTTCTTGAAGGCTTCCGCAAACTGAAGGTTGTAGGGGTTCTCCCGGCTGGAATTAAAGCCTGTCACATGGGTGTATGAACCATCCCAGCCCCGAATCTGGAAGATATCCACCAACCCCTCGCAGAGCTGGCAGAAATCCAGCCAATACTCCACATCATATCCGGGCTGCTCTGTGGTAGCGGAGGTCTGAATTTCGATGAGGAAATCCTTTCCGCACTTCTCCTTTACCTTCCGGAATATGGTCAGCGGAAGCCTTGCCCGCTCCGCCACGGTACTGCCGCCCCACTGGTCGGTACGCTGATTGAGCACCGGGTCAATGGCGTTGGCCAGAATGGACGCCCGATAGCTCATATAAAATACGGCTCCGTCAAAGCCCAGCTCCTTCAGTTCCTGACACTGAAACACATAATCCGAGATCATTCCCTCTATGCGCTCCGGTGAAATGGAGGGCTTGTTTTTAAAATTGGGGTTATAATCTCCCTGAAAATCAAAATTCCACTCTGGCAGCTCACAGATGGAATACTCCTGTGGCTCAATGTTCATCAGCGATGCAAAGCACAGGGTATCCTCCCCGTGTACTGCCTGTATCATCTCCCGAAACCCCTGCTGGATCGCAGGATCCTCCATATCTACATTGGACATGATACTTCGTTTTCCCTCACAGTCCGGCCATGTACCCACGTTCATACATACCGTAGCCGAGCCGTTTCTTGCCACCGACACATAGTAGGCCGTGGAGCGCTGAAACTGCTTTGCCGTCCCATCCAGTCCCCCGCCGCTTTTTGCATGGGTCAGACGGCTTTTCAGTGTTCTGCCGCCAATCCGGATGGGCGAAAAAATATCGGAATAGTCCAAACGTCTTCCTCCTTTCGTTGGTTCTATTATGTAGAATTCTGTGAACCAATTCAATTTGTATTATGGTATATCGCTTTGCAATTTGGCAAAAATCGCTTTTTGCACTTTGAAAATTCTTGCGGGATTATTTCGCAGCCTGTATAATGGAATCGAAGTTGCGTAGAAAGGAGGGCTCCAGCCATGTATATCTTTCCCCAGCAGCCGAAGCCCAACGAAGCATCCGAATGGATCAGCCGTTCTCTGCGGGTTGGGGACTGTTTCGACATTCTTCTGCACAATAAATCCCAGCGATGTCGGGATGTCATTGCCATGCTGCGGCAGTATGGCATCTGTCTCAGTGACAGAGAGATTTATATTCTCGTCCAATTTGATACGGCAATGCTTTGGAATGCCGGGGCTTTTCTGGATAAAAACAATGTTCCCATATTGGATCATATCTTTCGGAGCTTCGGCAGCCAGTTTCCCATGCATCTCTTCACTTCCTCCGGCTCCCTCTATGCACTGCTCTGTTTCACGCCGCCGCTGCAAGGGCCGCTCCTGCATCGAAAACTGGAGCTTTGTGCTGACGAACTGGAAGCCAAGTTTCCACAGCGTCCCGTTCATCTGGTCGTCTCTCAGGACGAGTTTGGCGTTCAGGGAATATTTCATGCAGCAAATTCTTTGCGATTTGGCGTAGACTATCTGCGCTTTTTCCACTCCTACCCGAAGATCACATTTTTGCAGCTTGCCCGGCAGACCTCCGTAGGCGATGGGAACGCCTATTCTCACTACGCAGAGCAGGCCGCAGCTCTCTCGGAAAGTATGTCCGACTCGGACTTTGATCCACGGGCTGCCGCCGGGAAGATTCTTTCCATGTATCAGCGCTACTCTGCCTGCTCCATCGAATCGCTGCACCGTCAGATGCAGACCTTCAGTGTCAGCTTTCTCCAATACCTTGTAGACAAAGCGGTGATTGACCGGCTATTCCTGATGCAGCACAAAATCGCCGAGCGCATCATGCACGGCGATAATGAAGAAGCCTATCTTGACAATCTGTCCGAAACACTGACGCTGCTTCATCAACGGCGCCTTGAAATCATGCGGCGATATAACACCCAGCATTTAAGTCAGGTATATCACTATGTAGAGCAGAATATCAGCTCCATGGATCTCTCTGTATCAGCAATTGCCGATCAATTCCATGTGAATCGCAGTCAGCTCACCGCCCAATTCCGGGAGTATTACGGGAAATCCCTCTCCGAGTTTATTCAGGATCAACGGCTCAGCCACGCAAAGCTTTTAATGCTTTCTCACCCCAACCGCAGTCTGGAGGATATCTCCCGAGACGCCGGTTATTGCAGTCTTTCCACCATGTACCGTGCCTTTCAAAAGCATGGATTGGAATCTCCTGCCCAATACCGCATCCATCATCTGGGCAGACAAGGCGCCCCGGCCCGATGAGCGCCGTTGCAATTCAACCGAATCTATGCTATATTGATTTTTACAAACCCCACCCACAGGAGGCGTTGACATGAAGAAAGCAGCCGCAAGATACCACATTTCCGATAAACAGCATCGCAAGGTCAATTCCGAGGAAAAGCGTCTGGCGCTGATGATGCGCGCCTTGAAGGCCATTCACTCCGCCGGTTCCCCGGAGTCCATGACCCCCAAGGATCTGGAACGCCAGCGGGCTGGGCAGGAGCTTCTTGGTCGGCTGATAACTCCCATGATCGGCATGAAATGGGAGCCATTTGAACTCTCCGGCATGAAGGCTGCATGGGTACGCCCAGAATGGGGGCATGACCATCATAAGATCATTCTTTATTGCCACGGCGGCGGCTACACCAGCGGCAATCTGGGGTATTCCCGCCCGCTTGCATCCAAGCTGTCCCACACCACCGGCTGGGAAACCCTGAGCTTTGAATACCGGCTTGCCCCGGAGCATCCCTTTCCCGCCGCTGCTGATGATGCCCTTGCCGCCTGGGACTATCTCATGCAGCTTGGCTATGGTGCACGGGATATCACAGTGGCAGGGGACTCCGCAGGCGGAAATATGGCGCTTGTGCTCTGCCACCGGCTAAAGGCTGCCGGACGCATGCTGCCCGGGCGACTGATCCTGATGTCCCCTTGGACGGATATGACCGCTTCTGGCACCTCCTATCAGGAGCGAAAGGAACTGGATCCCTCTATTACCGAGGATTATATTCACGCCGTCCGCAGCGCCTACGCCGGAGATGCGGATGTGGAGGATCCCCAGCTGTCCCCACTCTTTGGGGATTTCACCGGCTTCCCTCCCACACTGATCCAGGTTGGCTCCAACGAGATTCTCTATTCGGATTCCGCCACGCTCCGCCAGCGGATGACCGCCGCCGGCGTGGTGTGCCGGATGGAGGAATGGCAGGATATGTGGCATGTATTTCAGATGTTCCCCATTAAAAAAGCCGCACAGGCCATGGAGCATGTTGGGCAGTTTTTGTTGGGTTGAGGCAAGGCATGAAAAAGCAGCCATGAAGCACGTTTGTGTTTCATGGCTGCTTTTTCATAAGATATGCCTTAAGTTGTTACTTTTTGCGAAAATAGGGCCAACACCAACCTATTGGTCAGTCTTGAGAACAAACTATCATATCGGATTAGTTTCTTAACCAGTTCAATTCCAATCGATAGGAGCAAACTTAACGCTGCCAATGTAATATAGCTAAGAAGTGCACTATGCGACCAGAATATCAAGCGACTACATGGCCCATACAAAAATGCATGAATCATAAACATATTTCCAGAATGCTTGCCGAGGAATCTAAGGACCCTATCAACACACTTTACATTGAAGTATTTGGCAACCAGCACAATAATCAAAAACGCCGCAATTCCTGTGACAAAGCCTCCAATCCCCCACGCGTCAAACTCTGATGTTTTAACTTTGATCATCAGCAACAATACCGCCGTTACCAACATCGCAAAAGCCTCTATGATTCGAACACTTGTTTTGCTTCTTTCTTTCATTGCTCTTGTCATGAGTGCCCCATGCACGCAAGCAGCAGCAAGAACAGCAACAAGCAAGTAATTCAGATAGCTTCCACCATATTTAGAATGGATACCATCCTGCAAAAACTGTAGCAAAACAAAAGTCAGGAAAAAGCTCCCGAATCCCCACCTTTTTGTCATATGGGATAGCAAAGGAACAATGAATACAATTACCTGTGCCAGGCACATGTACCACCACACGCCAGTAAGCATCGGAGATTGAAATAAATCAGCAATGCCAAATGCATCTAGTCCCAATCGGATCGGATTATTCTCGTAAACACTCATCGGGTTTCCTCGTACAATCCAATACCCAATAAAAACAACGATATACGCCGGCCAAAAAGCTTTGAGCAGAGAAAGCCACCGTTTAACATAGAATTGTAACGTTGTTTCCCTTCCCCTTGCAGCTTCATATTGTATTGTTAGGCCGTAAACAGAAAGGAAAACAAATATCCATACGCAGACTCTTGCACCCACCGCAATTGGCTGGATCACATTCTTGGGGATTAGCCAGAACTCCATTCCATGGTTTTCAATAAAATTGGGATTGTAAAACAGATGGTGGAACATCAGCAACAGGATTCCCACCCCCTTTGCCCTTGCTGTATCCTCCTTCGTAAAGCTCATTTTCATTCCCCTCATTGTTCTGTATACTTCCATATCTGATACCCGTCAATTTCTCCGCAGGATATCAGCTGTATGTTTTTCTCATAGTGCTCCTGATAAAACTGCATAATTAAGTTCTCGGAGCCATTGCTGACAAAATAAACGTCATCCTCCAGCAGTGCTTCCATAAGGTTATCATACCCCAGTGCCGAAAGATAGTTCTGGACGCTTGGATGATACTCCGTAACACCAGCCAGAAACACCGCATTTCTCGGGAAACAACTACGACTGCTTTCAAACACACTGAAATCATAGTAAAGGGTTTGAATTGCCGTGTTAAAATCTAAGACATAGAAATCATCAGGATGTTCCCGAAGTGTTTGGAGAAAATCAGGCCGCAGCTTTCCGGGCGAAACTACAGTCGTATACTTTGCAGGATTATAATTCCATGAGTAATAATAGGTATTGTCTACCAAAGTCCGATACGCCTCGGTATCCAGCGTCTTCCATGTCTGATCCGGAAGGTACCCCGGCACCTGCATCCCGGCAATTACCACAGCCGCAGCGCAGGTCACAAGCTTCAATGCTCTCTTCCCCACCTCTGGCTGACAGAAGCAGGCGATCAATGCCGCTGCACAATAAAGGATCCCAAACTCCACCCGATAGACCCATCGGCCGATCCAGTAGAAATAAATCAGGAAGCTCAGGGCCATCACCGCGGCCACAGCAGGAACCCACAGCCGTTTCCAATTGACAACAATGCAGAATAACCCCAGCAGGATGCAGCACCTTGTGATCGGATAATAAAGCTGCCGGGCCTTGATCATGTACAATGCCTCCAGCAATGTGGGATGCTGATCCACACGATGAGCCTCAATGATATCCAGCACCTGCTCCATTTTCTCAAGGCTGAACACCTCAGGATCTGCAAAATCCCAGCCGAGGATCATATTATAATCATTTTCACTGAGCCCAATGGCCTCAAAATCCGACTGACAGTCCTCATAATCCAGCCAAGTGTAGTCAAGAATTTTAGCTCTTGTTTTTGTAAATGCTCGATAATAGCTATAGTTGCTATCCGTCGTATAGGCATAATCATCAATCATTCCGCATCCAAATACGGCAACAAGCAACAATAAGCCCGGGATCCACGCCCGGAGAAAAATTTCCTTTATCTTCCACTTTTTGCGGTAAAGCGCACTTATGCTTTCACAAAGCACCTGAACCCCAGAAAATGCCACTGAAATATAAAATCCCTTTTGCCGAACCAGTGCCCCAATGAAAGCAAGTACCCCACCAATTAGGCAATATTTCCATCCTTTTTGATGAAAAAGAGCCCAAATCAGCAAAATAAGCCCACCCATGGACGCAGCCACAGCTGTCTTTGTAAACTGCGGGAGAATATAAAGATCTCTTGCCGTAAATGCTGTAAATACCAGCACAGCAAATACCGCCCCTGCCGGGCGCAGACTGTGTGTCAGCACGTAAGTAATAGCCAGATAAGAGCAGAGACACAGGAGCATCTGTCCCCAAAAATACCAGCTGACGCTGGGTGCCACCCGATAAAATAGCGTCAAGAGCCAGCCAAGCAGGATATTGGAAAACATAATGTGGCTGTCGGGCTGACCTGTATAGGCACCGGAAGCCACCATTTCCATGATGAAATCGTCCGAGACCTCGTACTTGATATTGGCAAACAGTAAGATCATCACCAATAGCAGGATCTGTCCCGCCGCAAGCAGAAGGAACAGCCGTCTTGCCTGTCTATCCTCTGTGGTTCGCTCCATCCCTTTCATCTATACTCCTCCAGTTTGTGCGGATCGTCACCGATTTCCGTACATCCGCTGGTAGTAATCCTGATACTCGCCGGAAATAATGTTTTCCCACCAGTCCCGATGCGCTAAATACCACGCAATCGTCTTCTTGATACCATCCTGAAACTTCGTTTCCGGAAGCCACCCCAACTCGTTGTGGATCTTCGTGGGATCAATGGCGTAGCGCATATCATGGCCTTTACGATCTGCCACATAGGTAATCAGACTTTCCGGCTTTCCAAGCTCCTTACAAATCAGCTTGACGATATCAATGTTGCGCATCTCATTATGTCCGCCAATGTTATAGACCTCGCCCACTCGACCCTTGTGGATGATCAAGTCAATGGCCTTGCAGTGATCCTCCACATACAGCCAGTCTCGGACATTCAGCCCCTGCCCGTATACCGGCAGCGGCTTATCTGCCAGTGCATTGGCAATCATCAGCGGGATCAGCTTTTCCGGGAAATGATACGGTCCATAGTTGTTGGAGCACCGACTGATGGTCACAGGAAGTCCGTAGGTTCTATAGTACGCCTGAACCAGCAAATCTGCCGATGCTTTGGAGCTGGAATACGGAGAACTGGTATGGATCGGCGTTTCTTCGGTGAAGAAGAGATCCGGCCGGTCCAAGGGCAGGTCGCCATACACCTCGTCCGTAGACACCTGATGATACCGTGTAATACCATACTTCCGGCAGGCATCCATCAGCACAGCTGTGCCCAGAATGTTGGTACGCAGAAAGATTTCAGGATCCTCAATGGAGCGATCCACATGGCTCTCTGCCGCAAAATTCACAACAATGTCCGGTTTCTCCTCTTCAAAGAGTGCGTATACCGCATTACGGTCGCAGATATCCGCCTTTACAAAGCGAAAGTTCGGCTGATTCATCAGCGGCTCCAGCGTAGAAAGATTGCCCGCATAGGTCAGCTTGTCCAGACAAATCAACCGGTAATCCGGGTGCTCCTTTGCCATATGGAACAGAAAGTTGGAGCCAATAAAGCCGGCACCGCCTGTTACAATGATATTCATACACTCACCGTCCCTTTTAGATTCTGTCCCCGGACAGAACTTCTCACCTTGCCCTCTGCCACAGTACGCAGGTGCTCCCCGTAGGGTGACTTCCCATACTTTTCTGCCGAATGGAGAATTTCTTCCTTCGAGATCCACTCAAAACGGAATGCAATCTCCTCCGGTGCCGAGATCTTAACCCCCTGCCGTTTTTCGATCATACGCACAAAATCCGCAGCATCCACAAGGCTCTCCATGGTTCCGGTATCCAGCCACGCAAAGCCACGGCCAAAGAGTTCCACATCCAAGATTCCCTTGTTTAAGTACATCTCATTCAGCGTTGTGATTTCCAACTCGCCGCGATCCGATTTTTCCACCTTCTTGGCCAGTTTGGATACACCCTTGGGGTAGAAATACAGGCCGGTAATTGCATAGTTGCTCTTGGGTTTCTTGGGCTTTTCCTCTACGGAAATTACCTTACCGTCATCATCAAATTCCACAATTCCAAACCGCTCCGGGTCACTGACATAATATCCAAAAATCGTTGCTTCGCCCTGTTCCGCACGGCGGCCCGCATCCTGAAGGATCCCGGCAAAGCCATTTCCATAGAAGATGTTATCGCCGAGAATCATGGCACAAGGCTCGTCACCAATAAACTCCTCACCGATCAAAAACGCCTGCGCAAGTCCGTCCGGCGACTCCTGTACCGCATAGCTCAGCTGAATTCCGAACTGGCTTCCGTCGCCCAGAAGGTGCTGAAATCTCGGCGTATCCTCAGGCGTAGAAATAATCAGAATATCCCGAATGCCGGCCAGCATTAATGTGGACAGGGGATAATAGATCATGGGCTTGTCATATACCGGCAGAAGCTGTTTGGATGTCACCATGGTCAGCGGGTAAAGTCTTGTACCGGCGCCACCGGCTAGAATGATTCCTTTCACTGTTTGCATCCTCCGTTTTCTTTATACTCATGCATTTGCCGGCTGCTGCTCAGACGTCCGGCATTGCATACCAGTTTGGCACAACATAGAGACCATCCTCTGTTTCCAGATACAGGTTCAGGATACTCCCTTCCTCCGGCATGGGAATGCCGCGGGTAAAGGATCCGTATTCTCCGTTCATATCGTCTTCCGTAAACGATGATTGGTACTGGGTCGTATAATAGAACGTCTCTGTTCCGTCCGGCCCGGTGATTCCAACGTAGATATTGGACGCAAAGGAATTGGTATCATCCGCATAGAGATAGCCATCCATATACAGCAGACCGTCTTGTTCCCATCTTGTAAGATCGTAGTGGAGGGAATCCGTTGCATCCACCGCCAGCGATGTATCCAGCTGCGGTTCACCAGTAGCGATTCGATAGATCGGATAGTGTCCCTCAATGCTCTTCACCTGATATGCATACGCATCCTGATTATAGTGAACCCGAATGTGCGTCAATACCTGATTCAAGTTTTGATTGGCCACGCAAAGCAAATATACACTGTCATTATCAATCAGATCACGATACGGATTCGTAATATCATATTGCTCCATCTTGTCTATAACGGTGGGCGTCGAAACACGCCATGTTCCTAATGCTGAGCGGTTTTTACCGCAGCCCTTCTCCGCAACATGCCAAATATCATACATTTTATCAGGGAAGTTATTCCAATTTGTAAAGCAAAGATAGAAGTGATCCATATCAGAGGACATAAGCTCATGCACTTCCGTGTCAGTCCGGTACTCTCGTTCCGCACGGTCTTGCTCCCGAAGTGCTACATGGGCAGGGACAGCGGAAATCATACACGCCCCTGCCAGCAGCACAGCGGTTTTACGTTTTGTCGGCAAAAGTGACTCAAACTCTAAGGTATAAAAAATCAAAATCGCCACAGTTGCAAAAATCACGCTGACATCTGTTCGACTCTGTAGATACCGTCCTCGGTAGAAGAAATACAACTGAATTCCCACAAATACTGCCACTTCATAAAGCAAAAGGAACAGCTTATCCCTCCGTTTGCCACAAGCACTGAGCGCTCCAGCCAGTAACGCAATACAGAGCGCCGGAAATACATTATAGGAGATTATCCCTTTTCCGATCACCGTAAAAAAGGACCGGAAGAAGGCCACATTAACCGGTTTATTTCCCTTGGCCTCCACCAGCGTTTTGATTACGTCCTTTGTGAAAAGTTCAGTATCCGCAAAATTGCTAGTGCAATACAGATTGTAATCATTCTCTGTAATGTTTAATGATTCATACAGTTCTTGATTCTCGCTATAGTCCGGAAACCCATTGGTATGATCTGCATCCTCTCGAGAATTTTGGAGGTTGTCTCGAAGATAGTTGTAATCCCAAAAATCTTCCCAGCCTTGCGAGTGTCCGTAGGTCCAGCGGTCAAAGATATATGCCCCAAAGCACATGGACAAAACCAATACAAACGGCAGACATATTTTCAGTAACTCCATCCACTGTTTTTTTCGCAATGGCTTCCATACCAAAACCAGACCTACTCCAAACAGCAGAAGCAATAGCATTTCAAAAATCCGAAAACGGTAGAGGCTTCCAAGCAACGTAAGCAGTCCGCCAATCAGATAAGTATACCATTTTCTAGATTCCGAAACCCCGTAAAACAACAGGAGCATTCCAGCTGTCACGGCTGTAGCTGCAGTCTTTGTAAATTGCAGCGAGGAAAAAAACTCATATCCAAAAAATGCAAACACAAAAGCAATTAGAATTGCCGCTTTTTTCTTGCCAAACTTTTGGAGCATCAAAAAAACAATCACTGTAAACGACGCATATATGATTGCACATTGTGATAGGGCGTACCACGGCACATGTGGGAAAAGCTGAATCAAAAATTTAAGTATTTTTCCGATGATAACATTGATAAAAACCAGCTTATCTGTATACTCACCCATGTATCCATAGGCAAAGCTGGCCATGATCATATCGTCATTTGTCTCTGTGAAATGCGGAGGAAAAATGATCCATAGCGCAACTGTAGCAATGGCCGTAATCAGCATAGCGAGCACTATATTCTCTTGCGTCCCCGATATACCACGCCGGCGATCCATTTGTCCTGTTTCCTGCTTCTTTCTGAACAATGATCTAATATGCAAAGCGTTCATCCATTCACCTCAATGCTTTTGTCTATCTCTATTATCATCTTTCAAAGCGGAATAGAAAATAGGATAATACCAAGAATAATGATGCCGATTCCCTTCAGCTTTGCTTTTGTAATCTTTTCATGCAGGAAGAAATAGCTTAACACCACGACAAAAATTTGCCCCATCGACTGCCACATTGGTGAAAGTGAAAGTGGTAACTTTTTCAATGCAATCACAGAGCATACTGTTGAAACGACAAACAGGCTGTATGCAAAAATAACCGGAAAGTTCAAATAGGCTTTGTACCATGCATCGTAATACTTCGTGGCTGCCTTTTTCAGAATGATCTGGGAAATATCCGCAATCAGCACAGAACTCAGCGCAATCAAAAAATATAACCACATATCACGCATCCCCCGCAGCCATAACTTTATAGACACCATAGCAAATAACAATCGCGCCTACGATTTGATTCCACGAAATGCTCTCCTTGAACAAGAGCACACTCCACACCAAGCTCCATATCATTGCAACAGCACGATTGCTGTATGCTGTAGTGAGCGGAACTTTGCGCAGAATCATCTGCCACAAGATCGCATACACAAATAAAATGCCAATGGAGCAGCCATAAAAGAGTAAAAATTGAATTGAGATCATCGGATAGCGAGCCGCAAGCTTTTGAAACACTCCGCAGAAGGAATAGACGATCACCGCTCCTTGCATAAACCCGATCTGCTTCAATCCAGTTTTTTTCGTCTCTTTCATACCATCCATCCTTTGTTCCCGTTTATTTTTCTGCACATCTGCACACCTGAATTATGCATTTTCATCGACCTGAATTTGAATTCGCTTCATCGCAACATTCAAATTTTCTTCCGCCTCTTCCAGTGTCTTGCCCGTTACAATCACATGCCCCAGTCGATCTGGGCCAACATTGAACTTTCTAACGTGATCCCCAACGCCATAGTCAAAGGAAACATCCACCAAATTGTCATTCGGTACATTCTCGTTATGAATCGCAACAATGGTACCCTCTCGGTCGCTGGTCAACAAATGGCTTGCATTCGGCAACCGCACTTCGTTTGCGGGGCTAAAGTCCACCTTTTCTCCCAGCGCAACGCGTAGGATCTTCTCATAGTAATCGTAGCCATAATAGAGGCTCACCAATTCGACCAAACAAGTAGCGCCCCCGCGTGCTCCAATTTCCAGTACATACACCTTGCCGTTGCACAACATAAAGTCAGCGTTAATGGCACAGTTGTCGATTCCCATTGCCTGTACCGCCCGCAGGGTCTGCTCTTCGATCTCGCCCTGAAGCTGCGGCAGGTCATAAGGCGCATAGTGCCCTACCGGCACACCGGTATCGCCCTTAAACACATAGTCGCCATGCGGCAGTACAAACTCCAGCTTTCCATCCTGCACAAAAGCCTGGGCACCGAACTCGTCCCCTACAAGATAGGTTTCAATCAGGTATTCCTGATGCTTTGTAACATCACAAACCGCCTGATAGGCTTTTTTAATATCTTCTGCACTGCTCACCTTGGTAATACCGCGGCTGCCGGAGGAGTCGATGGCCTTAAAGATAACCGGATAGCCCAGTTCCTCACAGATTGCCTTGATCTCATCCTGCGGCGCATCCAAGGGAACATGGCGGCACTGTGCCGTCTGAACGCCATGTTCCTGAAAAGCCTTTTTCATCAGCGACTTATCACAGGCAATCTCCGCCCCCTTTGTGGGCACGCCCCGGAGGCCCATGGCATCACACACCTTGCCAATGGTAATGACAGCAACATCCGTTCCCGTTGTGCAAATACCATCGATCTTCTCTTCCCGTGCAATTTTAAGGATCGCATCAGCTGAGGTTGTGTTTTCATATACCACTTTGTCCGCATAGGAAAATCCCGGATAATTCCCAGGAATACTGGCCACAATGGTATACAGCCCCATTTCCTTCGCTTTTTTAATCAGCGGTACCTGATAAATTCCCGCTCCAAGAATCAGAATCTTTTTCATAATGCACTCGCTCCTATTTCATCCTCGCAGACGTTGGTAAGATCACGAACAACATACTGAGGAGATTTTGTCTGCCCAATAAAGAGCCGTCCAACATAACTTCCTACTACACCCAGCGACACCAGAATCACGCCGGAGAAAAAGCACATTGCGCCAATCAGGGATGTCCACCCGGTCAGGATTTCCGGATGTAGGATCTTGCGAATCAAGAGCACAAGCCCCGTGAGAAACCCGGCAACAGACAAAATACAGCCTGTAGATGTAACAATCCGCATCGGCGTCATAGAAAAACCAACAATATTGGAATACAGCTTGATGAGTTTTTTAATTGTATAAGTAGATGTGCCATATTCCCGTTCAAAATGTTCAATGGGGACACAGGCAACGTTATCCGTAATTCGGAGGAATACCCCTTGCAGATGGACACTTGGATGTGTATATGCTATCGCATAGTCCCGCACATATCTGCGGATCATCCAGTAGCTGGACGTCTTCAGCCATTTGGGCTTGTGGATCAGCGCCCGCACCGTAAAGTGATTCAATGCACTTCCCATCCGCCGAAATAGGCTCTCTTTTTTTTCCGGATAATATCCGTAGACAATATCATATCCCTCGTCCAATTTTTCTTTGAGCCGGATGATCTGCGATGGATGCGTCTGCATATCATCGTCCATGGAAATGATATAGTCTCCGGTTGCATAGTGCAGTCCTGCCATGGTGGCATTGTGCTGCCCTGCATTTTTTCCCAGATTCACGACCTTAACATACGGCCACTTTTCCGCCATCTGGTAAAGGACACCAATGGTCTCCCCATTATCCGGCGAGCAATCATTTACCAGAACAAATTCAAAATCATCGAATCCCAGCCGATCAAATTCCTCTACCGTCAACGTCACCACTTTTTCGATGGTCTTTGCCGACTTATAGCAGGGAATTACCACACTATACCGCGCCACGTTCTTACCTCCAGAACCCTTTTACCGTTTCGATTACAGTCTCAACCTCCTGCTCCGTGAGACCGTAATACATGGGGAGTCTGGTCAGTCGGTTACTCTCCTTGGTGGTATATACGTCCTCTCCGGCAAAGCGGCCAAACTTCTGGCCTGCCTCTGCGGAATGAAGGGGCACATAGTGGAACATAGAATAAATCCCGTGTTCCTTCAGATAAGCGATCATTGCAGTACGCTCTTCCAGATCCCGAAGCTTGATCCAGAACATATGTGCATTATGGCTGCACCCTTCGGGGATATGGGCAATTTCCAGCTTTCCCTCCTGCTCCAATGAAGCAAGCCCTTCCTGATACTGCTTCCAGCAAGCAAGCCGTGCCTGATTGATTTTCTCTGCTTCCTCCAACTGCGCCAGAAGGTACGCTGCATTCATATCAGAGGGAAGATAGGAAGAGCCATATCCCACCCATGTATACTTATCCACCTGTCCGCGCAGAAAGCGGCTCCGATTCGTTCCCTTCTCCCGGAGGATCTCAGCGGCTTCGTTATGCTCAGGATCCCGGATCAGCACAGCGCCGCCTTCCCCCATGGAGTAGTTTTTCGTTTCATGGAAGCTGAAGCAGCCAAAATCGCCAATGGTTCCCAACGCCTTTCCGTGGTAAGTGCTCATAACGCCCTGCGCCGCATCCTCTACCACCTTCAGGTTGTGCTTTCTGGCAATTTCCATGATGGTGTCCATTTCACAGGCCACACCGGCATAATGAACCGGAACAATTACGCGCGTCTTATCCGTAATGGCAGCCTCGATCTTCGTCTCATCTATGTTCATCGTATCCGGCCGAATATCCACGAAAACAAGCTTTGCACCGGCAAGTACAAAGGCATTTGCCGTCGATGAAAAAGTAAAGCTGGGAAGGATCACCTCATCCCCGGGCTCCAGATCACACAGAAGTGCAGCCATTTCCAAGGCATGGCTTCCAGACGTTGTAAGCAATACCTTCTGGCTACCTGTCATCTCTTCCAGCAGTTGGTGGCATTTCTTTGTAAACTGCCCATCCCCGCAGATTTTGTTGGCTGCAATGGCTTCTGCGATATAGTCCTTTTCTTTTCCCACATAGGGAGGCTTGTTGAAGCTGATCATATTATATTCTCCTCCATTATTGCTCATAAACGCCGTGCCCAATCACTCGGCAACATATCGTCTGGCAAATAATTTTGAATCAAAGTCTGTTTCACAGACACTGAATTTGTAAAAAGCCGCAAAGGCACTTGTATAGTATATACCATCTCCCGATGTATTTCAACAATAACTGTCCTCATTCCATCTTTTTATTGTAGCGTTACAATTGATGCGAGACTAAGATATAGAAAAAGACGATTGAGTTCATTAGAATAAAGTTACCACACCTCAAAACTAATGAAAGGACTCAATCGTCATGGGTAGCATCACTCTTCGGGTCGATCCCCGCAAAGGGAAAAACGCTGCTGAGTTTTCCGAAATGCTCACTGCGTGGGCAGAACAGGTGGAAAAGCTTCACAATGGGGACATTAACCGGGAAGAATACGACAGGTGGCGCTATAACTACCCGAAATATGATGCAGCGTCCGGCTATGGGGAAGTTCCGCCCCAGCAGCCCAGCGATGCAATGGTCGAGGCATTCAAAGACCGGCTAAAAGACAAATAAATCGAGACAAAACAAAAAGAGCTATCTGACTTCTCTAACAGAAATCAGATAGCTCTTTATTCTTGGATAATCTAAAATGTTGTCATTTTATTGTCACGGGGCATTTCCGCAACGCAAAAGTCCAGAATTTTCAAGGATTTTTGGCCTTGCTTGAATGATTTGCAGCAGATTTCGATATGATTCCCGCCAATAATCACCCGGAAATTGACCGCCTGATTCACCTCAAAAAACATCTTGGAGGTATGACCA
>ERZ773103.865-NODE-865-length-34079-cov-4.126323_pt1 | contig 34079 bp, 42 predicted proteins | sample MGYA00511118_ERZ773103 | MGnify/ENA primary metagenome ERZ773103 (study PRJEB29015, sample SAMEA2737821) | human gut metagenome | biome: human gut; feature: human-associated habitat; material: faeces | place: China | collected 2012 ... | reverse complement strand
AGCTGGTCAAGGAGCTGTCCGCCCGCTCCCTGCGGGAGGCGGCCCGGAAGGGAGGGGCCGACGTATGATCGAAGTGCTGCGCTGTACCGTGAACAACAAGCCCGTGGAGGTGGGTATCGACCCCCGGGAGTCCCTGGCCGACGTGCTGCGAGAGCGGCTGGGCCTCACCAGCGTGAAGAAGGGCTGCGAGGTGGGGGAGTGCGGGGCCTGCACCGTCCTGGTGGACGGCACGGCCATCGACTCCTGCATCTACCTGGGCGTGTGGGCCCAGGGTAAGAGCATCCTCACCGTGGAGGGCCTCCAGGACGCAGATGGGGGCCTGTCCCCCATCCAGCGGGCCTTTGTGGAGGAGGCCGCCGTCCAGTGCGGCTTCTGCACCCCCGGCATCATCATGTCCGCCGTGGAGATCGTGGGCTCCGGCAAGCAGTACACCCGGGAGGAGCTGCGCAAGCTCATCTCCGGCCACCTGTGCCGCTGCACCGGCTACCAGAATATTCTGAACGCCGTGGAGCGGGCGGTGGACGAGGCCCACAGGTTCGTGGGAAAAGGGGAATAAAGACAAACGGGAGACGCCTGTCGGGCGTCTCCCGTTTTGTGGGCCGATGAGGGCATCGGCCCCTACGGGCCGTGCGGAATTGGCTCCCAATACGTGCATACCTGGTCCGAGGTTCGGATCTTCCGCCGTGGACAATGACAGTGCCCGTACCAAAGGGGGAAATAGCTGCCATCCCGGTAAATATAGTGCTGCCGGTAGTGGACGCAAGTCCCGCATACCTGTCCGTCTACAATTTCATATTTATACATCCTTATCACCTAAGACTATTTTATGCAAAAAGTGCATAAAATGCAATATGCAGTTTTTGCATGATATATGCTGATTACCGGTGATGCTTATGTACCCGCGATTGGCGGAACTGCGGGAGGATCATGATCTGTCCCAGGCGGAAATGGCAAAGATATTGAGGGTCAGTCAGGCCACCTATTCCCGGTATGAGACCGGGCGTTTGGATATTCCCAGCCAGACGCTGATTGCTCTGGCCCGGTATTATGGGGTAAGTGTGGATTATCTGCTGGGGCTGGATCACAGGCGGTAGGGGGCGGTACCCGCATCGCCCCGCCCGGACGAAAAAAAGACCTGCGGCATTAGGCGTGCCCTCACAAGGACAACTACGAATTTTAAGGATAGGCAGGTGTTGCGAAGGCAGCACCTGCCAGTTCCTTTATGCACTTTTCGTGGTACTCATGTTCCCAACCACGCCAATGTCCGTGTAGTGGATCTCCACAGTCTGCCTCGCATGTTTGGACCACTTCACATCCTTCTCATGCACCACGATTTTCTCAATGAACAGCCGCAGCAGTTCCGGCGTCAGTTCCTGGATGTCGGTGTAGCGCCTGGCTTTTGAAATGAAGTTGTCAGCGCCGGACACCGTGGCCTTCCGTTTGGCGACCTCCCGCTCCCTTTGCGGGATGGCGGTTTTCAACTGCTCCTGCTCCGCCACATAACTGGTGGAGAGTGTCTGGAACTGCTCTGTGGTGATGCGGCCCAGTACCGAGTCCTCATACAGCCGTTTGAAAATGGCCTCCAGTTCCGCCTCGCGCTTTTTCATGCCTGAAAGTTCCAACTCCTGCCTGCGGATCTCCCGCCGAAGTTCAGCGGACTGCCGGTCACAGATGTAGGCGGCGAACTCCTGCGTGTGCTCCCGCGCCATCGCCGTGACCCTGCGGATGTCCTCCAGCACGATCTCGTCGAGGACACACTCCCGGATGTAGTGGGCTGTACAGACCTCGGCGCCCTCCTTTTTGTAGGTGCGACAGGTGAAATTAGTCTGCGTTGGTTTCATGGTATGCGCCCGATGAAGAACCATTGTGGAACCGCAATCGGCGCAGATGACAAGGCCGGAATACTTGTTGAGTTCCTCCATCTTTGTGGGGCGCTTTCGGTTTTGCCGTACCCGCTGAACGATATCCCACGTTTCCCGGTCAATGATGGCCTCATGGCTGCCCTCAATGACGATACATTCCTCCCGCGGATGCTCTATTTTACGTTTGTCCTTGTAAGATTTACTGCTGAATCGCATATTGATCGTGTTGCCAATATACAACTCATTCTCCAGCATATGCGCGACGGTGCTTTTTTCCCAGTTGTAGGGCTTACCCAGCGAGAGTCCCATGTGCTTAGTACCAAAACGCTCATAGGCATACATAGTCGGACACAGTACCTGCTCACTTTTCAGGAGGCGGGCAATCTGGCTGGGGCCGTTGCCGGCAGCGCAGAGGGCGAAGATGCGGCGCACCACTGCGGCAGCCTCCTCGTCCACAATGAGCTTGCCCTTGGCATTCTCATCCTTTTTGTAGCCGTAGGGTGCCCGTGTCCCCAGGCGCTCCCCGCGCTGAGCCTTGGCCCGCTGTACCGCCCGGATCTTCCGGCTGGTGTCCCGCACGAACCACTCGTTGAACAGGTTTTTGAAGGGCATCAGGTCGTTGCTCTCGGCGTTTTCCGTGTCCACATTGTCGTTGATGGCGATGTAGCGGACGCCGAACTGCGGGAACCGCTCCTCGATGTACAGCCCTGTGTGCAACTGGTTTCGCCCCAGACGGCTGAGATCCTTGGTGATGATGATCCCGATTTTCCCGTCCTCCATGTCCGCCATCATGCGCTGGAAATCCGGCCGGTTGAAACTGGCCCCGGAGTATCCGTCATCCACATAGAATTGGATGTTGGGAAAGCGGTGCTCACGGGCATATGTTTCGAGGATACGCCTTTGGTTTTGGATGCTGTTGGACTCTCCGTCCAGACCGTCGTCCTGGCTCAGACGGCAGTATAGGGCGGTGATTTTCATTTGGTTTGACTGACTCATTCGGTCCTCCTTTTCTCCAGTCAAACCGTCCAGAGTTTGTGTGATGTTACCTCTGCCGGGGCGGTTTGTCCACCCCTTTCCGAAACTGTGCGGGAATTTTTCAAGTCCATGTCAATGAGCGTTTTGAGTTTGTCCTCCGGCGAACAGGCGCCGTCCGCAGGGAACACGGAAACCACATGGATCAGCCGTCCGTGACTCATCTGGTCGCGCTCGGCCACAACTTTTCCTGCCCGGCCGGGCATGGGAATGATTTTGGGCATTGCGTCCCTCCTCTACAGAATGTGAGGGGCCAGGAAACGGCGGATCGGGTCCGGCAGCGTTGCCAAATCCGGTCCCGGCTTACGTTCATGCCCGAAAAGAAAACTCCCCTTCATCTTCTTACCCGAAAAAAGGCCAAGTGAATACCCATATTAAGAAAAAGCGCGAGGTGTCCCATAAAAGGAGCACCTCGCGTTTGGCCTCTTGCGGCATGAGATGGAGGCGTGTATACTAAGCATAGCCGTTCTCGAAAAAGAGAACAGATAGGAGGCACACCGCAATGGAGCAGACATTCGGCAGTTATGTGCGGGAGAAACGAATGGCCCGCGGGCTGTCCCTGCGCGCTCTGGCAGCAAAGCTGGAGGTGTCTCCGGTCTATATGAGCAACATCGAAAATGACCGGAGGCCGGCGCCAACCATGGAGAAACTGAACCACCTCATTGAGATCCTGGGACTCTGTCAGACAGACGCCGAGTTGCTGTTGGATCTGGCCGCCAAATCCAGAACACAGCGGGTGTCCGCAGACCTGCCGGAGTACATCATGGAACGGGATATCGTCCGGGCCGCCCTGCGGACAGCCAAGGAAGTGGACGCCACAGACGAGGAATGGCAGGAATTTATAGACCGCATCACCCAGCGGGGAAAGCGGGGCGAGTGAGAAGGGAGGCAAGCGCATGCGGAAGTATTATACTGAGCAGACGATGGAGAGCATCGCCCGGCGTGTGCTGGATGCCTACGATGAGCGCCTCTACCGTGGGCAGCCCCGCGCCATCCCCATCGAGGACCTCATCGAGCGCCACGGCCTGACACTGGAATTCCAGTACCTCCGCAAGAATGGCCGGATCCTGGGGAAAACTGTGTTTGACACCGGCCTGGAGGCCGTGTACGACATGGAACTGGGCGAGTATACCCTGTTCCCGGTGAAAGCCGGAACCATCCTCATAGACGCCTCGCTGTGTGAAGAAGAAACCAGCACCGGCCGCCTGCGGTTTACCGAGGCCCACGAACTGTCCCACTGGATCCTGCATAAGGGGCTGTATGTGGGTACCGGGGAGAGCGCGGCGCTGCAGCCTGCCGTCAAGGAAACCAGTATGGAGATCCAGGCGAATATGCTTGGGTCCGCCCTGCTCATGCCCATGCCAATGGTGAAACGGTGTTTTTATCAAATGCGGTCCGGCCGGGACAGTCAGGCCATTGTCCAAGCCATGTCGGAGGTGTTCCAGGTGTCCCGCCAGGCTATGCGGATCCGTCTCACCAACCACCACCTGCTGTAAAATTTTTTACCGTAGTGTTCTCAAAATAGAGAACACTTTGCAAGGAGGAACGCCATGCAACAGATAAAAAGGACCCGTGCGGTGCGCTGCCCTGTGTGCGGCCGCGGGCGTGTGATTGACGCCGCGGCCGACGTGGATCCGGGGCGCCTGCGCCTCTACGGCCCGGAGCATGCGGACAAGGCGGAGTTGTTCTCCAAATGCCCCAAGTGTGGGCTGCAGATCGGCATCTCCTTTGAAAAGACCGGATATTCCTAAAAGCAAATAAAATATAGAGTATCGACCTCGTCAAGCGCACCAACCGCCCGCATCAGCAGCGGGATCCACCGTGTTCGGAGCCTTACAGGCAGCAGTTCTGCTGTGCTGTAAGGCTCTTTTTTTGCGCTTTTCCGCGGCAGAACAGCGGAAAGGCACGATATGCGGAACGCCTGGCAGCCCTACATAGCGAAATACCCGTGATCGCCAACTCAGAAGTTTTTCCTAAAAAATCTGAGATTGGAGATCACAACCATGAAAAAATGGCAGGAAAACCGGAATTACAGGAAGATCCGTGACGACAGCGGCGAAGTCGTCGCCCATATCATCACCGTGGATGGTAGGGATGTGGCGGTCACAGAGGACGTATTCGCGGCGTATGCCCAGATGGACCGGCGGGAGCGGTATCTCAGCGAGGATCTGCCCACTGGCAAGGTCCTCTCCCTGGAACAGATGGCAGAGGACGGCGTTTTACCGGACTATGTGGGTGCGGAAACGGCGCCCAGCGCCGAGGACTGCGTCCTTGCACGGGAGTCGGAACGGGAGCGGGAAGAACTGACCAGCCTGCTGCTGGCGGCGCTTATCTCCTTGGAGGACCGGGACAGGCAGCTCATCACCGCGCTGTTCTACGACCACCTCTCCACCAGAGAATACGCCCGGCGAATCGGCGTGACCCAGCGGGCCGTCATCAAGCGCAGGGACCGGATCCTGAAGGACCTGAAAAAATATTTTGAAAAATCTGCGGCGTGAGGGTATTCACTCAGCCCCTTTTTGGGGAGGACAGCGGAAGGGGGAAATACCTCCCCCTTCGCTGCTCCTTGAAAAGTGCATACCAGCAATGCGGGTAACACGCAGCCGTACCCACCCCACAGCGCGCCAGGACCCGGCCCCAGCGGCCGGCGAGCGATTCCGCCTGCGGCCGGCCCTGGCAGGCCGGGCAAGAGATGGGACGGCTCATACAATGACACACCAAGCACGGCCTGCGCGTAAGACAGGCGGCGCTGCTCCGGGATTGAAAGCAGTAGAGATCCCGGAAATATGCCCGTGAGGCCCTGGCCAGGGGCCTGCCCGCATTGTTCCCGAAACCCATCGGGGGGGCGAGTGCGAATACGATGGGAACACGAAAAAAGATAAAAGGACGGAATGATCCATGAAAAAATACACCCATGAAAAGGCCCATGAAGAAGTTGACCGTATTTTCAAAGTCCTGCTGCCCCAAAGGAGTATGGCGGAACGGCCGGAACAGATCCGGCTGTGCCACAGCATCCTGGATGCCATGCTGGACGGCGGCATCGCCCTGTGCGACGCAGGAACCGGCATCGGCAAGACCTTCGCCTACCTGACCGCCGGCATCCTGCATGGCAAGTGCCGGGCGGCAGAGGGCAGGCCGCAGCGCCCTATCCTGATCTCCACCTCCAGCATCGCGCTGCAGAACGCCATCCAGAAGGAGTACCTGCCCCTGCTGTCCGGCGTGCTGCTGTCCGAGGGGCTGGTCTCCGCACCCATTGAGGCGGTCATCCGCAAGGGCAAGGCCCACTACGTCTGCGATGCCCGTCTGGAACGGCGGATCCGGCAGGTGGGGGGCAGCCATAAGAACCCCGCCGCCCGCCAAGCCCTGCACGCCGCCCGGCATGTGCTGGATCTGGACCAGCTGTCCGGGATGAGCAGTTACGACCGGGAGCGGATCTGCGTCCCCAAGCGGTGTAATTGCCGACGGAAGGACTGCCGGTACCGCTGTTTTCTGGACGCCTGCCAGAGCGGGCAGTACACGGTCCAGATCTGCAACCACAACCTCCTGCTGGCGGACCTCATCCACCGCGGCCAAAAGAAAAAGCCCATCCTGCCGGACAACGCGGCCATCATCATAGACGAGGCACACAAGCTGCCGGAAACCGCCCGGCAGATGTTCGGCGTGACGCTGAACGCCCAGGACTTTTCGGAGCTGATCCGCAGCCTGCATGTGGAACGGTATGTCCTCGCGGCGGAACTGCTCTCCGAGGCCGTGGCGCCGCTGACGGAAAGACTGTCGGTCCCGGTGGAGGAAGGAGCTGGATTTGAAACCTACCAGATGTTCCTGGAGCGGCCGCATCAGATCCTGACGGTAATCTGCCGTCAACTGGAGGGCCTGCTGACCAGGGAAACCTGGCGCCTGCTGTCCGCTGTCGCCTCTACTGTGTCCCTCTTTTATCTGGGGAATCCTGAGATGATCTTCTACGCGGCAGACGACGACCACGGCGGGGCCATGCTGTGCGGCACGGTGTCGGAATTGGCCGCGCAGCTCAAAGCCACGCTCTGGCGGCAGGACCAGCCCATCATCCTGACCTCCGGCACCCTTGCCGTTGGGAAGGACTTCAGCCGGTTCCGCACCGCCACCGGCCTGACAGGGGAGCGGCCCGTGACGGAAACTGTGTGTCCGTCCCCCTTTGACTATCAGCACAACTGCCTCCTCTATCTCCCCCCGGACCCGATCCCGCTGGACGCGGCGGACTACTATGACCGGCTGGCCGCGCAGATCCGGCAGCTGGCGGCGGCGTCCCACGGCCACGCCCTGGTGCTGTTCACTTCTTACCTCGCCATGTCGGCGGTCAAGGAACGGCTGCAGGCCGCGGCGCTGCCCTTTCCCGTATTTACGATGGGCCGACGCCCAGCCCGCACCCTGGCGGCGTTTCGGGCCGCCCCCGGCAGTATCCTGCTGGCCACCGGCGCGGCATGGGAGGGGCTGGACTTCGCCGGCGACGGCGTGTCCCTGCTCATCATCCCGCGCCTGCCCTTCGCCTACCCGGACGCTGTCAAAGAAAAAGAGCGGGAGGACTACCCGAACCTGCGGGAGTTCCTGCGCTCCGTTGTCATCCCGGAAATGCAGATCAAACTGCGGCAGGGCTTTGGCCGGGCCATCCGCACGGAAACAGACACCTGTGCCGTCGCCGTGCTGGATCCCCGCGCCGCCCGCGGCCGGAGATATTTCCAGAGCATGGCGGAGGCCCTGCCGGAGATGCCGGTGACGGGCAGCCTGCGGGCAGTGGAACAGTTCTACCGTGACCACAAGGACGCCGGTTATTTCCATCTCCCCAACGCAGGATGAAATTGTTGCATTTGCTGCGTCTGTTCGCCATTCCTTGGTGGTGTTGGTAATGGCTTTCGTGATGCTTTCCGGCTATACTTGCGTTGCAAATCAAGCAAAGGAGGCAATCAGACATGGAGCACACCAAGGGCCTCTCCTGCCAGATCCCGGAATCCCTGCATGCCAGGGTGACGGCGGAGCGCGTCGCGGCAAACCAGTCCCTCAGCGAGTACATCACGGAACTGCTCACCAACTACTATGAAAACAGAGGAAAAAACGACATGGCACAGACGAGAACAATGGCATTTCAAATCAGCGAGGACCTGTTCCAGCGGATCAAGGACTACCTGGCCCGCGAGAGTGAGCGCCAGGGACGGAAGGTGACCCAGCGGGAGTTCGTCCTGGGGCTGATCGAGGACGCCTTACGGCAGGCGGAGCAGGAGGCGGCGGAATCCGCCCCTGACGATATCCCCACCCCCGCTGAGAGCCAGGATGCAAATGCCGAAATGGAGTCTGAGGACGAGGGATCCGAGGAAGGAGGCGACGAGGATGTGGCAGAATGAGTTAGAGGCCATGATTGCCGCCGGCGGCGCACCCTGCAGGGCCTGCGGCCAGCGAATGCTGAAAGTAGACGGCTGCACCTGGACCCATGTGAAATGCGGCAGCCGTTACTACCGCCGCATCAAGTACGGTGAGGACGGCATGGCGTATGACGACGCCCGCTGCCACGACTGCGGCGCCAAGCCGGGCCATTACCACCATGTGGGATGTGATGCGGAGCGGTGCCCCGTATGCGGTGGGCAGCTCATCAGCTGCGACTGCGACGTTTCCGAGTATGTGGAGCGGCCGCCCAGAAAGAGAACAACCAAGTAAATCAGGATCCCAGAACCGCCCGGAGCGCCCGACAGGGACGCCCCGGGCGGTCTGTTTCACAAGAGGACTGGAGGTGAGAAAACGTCAGAACCGAGATCCAATCGTTTCACAGAACAGGAGATGGAGATCGCCCGCGGGACGGACCTGCCGGACCTGCTGACGTCTCTCGGCTACACCGTAACGCGGGTAGGCCACTACCACTCCACCAAGGAGATGGACAGCCTGCGGATCAAGAACCGCCGCACCTGGTACCGCTACTCTGAGCAGACGGGTGGGGATGCCATCACTTTCCTGCAGCATTTTTGCGGCAGGAGTTTCCCACAGGCGGTGGAGGATCTGCTGGCCTTCCACGGCCACGCCAGGGATGCCCCCGCGGAGCGGAGCAGGCAGACTGAGCAGGCGCCGGAACCGCCGAAACCGTTTGCATTGCCGCCGAGGCACACCGATGCCCGCCGGGTGTGCGCCTACCTGAAAAAACGCGGGATCGCACCTCGCGTCATCCGCAGCTTTCTCGACGCCGGACTGCTGTATGAGGACGCCGGGCACCACAACTGCGTGTTCGTCGGCTACGGTGGGGACGGCAAGGCTGCCTTCGCCAGCCTGCGGGGCACCTACGACCGGGACGGCAGCGGTTTCAAGGGCGACGCCGCCGGCAGCGACAAATCCGTTGGCTTCCGCCTGCCGTATGTCCCGGACAGCAGGACCGTGTATGTGTTCGAGGCTCCCATTGACCTTATGAGTTACTGCACCCTGCACCGGGGATTCCACAGCAATGCGCTGGCCCTGTGCTGCCTGGATGACCGTGCCCTGTCGGTGTTTCTCCGGGAGCACCCTGCGGTGCGGAAGGTCGTCCTGTGCCTGGATCACGACCGCCCCGGCCAGGAGGCCGCGGAGCGCATGGGCCGAAAATACGCGGCGGAGGGCTACGCCGTGCAGACACTGTCCCCTCCCTCCCGGAAGGACTGGAACGCCTATCTGACCTTTGTGCAGCAGTTCCGGGAAAGGGGGCGGTGACCAAGTAAACGCAAGTAAAGAGAGCTAAACCAGCAATTTCTACACAAAAAAGGAGGAAAAACCACTTGAAAAGCAAGACAACCAGGCATGGCCTGAAGCGCATGACGGCCCTGCTGCTGGCAGTCGTGCTCTGCGTCGGCATGGTGCCCAGCGCCTTTGCCGCCCAGGAGGACAACTATCACGACCCGGCGGAACACTGGATTGAGGCGCTCAACCGTACCAACGAATTGGATGCCAACTCCGTGGTGACCATCGAAACATTTACCTGCTGTGAGTGCGGGCAGGCCACCTCGTTCCAGGTATTCCGTGTGCCGGAGTACACCCGCAATGGAGAAACGGCCCTGACCCGCAACGTCAAGTATTCAGACGGCACCTGCCTGGACGGGGAGAGCAAGGGCGACCTGCTGGACGGCACCCCTGGTCAGGACGCCTACTACACTGGCTACCACTGGACGAAAGCGGTGTGCCAGACCTGTGGAACGTTCAATACCAACATGGGGGCCACCAGCTATGCCTGCGGCAAAAATGTGTATTGGCTCTATGACTGTGCGGCAGACTTCTTCGAGGAGCTGCCCGAGGAAGTCACCGTTGAGCAAGTAGACAGCGAGTATCACCGTGTCATCACCACCAGCGGGGAGTATTGCGCTTTCTGCTATGGCACCTTCAAGGAGGAAAACTCCACACTGGAGCGTCACGCAATGGAAAGCAGCATCCGCCCGGAGTTGGCTCACGATAGGTTCGTCGAGATGGACGCCTGCGCTGACTGCGGCTATGCCGAAACTGCCTACACCGTCGCCAAGGCCGTCATTGCGGATTACTTCGGCGTGGTGGACGGCCAGCCCCACACGGTCACGGTGTCGGACTTGTCCGAGGCTGGCGTGACCACCGCCATCCGCTACGGCCACAGCGCGGACGCCTGCACTCTGACTTCTGCCCCCAACTACACCGAGGCCGGGGACTATCCGGTTTACTATGAAATCACCTACACCTACCACGATACCGACATGGTGGAGGACGGTGTTGCCTTTGTCCACCTGCGGGACGAAACCACCGCCGAGGATGGTTCCTGCACCTGCGGCTGCGACAATCCCGACTGCGGCTGTCAAGACCCGGACTGTGACGGTTGCTGTTGTGACGACAAGGGCTGCGGTGAGAATCACAACTGGACGCTGCTGGATAGCACCCCGGCGACCTGCCTGACCCTCGGCTATGACCGCTACCTGTGCGTAGACTGCGGCATGATCGAAAAGCGGGACTATGAGGCCGCGCTGGGCCACGCCTACCAGAGTGTGGTGGTTCGGGACGCCACCTGTGAAGTCCCCGGCAAGACCATCGATATTTGTGAGCGGTGCGGCAATGTGAAAGAAACCAACCTGCCTCAGACCGAGCATGAGTTTTCCACCACCGTCATTCCCGCTACCTGCACCAGCCCCGGCTACACCCTGCGGGAGTGTACCGTCTGCGGGGAGCGCCACATCGAGGACATTACCTCTGCACTGCCCCACAACTACGTTTCCAAAGTGACCCCGGCCACCTGTGAGGGCGGCGGGCGTACCCTCCATATCTGCGAGGGCTGCGGCAGTTCGTTCATCACCGACTATACCGACCCGCTGGGCCACAGTTGGGACGAGGGCAAGGAGATCACCGACTCCACCTGCACCGGCGAGGGCATGACCGAGTACACCTGCATCCGCTGTGGAGCCACCCGTCTGGAGGGCGATGAGGCCGCAGGCCATATCCCCGGCGACCCGGCCACCTGCACCGATCCCCAGCTCTGCACCCGCTGTGGGGCCGTCATTGAGAACGCTTTGGGTCATGACTATGAAACCGTTGTGACCGAGCCGACCTGTACGGAGATGGGCTACACCACCTACACCTGCACCCGCTGCGGCGACGCCTACAAGGGCGACTACACCGAGGCGGCAGGCCACAAGCCCGGTGACTGGATCATCGACAAGGAGCCTACCACCGACAGCGAGGGCAGCAAGCACAAGGAGTGCGAGGTCTGCGGTGAAACGCTGGAAACCGAGGAAATCGAGAAAATCTACAATCAGGCCACCACGGACAGCAAGGGAGAGGCCGTTGTGGGCGGTTATCTGGTGATCGTCACGGATACCGACACCAAGGACCCCGTTGCCAATGCCACCGTGACCCTCCACGCGGACGATACCCTGTCCATCCGTCTGCCCAATTCCCGCCTGCTGGACTATGCCGACCAGACCACGATCACCGTCCAACTGGTGAAAGATAAGTCCCCCGTGGAAGATATGTTCATCGCCGTGACGGATAAGCACGACAACTACTGTGCCGGTAACACTGGCAGCAACGGGCAGCTCACTGTTCCCGGCACCACCGGCACGACCAATGAGGACGGCGACGCCACCGTAGGCTGGGAGGACGAGGACGGCGACCGCTGGACCCTGACTGTCACCGTGGAGGACTACGAAACCGGACGCCCCATCGAGGGCGCGGAGGTGTCCATCGGCAAGGGCGGCAACATCACCGTCACCCTGCCGGACGGGACCGATATGGACGAGGACAACCGCATCACCGTCACGGTCACAGACAATGAGCGCGACCCGCAGGAGGGCGTGACGGTGATTGTCAAGGGCGATCTGGGCCAGAGCGAGCGCGGCGAAACCGATGAGGGCGGCAAACTGACCGTTCCCGCTGTCACAGATACCGAGTACCACGGGGCCTATATTGTGGGCTACACAGACGGCACCTTCGGCCCGGAGCGCAGCATGAGCCGGAGCGAGGCGGCGGCCATCTTCGCCCGCCTGCTCTCTGACAAGCTGGACGAGCACATCCCCAGCGGGGCCAATGTGAAGTTTACAGACGTGGACCCGGAGGCGTGGTACGCCGGCTATGTGGAGTACCTGACCGGCTACGGCGTGGCCGTGGGCTACAATGACCGCACCTACCGTGGCGACCAGGCCATCACCCGCGCCGAGTTCACCGCTATGGCGGCGCGGTTCTTTGATGTGTACGGCGATGGCGACGAGGAAATCATGGAGCAGTACGAGGGCTTTGACGATGTGAGCGACGGCTATTGGGCTGCGGAGTATATCAAGGACGCCGCCATCCACGGCTGGGTGGAGGGCTACGGCGACGGCACCTTCCGGGCAGATGACCCCATCGACCGGGCGGAAGTCGTCACCATCGTCAACCGTCTGCTGGGCCGCGAGGCCGACGAGGACTACATCGCGGACAACCGCCGCCAGCTGGTGATGTTCCCCGACGTGTCCTCCCGTCACTGGGCCTACTACCAGGTGCTGGAGGCCGCCAACGCCCACACCGCCATCCTTACCGACCCCGAAACCTGGGACAAGTGATCCACCCGCTGTGCCGCGGCCCCGCTGTGGGCCGCGGCGCTTTTATCCCACAATTCACTCTACATTAAATAATAAAGAAGGAGAAATGCACCTATGCTGAAAATCGTAGCAATCGGAAACCTGACCAACGACGTGGAGCTGAAGATCCATGAGGCCACCGGAAAGCCCTATGCCATCCTGCGGATCGCCTCGGACCGCCGCTACCGGGACAAGGAGGGCAACCGCCTGACGGATTTCATCTCCATCAAGGTCCGCGGCCCGCTGGCGGAACGCTGCGCGGAGTTTGCCTGGAAGGGCTGCAAGCTGGCCGCCTCCGGCGACTTTGAAACCATCACTTTCGCGGACGAGCCGGAGCGTCAGCCCGGTTTCCTCATCAAAGCCACGGAGGTGGAGTTCCTGTCTCCCCGCCGGGTGGAGGAAAACGCCGCGTCCATGCCTGCGGACGGCATGGATGAGGCCGCAGCCTGAGCGCCATGCGGAATACAGGCATTGAATACACCAGTGCGGAACGCACCCCCACCATCCTGCCGGAACTGGCGGAGCTGCTCCCCCCTCTCAGCGGGGAGCAGCTTGCCGCGCTGGAGAAGGACATCCTGCAAAACGGCTGCTATGCGCCCATTATCGTCAATGAGGACCTGGTCATCGTAGACGGCCACAACCGCCAGCAGATCTGCACCCGGCACAGCCTGCCCTATAAGATGGCGGTGTTTGCCTTTGACGATCTGCTGGAGGCCAAGCAGTGGGCGCTGGACACCCAGAAGGGCCGCCGCAACCTGGACAAATGGGAGTTGGGCAAGATCGCCCTGAAACTGCGGCCGGAGATCGAGGCCAGGGCAAAGGCCAACCAGCAGGCGTACCACGGGAACCAGTATGAGAGTGGACCTTCGGCAACATTGCCGGAAGTCCACTCCGCCCCTGTGGACACCCGCAAAGAGTTGGCCGCCTCTGTCGGCCTTGGGGAGCGCACGATGGGCAAGGTGATGCAGATCGACGAACACGCCCCCGCCGCCGTGAAGGAAGCCCTGGACAAAAAAGAACTGTCCATCAACCAGGGGTATCAGATCACCCGGCAGATACAGGATCTGCCGGAGGACGAGCAGGGGCAGGCGGCATTGGAGCTGGTGGAGCTGGAAAAAGCGAAAAAGGAGATTCGGGAGAAGGACGCCGAAATCGACCGCCAGAGCAAGATCGCCGGCGTGTTCTGCAAGGCTTATGAAAAGGCCGTTCTGCTGACGCCCACAGAGGAAAATGTGCGGATCTGGGTCAAATGCACCCGCATGACCAGGGAGGAAATGGAGGACACCATCAGGGAGTCCCGTGAACTGGCCGGCGTGTTCACTGCCATTGCCGGCCTCGTGGAACGCCTCCTGCCGGAGAGGGGGACGCTATGAATGAGATGAGTGTGCGGGAGTGGCAGAAACGCTTCCGTGCAGGGGACTTCAGCAGCCGGGATCGTGCTGTGCAGTGCGAGGCCGGCTGGTATGACTGGTTTTGCCGGGACGACGCCCTGGCCGGACGCCTGAAAAAAATCTCCGGCGTTGTGCTGGGGATCACGGATCCCTTCATTCTGGACAACTACTATGTGTGGTTCAAGAACAACTGCCCGCTGGATGGGCCGCTCTATGACGACGTCCGGTTTGAGCCTCTCACCGGGGAGCGCGACGGGAAATACTTTGTCGTTTCTTTGGACAGCCCTCATGAGCGTATGAAGTGGGCGCTCGTTACAGAGCGGTATGGCTATGACGCGCCGGAATTTGAATGCGGCAATGTCCGTGACATGGTGAAATACATCAATGCCATCGCGCCGGAGCTGGCGCAGGGGATCCAGCCTCGCTTCGTGCTGGAGAAAGCGGCTGTGGGCGAATATGTCCGGCAGCACGAGGGGAAAAGCAGCTACAGCATCCGGCGGGCGGGGGAGCACCTGTTCGCCTACCAGTCCCCCCGTGACTGGAAGTACCGGACGGTTGCGGTTTCGGACTCTCCGGAGCATGTCCCCCAGGGCTTTCCTGCAGAACTTGCAGAACATCACTGCATGCTCTATGTTTTCCCAAGCGAGGCGCCCGCCCTGGACAGGGCCGACGTGGTGCAGCGCGCACAGCGCAGGAAGGAGCAGACGCGATGACCAGGAGATCCCACGGCCGCCCCGCGCTGCCACCCAAAGCCAAAACTGAGATCCTGGAGGTGCTGTTTGCCAACATGGAGATCAGCGGCGATGAGATCGCGGCCATTTTGAAAAAGCACCATGTCTCCTGCGACGCCGACGTCCTGCAGGACCGCTACCGCAGGCAGCTGGGCCAGCGCCTCATGGCCAGCCTCCGGGACGCCTCCGGTGAGCGCGAGGTCCTGTCCAACGGGCGGGGCCGGTATGTTGTGCTGGAGTGCTGCCGGGACCGCCAGCAGCTCGCGGCCATCCGTCGCCGCATCCAAAATCAGGCGCATGGCCTGAACGCCTCCGCCGGCAAGGTGAGATCCCGCATCGCCGTGCTGGACCGCCTGATCGCCCGGCTCAGAAAGGCGGCGTGACATGAAAGTCAGGGACCTGATCGCCGCGGTTCGGGACTACCCCGCTCTGCGGCAGGCGTTGGAGGAATCCAACGCCGAATTGGACCTCAGCCGAATGGAATGCGCGCAGCTCCAGAGCAAGATCAATGAACTGGAACCGCTCATTGATGAATACTACCAGGAGAGCTGCAGTAAGGAATATGCCGCTAATCAGGAGCGCCAGATAGTGGAAACGCTGAAGAAAGCCTTTGCGTCCTTTTATCCGGCCCTGGACAGTACGGAGCAGCTCCGGCGGTTCTACGACACCATTGCCCCGGATTTTGATGAGGGCGGTTTCCGCCTCTACGACGCCGCCCTGGCGATCTCCGGCTATCCCAACATTCCCGGCGAGTTCCCCTATGAGGACAACCGCGGTGTTTTTGACTATGCTGACGGACACCAGCTCCTGCAGTACTTGACCGCCCTGCGGTTCCACGCCGTCCGGTGGGAGGTCGTGCCCGGCACGACTTGTGAAAAGGCTGTCCTGCTGGATGTGGATACCGCTGCCCCGGAATACCGGGCCTTTGAAAAGCAGCTCTATACGCGGGTACTGCATGACCTGGGCTTTCAGGACCTTCTGCCCCAGAAGCAGGAGCGTCAGACGGGCAAACAAAAAGAAAAATGGAAGGAAGGTGCTGAGCGATAGAACAGAAACCTGACAATGGGATGAGCAAGGATACCTTCTGGGCGCTGATTCAGGAGGCGAAAACCGCCTGCGGTCAGGATATGGACGCCATAACGGAGCATCTGCGGGACGGCCTTTTGATAATGGGGACCGGGGCCGCGCGGCAATTTCACAATATATTTCAGGCTTACATGGACTTGGCAGAGCCGTTCGGCCTATGGGATGCGGCCAGTATCATCAAGGAAAACGGCTGCACGCTGGAGGGATTCATTGATTTCCGGGCTTGGCTGATCGCCCAGGGCAAAGCGGTATACCTGAACGCGCTGCGGGATCCGGACACGCTGGCGGATGTGGAACCATATGGAGATTGCAGCTTCGAGAGCATCGCCTATGTTGGCAACGACGTGTACCACAACTTGACCGGGCAAGATGCCTATGGCGATCTCGATACTGCCGGGTATCTGAAACTGCGAGATGAACTCCAAAGCGAGGTTGTATATCGGGACGGTATCCACGTCCCCAGCGGTCCGCGGGCCTTCCCCAAGATGATGCCAAGGCTTTGCGCCAAATACGGCGGCACAGAGCGATTCGATGTGGATCCCTGTGTCTGGAATTTTTCCCTGTACGGTTTCTGCCTTCCGCTGGAGTGGGCAAAGCATCAGCGGGAGAAACCGGAGAAAGGTGGTGACACCCGATAAAAGATTCCATCACCATCGGCGTGGACCACGGCTACGCGGCCATGAAAACTGTCCACGGTTCCTTCCCCTCGGGGCTGGTGGCCTATGAGCATGAGCCGTACACCCAGAAGAATGTGCTGGAATACGGCGGAACGTACTATGTGGTGGGCAGCGGCAGGCAGCCCCTGCAGAAAGACAAGACCCGGACGGAGGACTACTATCTGCTGACCCTGGCGGCCATCGCCAGGGAGATGGACTGCCGCAGCGCCGAGCGCACTTGCTCCGTTATTTTGGCCGCCGGCCTGCCCCTGACCAGTTTTGGCCGGGACAAGAAGAAGTTCCGCGCCTATCTGCTGCGGGACGGCAAGCCGGTGTCCTTTCGCTACGAGGGCCGGGACTATGCCGTCACCGTCCGGGATGTGAAACTGTTCCCCCAGGGCTATGCCGCCGTGCTGACACAGACGGAGCTGCTGGACGAGCCGTCCGTCATAGTGGCGGACATCGGCGGCTGGACGGTGGACCTGATGCGTCTGGACAACCGCCTCCCCAACGCCGCCACCTGCCGCAGCCTGGAATTAGGCATGATCCGCTGCATCGACGAGATCGGGGAACAGGTGCGGCGCGCCCTGGGCCTTTCCCTGACAGCGGCGCAGATCGAGTGTGTCCTGCGGGGCGACGTCAGCAGTCTCCCGGACGAGGCAAAAAGCATCATCCATGCCCAGGCGGACCTGTATGTGCAGAACCTGCTCTCCGCTATCACGGAGTGCGGCCTGGACACCCGCGCCATGCCCGCTATTTTTATGGGAGGCGGAGCGGCGCTCCTGAAACGCCGTGTTTCGGCCACAAACGGCCTGTGCCGGCCCGTGATCCTCGATGACGTATCCCTGAACGCCAAGGGCTATGAACGGCTTGTACGGCAGATGTCGGGGAGCGGCGCCCATGCCTGAGAAGCGACGGCTCAGCCTTTCCTTCTCCCTGGCCCAGCGGGAGCAGCGGGACGCATGGGAGCGCCTGTCCGCCGTTGCGCCTGGACAGCGTATGGAAGCCGTGTGCAGGATGATTAACGGCTACATGGAACAGCAGGAACTGCTGGAAGCCGTCCGCAGAACCATCCGGGAGGAACTGACAGGCGTTTCCTTTACAAAGACCACAACGCAGCCGGAGCAGGCTGGGGCCGTCGATGAGGACGTCCTCGGCTTTCTCCGTGCGCTGCAGGAGGGAGATGATACCATCTGATTCGATATTTTGATATGTTCGCCGGGATCGGCGGCTTTCGGGCGGGGCTGACCCGCGCCGGCGGCTTCCAGTGCGTTGGACACTGCGAGATAGACAAATATGCCGAGGCCAGTTACCGTGCGATCCACGACATCAGGAAGGAGGAACGATACTATCCAGACGCCCGGACCATTGACCCCAACGACCTGCCCGAATTTGACCTCTTATGCGGGGGATTCCCCTGCCAGGCATTTTCTCTCGCTGGCCGCAGAAAAGGATTTGACGATGCAAGAGGTACTCTCTTCTTTGAAATTGCCCGCCTGGCTGAAGCCAGACGGCCTTCGTATCTTCTGCTCGAAAATGTTCCAGGACTGCTTAACCATGACGGCGGCAGGACGTTTGCGGCCATCCTCTCCGCGCTTTCTGACCTGGGGTACCATGTCGAATGGTCTGTGCTTAACAGCAAACATTTTGGAGTCCCCCAGTCAAGGCGAAGGGTGTTCCTTATCTGCTATCTTGATCCCCGATTCGCCGGAAAAATATTACCTGTCTTCGGAAATGGTGCGAAGGCTCTTATACAACTCCTCGGCGGCGCCCAAGGGCACCGAGTCTATGACCCGGAAGGAGTAGCCTGCACCCAGACGGCGGGCGGTGGCGGCCTCGGTGTGAAAACCGGGCTGTACCTGCTTCCGCCGGATGCGCCCTTTGTAGATCTGTGCGCAGGGCATCCGAAACGGACACGGCAAGCCAGGTGCATCACCGCCCGCTATGGTCAGACAACTCTGTCCAACCACAAAGGGGAACGCTCTGGGGCGCTGCTGATCAAGGAAGCCACCCGAAAAGGTTATCAGGAAGCGGTGCCCGGCGACAGCGTGGACTTGGGCTATCCGGGCAGCTCCACACGTGCCGGACGGGTCGGGGCTGGAGTCGCCCATGATGCCGCCAGTGTACAGGGCATTGTAGAGCGCGGCGGACGCATCCGCCGCCTGATGCCCAGAGAGTGCCTGCGCCTGCAGGGCTTTGAAGATGAGCAGATCGACAAGATCCTCGCCATCAACTCAGATGCCCAAGCCTACAAGCAGGCAGGCAACAGCGTCACCGTCACAGTAATCGAGGCCATTGGCCGGCGCATCCGGGCCGTGGATGAAGAACTGCGGAAGGAGGCGGCAGCATGACTGGGATGAAGGACCAGTATTTCGGCGTCGAGGTAGAGATGACTGGCATCACCCGCGAGCAGGCCGCGCAGGCGCTGGCGGACTATTTTGGAACAGTGCCCCGGTATAAAGGTGGCGCCTATGATACATGGGTCGTTAAAGACACAGAAAACAAAGAATGGAAACTGATGAGCGATGGCAGTATCTACGGTGAGTGTAAGACGTTGGATGGCTATAAACATACAAACGACAGACGGTATAAAGTTGAAATGGTGTCGCCAAAGCTCACCTATGCAGAACTGCCCAAGTTTCAGGAGTGTGTGCGGCAGGTCCGGCATGCGGGGGCAAAGGTCAACAGCTCCTGCGGCCTCCATGTCCATGTGGACGCTGCCAACCACAACCGCCAGAGCCTGAAAAACCTCCTGAGCATCATGTACTCCAAAGAAGATATTCTATTTAAGGCATTGCAGGTGAACCCAAACAGGGTGCGGGAATATTGTCAAAAAGTGCGGGAACCCATGCTGCGGCAGGCCCGCACCCTCTCTGCCGAAGAAACCAAGGATCTGACGCAGTTGGAACGCATTTGGTATGAAGGGGATATCAGTTCCGGAGAGCATTACAACTGGACACGCTATTATGCCTTAAACCTGCACTCGGTGTTCTATCGCGGCACGGTGGAGTGGCGCTGTTTCAACTCCACCCTCCATGCAGGCCGGGCCGCGGCGTACATCAACCTGTGCCTCGCCATGTCCGCCCAGGCCATCGCCCAGCGCAGCACCGTCATGCGGAAAACCCACAGCGACAATGAGCTGTTCACCTTCCGTGTCTGGCTGGTGCGCCTGGGCCTCAATGGGCCGGAGTTTAAGAATACCCGCGACCATCTGCTGGCCAACCTGGACGGTGACCGCGCCTGGCGCTACGACAAGGACAGTTACGAAGTCAATAAAAAGAAGAAAAAGAACCGAGAGATGGAGAGGTGACGAGATGAAGATCCGCATGGAAGAAGATATCCTGTCCGGTACCGGGGCGGAGATCATGGACCAGCTGCGCGCCCGTGTGTTTGACCCCACGGAGTTTCCTGACACGGAGAGCTACATCTGGTTTCTGCGGAACAATGTGATGCGAACTACCGGCCTGGACTTCCCGCTGCCGGATGGGGATGTGGAGCAGCAGGCCCGCATGATGTTTGCCCAGTTGGCGAAAGTGGGCGCTCTCACGATTTTGGAGAACTGATATGACGGAACGGCTGTATTTTGCCTATGGCAGCAATATCAATTTGGAGCAGATGGCGATCCGCTGTCCTGCCGCTCAAGTGGTTGGACCTGCGGTGCTGGACGGCTATGAACTGCTGTTCCGCGGCAACCGGCGCGGGACCGGCGTCGCCACCATCGAGCCTCTGCCCGGCAGCCAGGTCCACGGCCTGCTGTGGAAACTGACGACGGAGTGTGAGCAATCCTTGGACGTCTATGAGGGATACCCGCGCCTGTACGAAAAAGAGGATATCACGGTCCGCACCGGTGACGGAAAAGACGTGACCGTCATGGCCTACATCATGACCGGGGAACTGTGGCGGGATCCCGCCATCCCTTCTCCCGCCTACTATGGCGGCATTCTGGAGGGATACCGCCAGAACGGCCTGCCGGTGCCGGAACTGGAGGCTGCGCTGAAAAATGTGCACGACGAGGTGCGGCAAGCCCGGCACTTCGAGCGCATGCAGGAAATGGATCTGTTTTCCGGCGAAAAGCCAGGCAGGAAGAAGGGCCACCATGAGCGATAAGAGAAAGAGAGGCGCGGTATGGCAAGAAAAACCATCTCTCTGACGGGAGAACTGCACATGAATTCCACAGGATTTTCCGTAACCGTAGATGCACTGGAAACATTGAAAATCGTTGGTATCGCGTATGGTGTTTATGACCATGCGGAAGATCTGCGGGATTGCCGTGTCACAATGGAGAATGGCGAGCGGCCGGCGCTGGTTGTACAGGAAGATGTCAGCTTACATGGGAGTCCCTTTTGGGAAACTGTGCGTACAATTACAGATGACCCGAAACGGATCCAGCAGTATATGGCATTTCGGGAAACGCTGAAAATGTTTCAACAAATAGAACGGGAGCGCGAAGTTGTGCAACGGGATACAGGCCGCAGCAGTCAACAGGGCGCTCCCGCCAAGAGGAAGGATTGCCATGAGCGATAACCATCTGACAATCCTCGTTGTAGAGCCGGGGAAACCGCCATATCCCCGGCAGATCCCAGACACCCTGCAGGCCATGCAGGAGATTGTCGGCGGGGACATCGACGCCACATACCCCTATGAGGATCCCGTGGCGCTTATATTTAACAGCAGCGGCAAGTTTGCCGGCCTGCAGCCAAACCGCCTCCTCCGGCTGGAAAACGGGGATCCGTATGATGTCGTGTGCGGCACCTTTTTCCTCGCCGGCCTCGGCGGGGAAACCTTTGTGTCTTTGACGCCGGAACAGCTTCGAAAATATGAATCCCTGTACAGCCGAGAGATGCTGTTCCCGCTCCCCAAAAAGAAAGAGAGAAGGAATGAGCATGAAAGATAAGACCATTCTGACAGCGGAGTCCGTCACGGCAGGCCACCCGGACAAACTGTGCGACACCATAGCGGACACGGTGCTGGACTGCTGCCTGGAACACGACCCCGACGCCCGCGTCGCCTGTGAAGTTCTGGCGACGGCGGGCAAATTCGTGGTGGCCGGCGAGATCACCGCGCTGACGATCCCGGATATCCCTTCCATCGTGCGCGACACGGTGCGACGGGCCGGCTACAACTGCAGGAACTTTGACGTGGAGGTCCTCATCCAGCCTCAAAGCCCAGACATCGCAGAGGCAGTACAACACGGGGAACAGACCGCAGCCGGTGATCAGGGGATCGTGTATGGCTACGCCTGCAGCGAAACGGAAAACCTCCTGCCCCTGCCAGTGGTGTTGGCCCACCGCCTGACCGCCCTGCTCGCCTGTGCGCGGACGATGGGCAGGATCAGCGGCCTGCGGCCGGACGGAAAGGCGCAGGTGTCCGTAGAGTACGCCTTCGGCGTTCCCCGGCGGATCTCCGCCATCGTCCTCTCCTGTCAGCATGCGGAGGATAAGGACCTGTCCCGGCTGCGGGAGGAACTGCTGGAGTTTGTCATTCAGCCCGCCCTCCGCATCTTCCCCGCGGATGAGGATACGGAGATCCTCATCAACCCCTCTGGCCGCTTTGTGCTGGGCGGGATCGAGGCAGACACCGGGCTGACCGGCCGCAAGCTGATGGTGGACACCTATGGAGGGCTGGCGCCCCACGGCGGTGGCGCGCTGTCCGGCAAGGACGGGACCAAAGTGGACCGCAGCGGCGCCTACATGGCCCGCTGCATCGCAAAGAACATTGTGGCCGCCGGCCTCGCGGAGAAATGCACGGTCGCCCTGGCCTATGCCATCGGACGGGCTGAGCCGGTGGCTGTGGATGTAGATACCCACCTCACCGGCACATACCCGGACGAACTGCTGGAACAGGCGGTCCGCTGTTTCTTTGACCTCACGCCCGCGGGTATGATCCGCGCCCTACAACTGGACCGGCCCATCTTCGCGGACGCCTGCAACTATGGCCACTTCACCAGGGCAAGCCTGCCGTGGGAGCTGACCGGGCAGGCTGGAAAGTTTGCGGAGTTGTGTGCAGAGCTGGAGTGCGGAGATGATGGCGGCTGAAACATATAGCATCCTGTTCCTTTGGAAAGGACAGCATCGCCACCATCCTGCTGGCGCTCCGTTACGGGGAACCGTTGGATGAGGCGGTGTACTGCGAAGTGATGTTTGACAGCCATATCTCCGGCGAGGTGCCGGAGCACCGGGACTTCATCTATGGCACGGCCATCCCCGCACTGGAGCGCATGGGCGTAAAGATCCGCGTCCTCCGTGGACCGCAGACCTATGTGGGGCTGTTCACCGGGCGGATCACCCGTGGGCCGAAAAAGGGCCTGCTCCGCTCTTTTCCCATCTGTGGGCGATGCGCCGTCCAGCGGGACTGCAAACTGAAACCGATTTTGCGGTACCAGAAAAGCCTCCCGCCGGACACGGTACAGTACATCGGCATCGCCAGGGATGAGCAGGAGCGGCTGCTCCGGCTGGGTGGGCGCCGTGTCTCCCTGCTGGACAAATACGGCTATACGGAACAGGACGCAAAGCAGCTCTGCCGGGAGGCGGGGCTGCTTTCGCCTGTCTATGACTTCACCGACAGGGGCGGCTGCTGGTTCTGCCCCAACGCCAGACAGCGGGAACTCCGCCATCTCTATGACCACCACCCGGATCTGTGGGCCAGGATGCTGGAACTGCAGGCCCTGCCGGGGAAGGTCAGCGAGAAGTTCAATCGGACTATGACATTTTCGGAAATTGACGCAGGTTTTCGGTGAGAGGATGAACAACTCAGCCTATGGAAAAACGCCGCATAGCGGCGAAAGGAGGTCATATGCCAAACCATATCGACAATACGCACCATGAGATCCACTGGAAAAGTGCTCCTGCGCAAAAGGATGGGCCGGAGCGATGACATTTTACGAACAGGAACTTCGGAAACTGTTTGCGGACGGCATGGTGATCGGCAGCCCCAAGTTTACAGGCCGGGCCTGTTTGGGAACGCTGGGAAAGGATCTCCGTGTCCGTGTGCAGTTTGTGACATCCGGCTATGCGGACCACTATGACGCCATCAGCGTTACGGTGCTGAACCGCACAGACGGCGTGGTAGATAAGCTCCGCCTCCGGCTGAAGGATATCCTCGGCATCAAGCAGGTGCCGGGCAACCCCAACTTCCGTAATGGCGTATCACCGCATATCTGGGAAGATGGCGGAAAGGCGGAGTGGTATGCCTTCCGCCCAACCGCGGCGGACTATTCCGCCATGCGGCAGGCTGTGAGCGAGTACCTGGACGTGTTTCGGGATCGTGTGACGGAGCGCCGGCAGGACGGCCCGAAACTCGTTTACATCTGCGCCCCGCTGCGTGGCGAGGTAGAGAAAAATATCGCCTTCGCCAGAGAAAAAGCGCGGGAGGTGTTCGCGGAGGGCAACGTGCCCGTCTGCCCGCACCTCTTATTTCCGCCTATTGCCGACACTGGTAATCCGGCACAGGATCAGGCGGCACGGGAGATGGGCCTGCGGCTGGTAGAGTTCTGCCAGCAGGTCAATGTCTACGGCCCCGTCTGGACGGAGGGCATGTGGGCGGAGATCAACCACGCCGAGAGGCTGGGGATCCCTGTCCTGACAGACCAGAAGGAGCTGGGAAAGCCCCCGCACCGGCGAACCAAGCAAGGGAAGGAGCGATGATGTGATGGTGGACAACATTCCGCCAGAAGAACCGGAGATCGAATTATCAGGCAGGCAGATCGAGCAGTTGGATGCCATCGACAATGCCGTTTACCAAACGATCCTCACCTTCCTCAACAAGACGGAAGATGAATTTCCCTGGGATATGCATTATATAGGCGAAGTAGCGGATGCCATCGAAGGAACACTGCTGGATCTCGGCCAGCGGGTCCACCGGCCTGCAATCATAACGGAAAAAGGCGGAACAGTGCATTTGGAAGAATATCAGGAACCTGTACTGCAAACACCCCAAAAGAATAAGAAGAAGGAGAAACCTGCCTATGAGCGATAACCCCCAGTGGGAAATCATCCAAGGCGACGCGCTGAAGGTGCTGTCCGGCTTTGCGCTTGGGACCTTCGACGCGGTGATCACAGACCCGCCCTACGCATCCGGCGGGCGCACCCAGGCGGAAAAGAACAAGTCCACGGCCAAGAAATACTCCAACATGGGCGACCATGCCCCGCCGCCCTTTGACGGCGACGCCAAGGATCAGCGGTCCTGGACGCGCTGGGCGGCGGAGTGGCTGTACGACGCCAGAAAAATCTGTAAGCCCGGCGCCCCGGTGTGTATGTTCATCGACTGGCGGCAGCTCCCCGCAGCTACGGACGCCCTCCAGTGGGCTGGTTGGATCTGGCGTGGCACCGCCGTCTGGGACAAGGGCAACAGCCGGCCCCAGAAAGGACGCTTCCGCCAGCAGGCGGAGTACATCGTCTGGGGATCCAACGGGGACATGCCCATTAGCCGTCCCGTGCCCTGCCTGCCCGGTGTATTCAAATACGGGAACCCGCAGGATCGCATCCACCTGACAGAAAAGCCCCTGCAGCTTATGCGGGACATCGTGAAGATCACCGAGCCGGGCGGACGGATCCTGGACCCCTTTGCCGGCAGCGGCACCACGGTGCTGGCCGCTGTGCTGGAGGGCTACTCCGCCACCGGCATCGAGGTGACAGACGCCTATGCCGCACTGGCCAGAGGCCGGATCCGTCAGGCGCTGGAACAGGGGCTGGAGGACGTCCAATGACACGCCCTTGCTTTCCCGTTTCAGATGATAAGGGCGTCCAATGATACACCCTTTTTTGAAGGGAGGTCTGCACCATAGCAAAAGAACAGTATGCACGATTTTTCAGAAAGCCGGTTTCTGTGTCTGCTCTGCAAGATACCACCCCAATCATCAAGGCCGCCCCCTTTACAGTGGTGCGGGAGATCATCCTGTCGGAATCCAAATACCGCCGCTTTCAAGCGGATCTGCTGGCCGAGACCCCTTTCATCGCCGCCAGGACCCACCTTACCGGGTACAGTGAGAAGTCCGGCCGCTTCCGCTGCCTGCTGGTCTCTACCCGCAAGCGGCAGGACGGCATCCTCGTTGACAGCGAAGGTTACGCCTACGCCCGCTATGCGGCGTATGTGCGGGACAAGCGCGAACTGGATCTGGCCGGCGTCCCGCGGGATAACCTGAACCTCAAGGCCCGTGAGCGGTGAGCATTTTTCTTTTCCGCAGGAGAGGGAATTGAAATCCACCTACCGCTTGAAAATGGCCGCGCCCTGCGCGGCGATGGCGCAAGCATAGCATTTGTATGACAAATGCGCTTGCAGGGGGAATCCCCCTGGCCCCAATGCCGCCTGCAGGCAGAAAAAGGAGGTGACGTGTGCAGGAAAAAAGCAAATTTCTCTCTGTGCGGCTGACCGCAGAGGAACGGGAACACCTGGACCGACTGGCCAGAGAGTCTGGCCTGTCTCTAAGTAACGTCATCCGCTCCTGCATCAACCGCACGGAGATCCGCCAGCGCCAGCCGGCGGAGATCAACGACTTATATCGGGAGATCAACCGAATCGGCGTAAATATCAATCAAATCGCCCGGAGCGTCAACGCCGGCATCGCCACCCGACAAGACGCAAAAGAGGCGCTGTTCCTGCTGCGGCAGGTGTACCTGCTCATGGAAAAGGTCGCGGATCTGTAATGGCGGTTACGAAGATCCTCGCCCGCAAGGGACGGCTGGACGTGGGGGTCCGGTATGTCCTCAATGGGGATAAAACAGAGGAACAGATCCTGACCGCCAGCCAGGGCTGCTCCACGGAGCACGCCGTCAGCCGTATGATGAAAACCAAGCGGCACTATCGTCAGACGGACGGCGTCCAGTATTATCACATCATCCAATCCTTCAAGCCCGGCGAGGCCACCCCAGAACTGGCGCTGGAGATCGCAAAGGAGTTCGCCGCAGAGCATCTGTCCGGCTACCAGGCGGTCATCGGCGTTCATGTGGACAAGGAGCATATCCACGCGCACACCATTTTCAACTCCGTAAATGCGGATACCGGCGAGAAATACCACAGCAATGCCCGCAGTTACTACAGCCAGATCCGTGCCATCTCAGACCGGCTGTGCCGGGAGCACGGCTTGTCCATCATCATGGAGGGCAAGGGAGAAAAGGCGGTCAGTTACATCGAGTGGCTGCGGCAAAGCAAGGGCCAGCCCACCTTCCGCGCCATGCTGGAGGCGGATCTCCGGGAGGCCATAGAGGACGCCAACGATATCGGCCACTTCTTCCTCATTATGGAGCATAAGGGATATGAGATCAAGCATGGGAATCGCCTCAGCTTCCGCCTCAAAGGACAGGAGCGGCTCATGATACCAGGCCGGAAGAATCCGCTTTTCACCGAGGATGGGATCCGCGCCGCCATCGAGGGGAACCTGGATGAGATCGCCGCCGGTGCTCGCCCATCCATCGTCTATCGGCCCCGGTATGAGCCGTACCGCAGGCGCCACCCGCAGAAGTACACCGGATTCATGGCCCTGTATGTCCACTACCTCTATCTGCTGGGCAAGGCCGGGCAGCGGCAGTACCCGCCGAAGATGACGCCCCATCTCAGGAGGGAGATCATGAAGTTTGAGAGCTACAAGGAGCAGTTCGCCTTCCTGCGGGCGCATGGCGTCTCCACGGCAGAGGGCCTGCAGGCCGTCCATACCCGCACAGAGGAAACGCTGGCCAGCCTGATGAAACAGCGCACCATCCTCAATGTGCGGAAGAAGAAACGGCGGGCGCTCTACGACGCCCTCTCCGACGCAGAGGCCCTCGCCCCGGCGAAGGACTGCTATGAGTCCGGCATGCCCGGCATGGAGGAACCCTTTACCCGCTACATGGACGCCGTCTCCACGCTGGAGCGGTGCGGGATCCCCAGGGAGCAGTTGCTGGCGGAAAAGGCTGAACTATACCGACAGTTGGCGGACGTCAACCGGGAGATCCGGCAGGCACGGAAAGAAATTTCCATGTGTGACACTATTGAACGAAACCGGCCCCAGATGGAACATGATATTCAGGTGGCCGAGGCCACGGCAAAGGAGGTGGAACGAGATGAATATCGGAGGCGGTGAGGCCGCGGACCAACTGGTCCGCATGCTGCTCTCCGGCGGAGAGGTGGCCGTCCGGCTGGGCGGTTCAGCAGCCAAGAACCTGCTGGCCATGTCGCTGGCGCTGGCGAAAAACCACAAGAAGATCAGCGGCAAGGTCCGCATGGGCAAAATGCTGCAGCAGACGCGGGATCTGCGGGTGTTTCCCATGACGCAGGAGGAATACCGGGAGTTCAGGCTCAAGGCGCGGGAACCGAAATTGCTCTATGCGGCCATCCAAAACTCCCGGGACTCCAATGGCCCGAACAGCATGGTAGATGTTGTCATGCCGGCCACAGAGGTGGAACGGGCCAATTTGGTGTTCCAGAAGATGATGTACCAGCAACCGGAGTTCCCCCGAAAGGAGCAGCCGGATCGGGAGCGGCAGCCGGAGATGGAACCAGGAACGCCAAAAAAAGATTCCCGGTCGGGACGCGCCTCACGCGATACCGGCACCAGCTCTCCTACGCGCGCCGGGAGCGCGGCGAGGACGACGAGTGAGGAGCGGCCCTCTGTTGAGGGCCGCCTGCAGGGCTATCGCGCTCGGTTGGAGGAACAGCGTCAGCGTGCCCCGGCCAGGCAGAAAACCAAGACGCGGACCAAGGCCAGATGATCGGGTGCTGTTCGGGGAAAGTGCTGGATATTCCGGGCCGGTTCGGGTATGGTTGAGTTGCAAAAAAGTGGAAGGAGGCCAAATCACATGAAAGCCGTTTACTACTACAGAGGACACACCGGCAGCGCAGGATTCCTGCTCCTGGAGGATATGGCACTGCTGAAAAGGCTGTTCGCGCACGGGAGCCTGCCGCCCAAGGCACAGTTGCGGGGAAAACGCTGCTGGCTGTATCTTCGGGTGGATACCGGCAACCCGATGGCAGACGAGATCGGCATCAGTGGGCAGGACACTTACCTGCGCCAATTCGCGGAAGAAAACGGCATGCAGATCGCCGGCGTATACAAGGATTATATGAGCGGGCGGGATCTCCGGAGGCCCGGCCTTCAGTTCCTGGAGCAGCAGGCTGCGGAAAAGAAAATGGATTATATCCTTTCCTGTAAACGGGATCGGATCTACCGGGGCCATGACCTGCGGGGCCTCCTGCGGTATGAGGACCGAATGCATACCCTCGGCGTGGACATCCTGTATCCCTTCGAACAGGACTGATCAAACGGGCATACATCCCATCAGCCTACGGGGCGCACTACTGCGGTGCGCCCCCTGTTTTTACATTTGGAGGTGAATGCCGCTGAATCAACCGGGCAGATCGGGAGGGCTTCTCCCGTATCTGTTTCTCTACATCCCCGTGGTCTGGGCCGCGCTCCTGATCGCCCAGTCCCTCGGGGACGGCCTGCCGGAACTGCTGACGAACCTGACCGCAGCCCTGCAGACCCCTTTGAAGATCCGCTGGACGGAACACAGCCTGATGAGCATTCTCGCCTGCACCGGCCTCTATGTCATGGGGATCTGCCTCTACCGCACCACCCAGGGCCGTACCCGCGACGGCGAGGAACACGGCTCCGCCCAGTGGGCGTCCCCCAAACAGGTCAACGCCATGTTCTGTCAAAAGCAGAATAAGCCCCTGACAAAGCATGTCCGCCTGGGGCTGGATACCCACAAGCACCGCCGGTCCCTCAACGTACTGGTCATCGGCGGCAGCGGCGCGGCCAAGACCCGCAGCTATGTGCTGCCCAACATTCTGGAGGCCAATACAAACTATGTAATCACCGACCCCAAAATGGAGGTGCTCACCGCCACCGGCGGCTACCTTAAAAGCCAGGGCTATGATGTGCGGGTGCTGAACCTCGTTAACCTGGAGCAGTCGGACGGATACAACCCCTTCCGCTATATCCGGGATGAGAAGGACGCCCTGCGGCTGGTCAACAACCTCATCCAGGCCACCACGCCCAAGAACAGCCATGAGTCGGACCCGTTCTGGACCAAGGCCGAAACGGCGCTGCTGCAGGCCATCATCCTCATGCTGTTTCAGGAGGCGCCGGAGTCCGAGCAGAACTTTTCCATGGTCATGCGGGTGCTGGAGTATGCGGAGGTAAAGGAGGACGACGAGGACCACGTCTCACCGCTGGATCTGCTGTTCAGCGCCATTGAACGGGAGAAGCCGGACAGCGTCGCCGTCCGGCAATATAAGGTCTTTAAGATGGCGGCGGGCAAGACTTCCAAGAGTATCCTTGTGTCCACCGCTGTGCGCTTGGCGCCCTTCAACCTGCCCCAGATCCGGGCCATCACGGACCACGACGATATGGATCTCTACACCCTGGGGGAGAAGAAGTGCGCCCTGTATGCCGTCATCCCGGACAATGACACCACCTACAACTTTTTGGTGAGTCTGCTCTACTCCCAGGTGTTCCAGACCCTCTACTACTGCGCCGATCAGATCCACCACGGCCCGCTGCCCCGGCACGTCCACTTCATATTGGACGAGGCACCCTCGGTCAATCTGCCGGGGCTGCCCCGTGAACTGGCAACCATGAGGTCGAGAAACATCTCCTGCAGCACCATCATCCAGAACATGGCGCAGATCAAGGAGCAGTTCAAGGACTCCTGGGAAACCATCCCCGGCAACTCGGACACCTTGCTGTACCTCGGCGGCAACGAGTCCAGCACCCACAAGTACATCTCCGAGGCCCTCGGCAAATCCACCATCGACACCAAGACCCACGGGGAAACCAAGGGCAAGTCCGGCTCCTGGTCCACCAACATGCAGATCAACGGGCGGGAGCTGCTGACGCCGGACGAGGTACGCCGGCTGGACAACCGGTACGCCGTCCTGCTCATCCGCGGCGCGGGGCCGGTGATGGACCTGAAATACGATTTGATGAAACACCCCGCGGTCCGTCAGACTTCGCTGGCCGGCGGGCCACCCTATATCCACCACGGGCAAAACCAAGCATCGGTGATCTCTGGACATGAATTGTTTGCGGCATTTTCCACCGATGACGCCAATGAAGAAAAGGAGAATGCAGCATGAACCATCTATTTGAAAAGCGGGTCAAGCGCATTTACACAATGCTTTCCTGCTTTGTGCTGGTCGCCGTCATGACCGTCTGCCCCGCCTTCGCGGCGGACGACCCACTGGCGGTTGTGACGAATCTGAGCGACTTCATCTTTTCCCTCATCCGGGCCATCGGCCTCATCCTGCTGGGTTTCGGCGTCCTCCAGCTGGGCCTGTCCCTCAAGAGCCACGACCCCTCCCAGCGCGCCAACGGCATGCTCACCATCGCTGGCGGCATTGTGATCACATTTACCAAGGAGATCCTCACCCTCATCACCGGCTGAGTGGGCAAAGCGGGAGGGCGCACGTGGCGTCCTCCCGCACCCTTCCCACACGGAGGTGATGCACAATGGGAAGTGGAAACTGGATCGTTGACAATCTAAACTCAGCCCTTGCTACCTGGAACGACAAGCTCACCGAGATCTGGACGCTCATCTCCACGTCGCCGGAAGAATTCAAAGGCGGCGGGATCTGGGACGTCATTCTCAATATCCATGACGCGCTGAGAGCCATCGGCTACGCCCTGCTGGTGCTGTTTTTCGTGGCCGGCGTGGTCAAGACCTGCGGCAGCTTTACGGAACTCAAGCGCCCGGAGGTGGCGGTCAAGACCTTTGTGCGGTTCGCGCTGGCGCAGGGGGCCGTCACCTACGGTCTGGAACTGATGATGGCCCTGTTCAGCATCGCTCAGGGGGCGGTGTCCACCATCATGGATGCCTCCGGCCTCACGGCCATGTCCGACACGGCACTGCCGGATGAGATGGTGGCCATCATCGAGGACGTGGGCTTTCTGGAGAGTATCCCGCTGTGGGCGGTGACGCTCCTGGGATCCCTGTTTATCTGGGTCCTCTCGCTGGTGATGATCCTCACCGTGTATTCCCGCTTTTTCAAACTCTACATGGCGTCGGCCATCGCACCCATCCCGCTGGCCAGTTTCGCGGGACAGCCCTCCAGCAGCATCGGCGTGGCTTTTATCAAGAGCTACGCCGCCATCTGCCTGGAGGGCTGTATGATCGTTTTGGCCTGTATTATCTTTTCCCAGTTTGCCGCGGCGCCGCCAGCCATCGCGGATGACACAATGGCTGCCGCTACTATCGTTTGGAACTATATCGGGGAGTTGATTTTCAACATGCTGGTCCTGGTGGGCGCTATCAAGATGAGCGACCGTCTGGTGCGGGAGCTGATGGGCCTTGGTTAATCCTGCAGGTCATCGATATGGACGATACCGCCGCCGTTGCGGCCGGCCTCGCGCACCCGCTGGATCAAAATTTCCTCTTTTTCTTTCTCGCGCCGGCGCCGCTCCATGATGGCGGAGATTTTCCGCACCAGGGAGTACACCCAGGACAGAACCGTCACTGCCAGCAGGACGTACCATATTACATTGGCCAGCGTGTAGTGGGCGTAGTACCAGTCGCTCAGCAGCGTCGGTACCACCAGCGCGTACAGCAGCGGGATGGTCAGACGGAACACCGCGGCCAGGCGGAACAGGATGGACAGGATCAGGATCCCGGCTCCCAGGAAAATATATGCATATAACATGGGTACACCCCTCTCGCTATTTTTTCACTTTGATGTTAGCATACCCCGGCGGACATGGCAACTCCTGTCTGCCAAAAGTCCAGGAACGGAAACGGAGGTGAAATCCAATCGAGGTACGCATCAACAAAGAGGTCCGAAACTATCAGGAGAGCCTGTTTTTCGGGCTGTCGCTCCGCCAGCTCATCTTCGCGCTGCTGGCCGTCGCCGTTGCCGTAGGCGTGTATTTTGGCCTGCGCTCCGTGCTGGCGACCGCCGAGATCGGATGGGTCTGCGTCCTGTGCGCTTTCCCGTTCGCTCTCGGCGGTTTTTTCCAGTACAATGGCATGACGCTGGAGCGGTTTCTACTTGCTTATATCCGCACGGAATTTATATATCCTCACCGGCTCGTCTTCAAATCGGACAATCTGTACGCGAAACTCATGGAGCGTTCGAGTATGAAGGAGGCCCTGAAGATTGATTAAAACCCTGCAAAATACATTGAGGCAGGACAAGGAACAATTTACCGTACCAAGATCTGTACAGGACACCATCCCCATCCGCCGCATCTGGCCGGATGGGATTTTTCAGTTTGGGAGTAAGTTCTCCAAGTGCATCCGCTTTTCGGATATCAACTACGCCATCGCCTCCAAAGAGGACAAGACGGCCATGTTCCTGAATTATTCCGAATTGCTCAATGCGCTGGACACTGGCTCCACCACCAAGATCACCATCAACAACAAGCGGCTCAACCGCCAGAACTTTGAGGAAACCATCCTACTTCCGCCCCGTGGGGATTTTCTGGACGGATACCGGGCCGAATACAACACCATGCTCACGGACAAGGTCACCGACGCATCCAACAGCGTGGTGCAGGAGCGGTACATTACCGTCTCCACCCACAAGAAAAATGTGGATGAGGCCAAGACCTTCTTTGACCGTGTTACCAATGACATTACCAGCCGGCTCAACAAATTGGACTCCCGCAGCGAGGAACTGGACGCCATCGAACGTCTGCGGATCCTCCATGACTTCTACCGGGTAGGTGAGGAAACCGAATTTCACTTTGACCTCAAGGACGGCATGCGGAAGGGGGCCTCCTATAAGGACGCCATCTGCCCGGACAGCATGGAGTTCAAGAAGGACCACTTTGTCATGGGTGATAAGTTCGGACGGGTCCTGTTCCTCAAGGAGTACGCCTCCTACATCAAGGACTCCATGATCAATGAGTTGACGGAGCTGAACCGGACGCTCATGCTGTCCATCGACGTGATCCCCGTCCCCACGGACGAGGCGGTGCGGGAGATGCAGAACCGGCTGCTGGGCGTGGAAACCAATGTGACCAACTGGCAGCGCCGGCAGAACAGCAACAACAACTTCTCCGCCATTGTCCCCTATGACCTGGAGCAGCAGCGGAAGGAGACCCGCGAGATGCTGGACGACCTGACCACCCGCGACCAGCGCATGATGTTCGGTCTTGTGACGCTCGTGCATCTGGCTGACAGCAAACAGCAGCTCGACAGCGACACCGAAACGCTCTACTCCACAGCACGCAAGCACCTGTGCCAGCTTTCCACGCTGCGGTGGCAGCAGAAAGACGGATTGGACACCGTTCTGCCTTACGGTTTACGCAAAATCCAAGCCCTGCGAACCCTTACCACCGAAAGCACCGCCGTGCTGATTCCGT